>Ga0196970_1000544_pt1 | contig 41773 bp, 75 predicted proteins | sample S1v_513CmetaG_FD_148672 | JGI IMG/M metagenome (GOLD analysis project Ga0196970, IMG submission 148672) | Soil microbial communities from Anza Borrego desert, Southern California, United States - S1+v_5-13C | ecosystem: Environmental > Terrestrial > Soil > Desert | place: USA: California... | reverse complement strand
TTCTTCGGCCGCTCGGCGGCGGACGGTTCCGAGTGGCTAAACGGCACCGAATCGCTCGTCCGGCTCTGGACCTCTGTCCTGACGGATTCGGAGATCCTCGCCGAAAGCAACAGCGCGACGGCGGTCAAGGCAGGAGCCTGGGGAAACTGGCCCTTCGCCGCCGCGTCGCTGGCTGACGTCTCCGGCAACGCACGCGACCTGACCGCAGGTTCGACGGCGCTGGCATCAGCCGCGGATCCGACGTTCGGCAACACGACCGCGCTCGGCCGGGCCACTGAGACGGACAGCGTCAGTGCCCTGGGCCGGACCAAGAGCATGGCCCTGGGGCGTGCCGTCGAGACGGACACCGTCTCCGCATTCGGCCGCTCGAAGATCGCCACCGTCGGCCGGGCGCAGGAGACGGACACGGCGGCGGCCGTCGCACGATCCAAGGCGACCGCGCTGGCCCGCGCCACGGAAACCGACACCACGAGCGTGCTCGCGCGCACCCGGATCGCCGCGCTGGGACGAGCTCAGGAGACCGACTCAGCATCCGCGCTCGGTCGCACGAAGGCCGTGGCTCTCGGCTGGTCGACAGAGGTGGATTCCGCAGCCGCAGTGAGCCGCTCACGAAGCCTGGCGCTCGGGCTGGCTCAGGAGACCGACACCGCACTGGCGGCGCTCCAGCGCGCCAAGAGCATCACGTTGCACCGGGCGCTGGAGCTCGACTCGGTCAGCGGGTTCGTTCAGGACGGTGACGTGCCGCTGGGACGCGCCGTCGAGACGGACACCGTGCCAGGATTCCAACGGGTCAAGCTGCTCATGCCCGGCCGGGCGATCGAGACAGACACTGCGCTACCGCTCCAGCGGACCAAGGTCATGGCACTGGGGTACGCCGTCGAGCGGGACACGGTCAGCGGCTTCGCCGGAGAGTCGACTGTCGATCCGCAGACCCTGCGCGCGGGCCAATCGTTCGAGCTGTCCTTTGTCGAGGTCGGTGAGCCGGTTACCACGGAGATTGTGCACACAGGGTCACCGATGGAGGCAAATTTGGTCGAGGTAGGTCAGCCACACACCCCGTGACCGGCTGTTAGTCTGGTCGTGCAGGTTCCTTCACCTGTTCGGAACGTTTGGTAGCGAACCGAAGAGAGCCCCCGGCGGTGTCGATCTGGCCGGGGGCTCTTTCGTGTCAGTGGGTCGTGTCTCGGTGGACTCCGTCGCGGAGCCACTTCCGCACGCCAAGCGCGGCCATGATGGTCATGACGATGTTCTGGATCACGAACCCCGGTTGCCCGGTGAACAGGCTGTAGGCGGTGAACGCCAGCTGGGTAGCCGCGAGGACGACGAAGCCGGACACCCGGCCGCGGGTGGTGAGCCAGAGGGACGAGACGTTGCCGACGGCGATGGCCGCCGGGAACCAGTGCTGGAGCTGCACTACGCGGGAACACCTTCCTTGATCTGTTGCTGCTTGGTCAGGTCGTCGAGGATCTTGCGCCGGTACTCCGGCATCGGGAACAGTGGCGTGTGGTCATCGACCATCAGCGCCAGGCCGGTGGAGGCCAGGGCGATCGCGTCGGCCTCGTCGTTGACGTTCTTCTCGGTGGCGGGGATCCATTCCGGCCATAGCTTTCCGGCCCAGTGGACCATGGCTCCCTTGTCGGCGCCGCCGTTACCGGTGAGGAACTTCTTGCCCTGGGTCGCGGTCATGTAGACCACCGGGACGTCGCAAGCTATCAGCACGCCGACAACGCGCCACCAGAGCCCGGCGCGATCGATCAGGCTCCCGGCGTTCTGCGCGGCGAACAAGGTCTCGATGACGACCAAGTCACTGCCGCGGGCGTAGCCCAGGATTGAGTACAGCAACCCGTGCTGACGGCCGTACCGCTGGGCCAGCGTGTCCTTCAACGTGCCCTTGCTCGTGAGCACGGACGTCTCCACCATGGCCGCGGTCCCGTTCCAGTGAATCTCCGCGACCCCCGTGCCGGTGAGTGAAAGATCGATGCCTGTGATCTTCATGCATCCTCCACACTGGACTCTTCGGCGGGATCAGGAACATCCCATACTTCCTTCAGGAACTGCTTGAGCTCGACGGCGTACGCGGTCTTGTTCTCCGGCACACTGCGATTGAACGCGTCCATCTGCTGTTCGACAGGCCAGCCGAGCTCGTGCTCGATGCGGAGCATCATGTCCCGGCTCGGGTACCGATCGCCGATGCGCCAGCGACTCAGTGTGACGGGGTGCACGTCCAGCATGGCCGCGATTTCCGTGTTCTGCATGCTCACCACCTTACCGGTCAGGTTAAGCGATGTTACTGGGTGAAGTTGACCGTGCATAGCCTGGGAGGTAAAGTCGCGCTCAGTAATCCCTACGACAGAACGAGGCCCGCCATGGGAAAGCATTACAAGCCGAGGGTACGCAGTCCGCGCTACCACGGCGCCCAGATACTGCTTGTTCCGATCCTGACGGCACTGCTCGCCGTCATCGCCCTGTTTCAGCGCGACACTCCGGAGGCAGACGCATGGACCCCCGCACACCCCGAGAGCAGTTCACTGCAACAGCCCTGGCCGCTTTCAACGATCGAGACTTCCCTCCCGACGGCCCCTGTGATCGTGGTGGAGAAGCCCTCTGCGAGTGCCCCCGTCCAGAGACCTTCATCCTCGTCCCCCAAGAGTTCGTTCCGGAAGGTGGCGTCCGCTGCCCCGTCCACGGCCGCATCGACCGGCCGCTCACGGACTTCCCCGGGCTCATCGGCTGACCGGATTGTTTCGCCGCCGAAAACCTCCCTTCCTGAATCGATTCAGGAGGCGCCAGCGGCGACATGCCGCGGGACGGCGAGCCAGTGTTTCGCCGAGACCGGCCTGACGTTCGACGAGGAGCTCACGGTCTTCAACTACGATCCCGTGACCGGGCGCGTGTGCTTCCAGTTCCAGCCGGAGTGCCAGCGAGGTGGTTCGTGACGCGGCGCGGCGGGCTGGAAGGGTTCCGAGGGCTGTTCCCGGACGCGGGTGGCCGGAAGGTGACCCTGCCGCCCTGGCTGCATCGGCCGAAGCTCGGTTACGTGATCCGGGAAGCCGCCAAGTGCACCCCGGCCGACGGCGACCTGTTCCTGTATCAGAGCCGGGTGGGCCAGACGCCCGCACAGATCGCAGAGATCAATTACCGTGAGGCGAAGGCACTGCGGATCTGCAACGGGGCGCCGGGGTTCGACAATCCGTGCCCGGTCCGGGAAGCTTGCTTCGCCGAGGCGCTCGAAGCCGAGCAGACGGGAATCCATGGTGGACGGTTGATCAACCAAGCTATGGTGGAGAAGCAGCGGACTAAGCGGGTGCAGGAGGAGAAAAATGCCGCCACAGAAGAGAAAGCATCCGCGGACAACGAACAAGAGCTGGCAGAACAACCCGGAAAAGCCGTCCGAGGTCAACCGGCAGTCGGCGCGAAAAACCGACCCCGCAAGAGCGGAGAAGGACAGCGCGACGTTTCGGGAGCACCCGAAGAACGAGCAGGGCCAGAATATCTGCTACGCGGAGAAGTCGAATGGGCTGCACTGCCAGCTACCAGCGGGGCAACGCACTGATCATGAAGGCTGGGGCCGATGCTCCTTCCACGGCGGGAACACGCCGACGCTGCGGACGAACGCCGCGCGCTACATGGGTGGGGAGATCATCGATCGCATGACAAACAGCTACGGGTACGGCGGGCCAATCGACCTTGACCCGCACGAGGCACTGTTGCAAGAGGTCCGTCGCGCCGGGGGACACGTCGCTTGGATCGCCGACCGAATCAACTTCTGGCAGCTCGTCGAGGGCCAGGGCAAGGACCAGAAACTCCGCGCACTGACCGCGGTCGAGCAGGAGTGGCTGGAGCTTTACCACAAGGAACGGATCCTGCTCACCAAGGTCGCGAAGACGGCGCTTGATGCCGGGGTGGCTGAGGAAAGGGTCCGGCTGGCACGGGAACAGGGCATGAACTTGGTCGGTGCCCTGAACCAGATTTTCGATGCGCTCGGCCTGACGGTGGAGCAGCGCCGTCTGATCCCTCAGGTCGTACCCCGGGTCCTGCGCGAGCTCACCCAACCGCAGTCTGTGATGCAGATCGAACAACCGCCGATGCGTGACGGCGTATAACCGCCGTGGTAATGTCGTCAGCGTCAGGTTCAGGTGTGGCAGCCAAAACCTACGCGAAAAACCCCCGGGAGCACGCACTCCCGGGGGCTTCTTTTATTCGGGGGTTGCCATCGCTTAACCGTAGAGGTAAAGTCGGGGGTCCGAGATCACGGGAAACCGATGAGAGGACCATAATGTCCGAGCAGGAGCCTCACAGAACCGGTCGCATCTTCCCTCCGAATTCGCCCAAGCCGCCGACGTTCATCCGCGCGATGCGGAACACGTACACCGGCGAGCTGTACCACCGGGACGACTTCGAGTGCTGGACCCGGACCGGCGACCAGGCCGTGTTCATCTGGAAGAGCCTCAACCACCACGATCCACACGGACGGTGGGTCGGAGTGGAGCTTCAGGAGGTCGTCGAGTTCACCCGCACGTCGGACGTGTTCGAGGACATGCGCGAGCACTTCGAGGCCCTGGACGCGGATCTGACGCACGCCCAGGAGCTCCGGCTGCTCGACAGCCCGATCCATGCGATCGCGTCGTTGGCGGAGGCTCAGCGGCTGTTGCGCATGACCGCGCGGGAGCTGGGGGTGCCCGGTGTCGCCTGAAGACTCGCTGGACGTCGAATGCACGTGTGCCTACGTGCCGTTCGGCGACCCGCGGTACCGGCTCCAGCAACGTATGCCGGATCCGGAGTGCCCGGAACACAGCATGCAGGACGATGACGCCGACGCGCAGTACGACGTCGCGCGGGAAAGAGACTGGTGACCATGTCGACGCTTAATGAGCTGGTGATCGAGATCGAGCGGATCCAGAAGGAACACGCCCGGATCTTCTTCTGCCACCCTGACGACATCGACCGGGTACGTGGGGTGGCGGACCGGATCCTTTACTGGCCCAGTTACTGGGAGGTCAAGGAAAGTCCTTTTGTCCCTTTGGGACAAATCATCTGTCTCGACCCGAACGCCGTCGAGAAGGCGTTCAAGGATCGACCCGTTACGGTGTTCTGATGCGAGCATGGAAGTGCTGTGACTGCCAGAGATTCCAGCCGAGCGGCGGGCAGCAGTTCATGTTCGAGAGTCTGCGATACCCGGGTCGCTGCTGGTTCGTCGGACCCTGCTGTGTGGAGAAGGCGCGGCGTCGCACCGACTTGAAGGAGAAATTGATGAAGAAGTACACCGCATACCTGATCCAGGCCATGTCTCAGATCGTCGAGTTCGAGGCGCCAGAAGACGCGACCGTGGAAGATCTCGAAACGCTTGCCGCCAAGCTGGGGGATTTCGGCCCGAAAGCCGGAGACGACTACGACACTGATGGCGACGTGGAAATCTACTACGTCAAAAACGACCAGGACGAAATTGTCGGCGGCACCGAGTTCAAAGAGGACTGAGCGGTGACCAGGGTCCACGTCTGGGTGGTCTGGGGTGACTTCCCGCGGACACGGGAAATGACGCCCTGGAGCCGGGTCACGCCGCCGGAGGGCATCACCCCGGAGCAGGCCGAGGAGTTCGAGTCCTGGTGCCCGCTCAAGATCCATGTCGAGACGACCGAAGAAGGACAGACCAGTGACGGTGATCCGAGACCCTAGGGATCCGCACGGGGCGCCGATCCCTGAGCGGAGGCTGAACCTTGTCGCCTCCAAATCCACACCAGCTGAACGGGTACTGGCCACCCAGTACGTGGCGCGGTCGGCGCAGGACGAACAGGACTGTGCGCTCTTGCTCGATATGCTCGGCCTCGATGTCCCGTAAGGGGTTGCGCTGACTTAACCAGTCTGGTTAACTGCTCGTACACGAAGTTCAGAGTTACCAACGTTTCCGATCAAGGAAGGGCCTCGCAGCGATGACCAAGAAGGGCGAAGTTCACAACCCGTCGGGCAAGAACACTTCCAAGAGCCCTGAGACGAAACGGGCCGAGGCAGTGACCAAGCAGAAGGAACTCGACCGCGATACCACCGGCCGCAATCCCGACAAGCCGGTTCCGGGATCTCAGGCGTACGCCGACAAACGCGGATGGTCGAACAAGTAGATGGCCTTCTGGCAGAAAATCGCAGCCTCACCGGACGAAGGTCCGAGGAACACCAAAGATTGTCCGGATTGCGTCAACGGAGATTGTTCCCCATGCAGTGGAAGCGGTGCACTGAACGGAAACGCTAAAACCGATATCCCATGCCCATTGTGCAGTGGCGGAGTCCCCGGCCAATGTCCAACATGCACAGGCACACGAAAGGTTCATAAATGACCGCCATCAAGATCCCGTCCCGCAACCGGGACAAGATCATTCTCATTGACCTCGAAGACCTGCACGAGATCTGCACATGGGCCGTGGACCAGTGCCCGCACGACAAGCGGACCAAGGAGGGCCGGGCGTTCGTCGAGGGAGCGTGGGCCATTCAGGACGCCGCGCACAAGTTCGCCGGGGAGGAGAAGCCGTGAGCGACTACGACAAGATCCTGCGTAAGGTTGTCGGCGCGATCCGCGTGCACGCCGACGACATGGCCGACCAGAACATCTGGGACATGGGCCGAGAGGTCCTGAAGACCGTGCCGCAGAAGGAGCTTCAGCCGACCCCCGTCAATGTGTGGCCTGTGAAAGTGGGCCATAATGTCGCGGTCGTGCTGCCACATCACGGGGTCGATTACTTCAGCGCCGGTGTCGTGGAGAAGGGAAAGTACGGCTGGCAGATTCGCGTGGCTAACGACACGCGCCCGACACCGGCCACTCCCGCCAAGGCCATGAACTACCTGACCCAGGCCAGTCAACCCTGGTCCGTTCCGGAGTGGCTCAAGCAGATGGGTACACCGGTCGAGGGCGACCCCAACACGATTGTGGTCCCCGTCGACAAGATCGAGGTCAATCACCAGGTGGCGCTCGAAGAACTGACCAAGGCATCGAAGGCACAGCTTTTCCCCAATCAGACGAAGCTGCTCGGCGAGAGGTACGACCAACTGTTCGGCGAGATGCAGGAGGTCCGTCGGCTCACCGGCGCGGTGTCCGAGTGGGACGGGGTCGGTGAGAATCAGCGCGAGTCCACAGTGGACGCGGTTCAGCGACTGGTGACCGAGCGCAACAATCTCCGGAAGGAGATCGAGGAACTCGACGAGCTGTGCATCGGTATCCGGGAAGTGGTCGGTGAGCCGGAACTGAAGCTGCTCGACGCGGTCAAGGCCATGGCCCGGGAGAACAACGAACTCCGTACCAAGGTGAATTCTACCGAGGCGACTGGCCCGGACTCCTTGGAGATCCACGCGGCGAACAGACTCCTGGAGATCCTCAAGGATTACCGCGGCAACACACTGTTGGCCAAGGTGCATGAGGTGGTGCAGGTGGCCAAGAGCAACGCCGCAATGTACCAGAGCTCGGCCGAGGACTTTTCCAGGTTCCGTAGGGAAATGCGCGAGATCCTCGAAGCGGAGGATGAGTTCGAGAGCGACGATGGTTACACCCCGGGTGAGTCCGCACAGGACGCAGCCCGGCGGGTCGTACGCGAGCGGGACATGTTCGAGCACAACTCCGGCGAAAAAGCCATGGCGCAGCTTTCCCGGGAGATTCGGGCTAACTTCGCCGATGAGCTCGCCGAGGGTCTGGAGCGGGCGGACGAGGACGACGAACAGCGCAAGTTCGCGAAGTGGTTGCGCAGCATCGCGACCAAGGAGCGGTTGGAGAAGGAGATGGACAAGCTGTGATCACCGAGAAGCAGATCAACGCCCTGTGGAACGTGCTGCGCGAGCACATGGAGCCCGCGTTCACGGCCCACGTCGGCTATTACTCGTACCTTGATCACGTCACCGGGAAACGAGTCATGACCGAGGAGCAAGAGCGTCAATGGCGGGCTGTTGAGGCCGAGGCCGACGCGAACAACGCGTCGCTGCTCCGGCGAGCGCTCGAAGCCGCGCAGCTCGCCGCTGGGCCGCAGGTCGCCGTCGTCCAGCAAACCGGTGACTGCACCTGCGCGGCGTCGGGGCTGCTCGAAACCAACGACGCTCACGAGCCCCACTGCGGGCTCCAGCTCATCGGCATGGCGAACTTCGAAGACGCGGCTGTGCACATGGGCTGGCTCCGGCCGCGGCGGGTCTGGTGGGACGAAGATACGGTGCCCGCCGGAGCGCTGGCGACCGACAGCGACGGTGTGCAGGCATTCTACGAGCGCGCCGAAGCCTACGAGAGCTGGACCAATCACATGGGCACGATCGTCGAGACCCTGACCGAAGAGGAATGGGAAGCCGCTGTCCAGCGCGCCGCGGCCGAGCGTTACCAGAAGGGAAACCGGACATGAGCAACGTCAGCGTCGAGCAGGCGGCCGAAGCCGCCGAGATCCGTCAGCACCTGTTCTGGCGCATCGCCGAAGAGCGCGGCCGTCAGGACGAGCGTTGGGGCCAGCAGAACCACCCGATGACGTACCCCCGCGGCCTGTTCGACACCGACTACCACGGGGCCATCGCGGACATGTGGAAGAGGGAGAACGACTGCCGCGTCAGCCGGAGCAAGGGCCGCGGGATCCCGGACACCGAGGGATGCGCCTGGGACGGCATCCTCGCCGAGGAGATGCACGAGACGTTCGCCGAGACGGAACCGCTCAAGCAGGCCGCCGAGGCGCTCCAGGCGGCCGGTGTCGCCGTTGCCATCCTGGAGTACCTCGTCCGCACCCATCCCGAGGTCCGTGAGCTCTACACCGCGAACCCCTTCGCGTCGGGAGAGAGCCGATGACCGGCCACACACCCGCCGAGATCGCCGAAGCCCATCGACGCTGGGAGGAGCGGAAGCTGATGTCCAGAATGGACCCGGCTCGCCTGTTCATGCGCGATCACCTCGTCTCGAAGATCGAGGCCGTTCGCCAGGACCAGATCATCGGCATCCGGGCACGCCGTCCCGGGGGCCTGGAGAGCTACGAGACGCGTGCAGCGATGCGGGCGGCCCAGAACCTGGCCAGCGCCCGGAAGAGGCGCGACAGGCGCGGCCAGCGGCACGGGCGCCCGGCTCCGCGCGGTGTCACCTTCGTCCAGGCCGGTGTCGGGTTCCCGCTCGCCATGCCCAACTACGGCCGGGCGCTCCAGGGGCTGTCCGAGACATTCCGGCGAATGGGTGTCGCGGCGCTGGCTGCCACGGACACCTTCGCCGATATCCGGGAGCGGGTCGTGCTCCAACAGGCCCGCGGAGGTTTCACCGCCAACGTGGAGATTGAGGATGAGATGCCGTTCGTCTGTGGTCAGGGGATCGAGGGCGAGGGCAATGCACCGCTCCTGGAGCTCGTCGATGACACGCACACCGGTGTCACACGCGAGACGCTGATGGACGTGATGCAACGTGAGTGCTGACGAGTTCGAGCGCGAGCGTGACGAGGCCATCGAGCTGGCGCACAAGGCGATGACATCGTCGTACATCGGCTCCCCGCCGCCCGGCCTCCGCGGTGATGCGGACCGGATGGTGGCGGCTCTGCTCAAGGCAGGCTGGACACCGCCGAGCGACACGATCGTGGAGCATGCTACAGAGTTCACCGGTGGCCGGATGCTGACCCGGCCGAACGATCCCGAACTCGAACAGGTCTACCCGCTCGCCGAATGGATCAAGCATCAACAGAACAACGGCACTCCGGTGTACAAGCGCCGGGTCATCGTCGTCGAGGATTGGAGGAAGGTGCCCCGTGAGCGCTGAGGAAATGGCTGAGGAGCGGTTCCAGGAGGATCTCAGTCACTGGGTGGACCCGACCCACCCGGCGTTCAACCAGATCATCCAGATCGCGACCACGTACGCCGCGGACAGCGTCAATCGCGCGATCGGGCAGCACACCTCGATCGATGTGTACGGAGTGGACGGTACGTTTCTCTACGCCAGCCACGTTCAGCCCGCCGAGGACTCGCTGAACCTGTGGAATGTCTTCCATCCTCACGATATGCGGTATAGCGAGAAATGGAGATCAGAAGACTGATGCCGACCTACTACTGCGAAGTCGGGTGCGGGCAACCGTTCCTATCCAGAACCGCACGAGACGTACACGAGGTGAACTGCAATGGCGGAACCGAAGACGAGCAGGAAACTCAGCCCGATCAAGGTGACGGTCGAGGACGTCGAGACGAATAAGAGTGAGTCCTCGTACGTGCCCGAGGACAGTTACATCATCGTGACGGCCGGGCGCATGTACGTCGCGCATGAAGCCATTCATCGGAGCGGAACGGTCCAGCTCACGCTCAAACTCGACAAGGGGGACTGATGACCGACGCCGGAGTTCCGAATCACGACTGGGCACGGTACGTCGGTGAGTCCACATCGGACACGATCAACCGGTTAGCTCCCAGCTATCTTCGGGTCCATCCCCTGGAGCTGACCGACATCTACACGCTCGTGCACCAGGTGGCCGCGACCGAGCTGGAGAAGCTGGCGCACCGGTACATCTCCCGGAGCGGGATGATCGCGCCGAACAACGTGGCCTATCACCTCAGCCAGAAGGCGCAAGAGATCAAGACCTGGAAGCCGACGTGGTGGATGGTCGCCCTGTACAAGGACGGCAGCACGGACGAGTACCCGATCCCCGGCGCGAACGCCGAAGACGCACACACTGAGTTGAGCGATCTCCGGAAAATGCCCGGTGTAAGGGAAGCGAAGGTGGAGCTCCGATGACGATCTACTTCGAGCGGCGGGACTGGTGGATTGGCTACTATCGTGGCGACACGCACCATTACGTCTGTCCACTCCCGACACTCGTGATTCGCTGGAAGCGGAGGACGCGATGAAATACAACCAGGAGTCCATCGCCTGGGCCGAAGTCAAGGAGACGGAGTTTCTGTGGCCGCCGACGGAGTGACGACGAAGCAGACCCGGTGCAACTGGGACGAGCGGCCCGCGGTCATCAAGTGGGTGTGCAAGTTCCCCGGCGCCACGGTGTGGCTCTGCCGCTTCTGCTACGGCGACTGGGTGCACCGAGCGTGCACGGCGCCGTCGGTGCTTTTGCCGGAGCGCGTGGTCGAGCTGGAGCGAGGGTACGAGGCGTTCCTGGAGCAAGTCCTCCGGGACAACAACCAGAAATGGTTCGAGGAACGTGGGCTCACGCCACCGCCGAACCTGCTGGCGATCCCCCAGGAGGTCGCCGATCTCCTGGAGCGCAAGTACGAGATCAAGACGAAGGTGACAGCATGAGTAAGACGAACCCCGAACGTGATCCAGACCGCGAACTGACCGACGAGGAGATCCTGGAATCCCTCGGCCGGAGTATGGAGGAATAGTCGTGAGCGACGATAAGACTGACGCTGAAAAGGCGTGGGAGAAAGCTCAGAAAGACATCGAACGCCACGACAAGGAGTTCGAGGAGAAGCATGGAAAGGGCGCAGGCAAATGAGCACTGAGGAGGAAAGCGGGCCGGTCGACTACGCCGCACTGTACCTGTCTGAAGGGCAGGATACGTTCGAAGGCGCTGGGCACCATGAGCAGTCTCTCCGACGCGCCGATGTGCTGTTCCAGGCGTCGGCCGCTGCGAGCCTGTACGAGATCGCCGCGGCCCTGAAGATCATGCTCCCAATGGTCGAGGCGCTTGTCACGCCGCCGCAGGAGATCCGGCATCAGACCACCGAAGATCCAACGGCGCAGGAGATTGAGAAGTTCAAGGCCGCAATCAAGGAGCAGACTAAGTCTGCTCGTGGACATTTCGTATACCGCGAACCGGAATCCGCCCACCGTTCGTCAGAGTCACAGGAGTAGGCATCGTGTCCCCAGAGCCGGAATCCGCCCACCGTTCAGAGTGGCCTGTGTCCGATGTAGACGAATCCGCCCACCGTTCGGAGGGCCGTCACCATCTCATCGATGACACACAGATCATTCAGGTGATTCCGGCTATGGGACCGGTTCTCTACTTTGCCGAGTTTCTTCCGACATGGAGGCGGCGCCATCATGTCGCGCACCTGACACACGCGCGATATGGAGTGGAGCAATTTGCTCCGACTGTGCGTGTGCGGACGAAGAGGTTCTGGTGGAAGTCTTCCGCGGAACGATACCTGGCGAGTCTGCACGAGGCGCGCAATCGCGTCTACTCGGCCGTCTACCAGCCTCTGCGCGACCTTGGCGCTGTCCCGCCGCCCGCGCCCGGAGTGGAGCCATAGGCCCCCTCACCGGCTTGGCGCTACCCGACCCCCGTGCCTCCGCCTCCGGCCCACTAGCCGCTGGAGTGGATCCATGGGGGTCTTTTCACGTTCAAGATCAACCTAGTGAAGTCGATCTTGATCTAGTGTTGATCTTGAACGACGTTAATGATCATGAATGTCCTAAGTGGACTTGATCATGGTCGTTGTTGATCATCACAGATCGTCAACGTGACGGAAGACCCTTGACAGGTCAACGGGTTACGGTCTATCCGCGTGCCCGTTCCTGTCCTCACAGCATGGGGGACCCTCCCCGGAAACTCACCCCGATGTATACCGTTTCGTTACCCATAGCCTTAGCCGATGTGGTTAACTGACCTGGTTGCTTCACCCCCGACCGGAAGGAATCCCATGGAACTCGCGCCGACCGACTACAGCGCTCCCCAGCACCTATTCCGCGACGAACTCCCCGAGTTCATGCGGGACGCGTACAACGTCGTGCGGCAGAACGACGAGAACGGGGAGCGCGTGTTCTTTCTCCGCGAGGGCAAGGCGTACGCCTACGGGTACGACATGGCTGACGACGTGTGGAAGTGGCTCGACCCGGAGACCGCTGAAGCAGTGGAGCACGCTGCCACGCTCAACGCGGAAACGGTGCCCGAGGACGACACCTACTCCCGCACCAAGGACATTATCTCCGAACTCGCGTTACTGGACCAGGTCGCGCACGACGACCGCGACCACGAGCGTATGCACGAACTCCGTACCGAACTGGCCAAACTCGAACTACAGGCCGCGCGAGAGTCCGTTTCCAAGTACGTGGAGACGTGATCCTCGTGCACATCCCCGTGGGGCTGGTGCTGCACCAGCCCCCGGGCGGCATGCTCGACCCTTTCGCACAGCTCAACACCACCGAAGTCAACGACATGAGAGGACTGTCCCATGTGGATGAGCGCGTCTATCAACGGTGACCTTGCCAGCAACATGGCCACCACGTTCCTCGATCCTGCCGACGGCTACCGCGAGAAGATTGCCATGGAACCTGGTTCCTACGCGGATGATCTCCGTAAGGTTGAGGTCGACAACGAGGATCGGGGCCGCGTGATGTGCAAACTTTGCGAGGAGCGTTTCGACTATCCCGAGGACGCTGAGGGCATGGAGTGTCAGTCGGCGAACAACGTGTGCGAGGACCCGGATTGCCGGTGTGACTGGAGTACCGACCACCCGGACGCGCACGAACTCGTCGAAGCGCCCCTTGAATGGTTCACCAACGCGTGCATTCGGATCGACGAAGAACGCGACACCGTACAGGTGAGCGTGAGCACCGACGCGTCCACTTTCCAGCTCACCGTGAAGCGACTGCCCGAGGACGACATTCACCACCCGGGCGCGCTCATGATCTCGGTTCCGGAGGAGCACGCGAACCTCCTCCGCGTGAGCGGGTCCATGTTCCTCAGCCCCAACGACTGACAAGGAAAAACGATCATGGCTACGTATTTCGAGAAGCAAGTTCGGGACGCGCTCCACGCGGCGGCTGACGATGTGGAGGAGATCACCGCCGATGAGCCGACGGACCTGATCAACCTCATGGTCGCCACGACGCTGCACTACCTCACTGGTGAGTCGGAAACCATCGCCGAAGTGATCGAGCGTAATTGGGAGGGGAACGCGCGTCTTGTCGACGATCACCTGACCATCGACTGACAGGCCCTCAGACCACCTCTAACAAGATCAGAAAGGTTTACCGGTATGAGTACCCCGGACATTCCCGAAGTCGCTCGACAGTTCAAAATGAGCGGACGCAAGCTCTATGGGTCTGCCATGTTCACTGGCTACTTCACACGGTTCACCGATGGTGGGGCTCACGTCATCCTTCGTGACGAGTACGAAGACGGCTGGGCAGAGGCGATAGTGGACCAGACTACCCTCATCATGGATCACACGGATGATTCGGACATGGAGTACACCCCCGCACAGTTCGCGGAAGCAGTGGACCTGTGGCAACGCATCGTGTCGTGTGCTTCGGAAGGGGAATCGTCGGGACGTCGCCTGTCGCAGGAACCGTCGTGGCCGTACACGTACCCCATGCCCACCCGGGACACGATCGGCGCGCTGATCTTGTCCGATGGTGCCGAAACCCTCATGCCACGTGACCGCGAAGAACTGTCCACAGTGGGCAACAACCCGTACGTCTGTGGGCACGCACTCGATCCCATCGAGCTTACGCTCATCTCGTGCGGCGATTACCACGGGAACGAGTACGACGCAGCCAATAACCGCACATTGGAGAGTCATCCCGGGGTCACCGTGCGGGAACCGAACACGGGCGGCCATGGCTCCGTGTTCAACGTGTCGACAGTATATGTCGGCGAGACGTCGCCGTTCGCCAATCAGCAGGATGACCCATATCCGTCCACAGAGGACGCACTGATGTGGATGCGCAGTCTTGTCAACATGCTGGAAGGGCTGATCGACTACCCTGTGTTCAACGACGAAACCCTGTCCGAGTACGAACGGGAAGTGTCCGAGGACACGTGGGACGCGTTCATTCGCTCGGACATCCGAGGTGACTTGCGGGACGTGTGTCCCCTCTCCGAGGACGATTTCCCGGTGACCGTGGACGGGGAAACCTGCGAGGACGCGTACGACTTGGTGGACGCGTACCTCAGTGTCTCCGCCAACCATCTCCCCTACTATTCCACTTTGGACAGTGAGGACCCGCGCAGGGGGTTGGACGGTGATGACGCCGTGCGGGACGCGTACTACTCGTACGAGGATAACGAATGGACGTTCGAGTCCGCCACGTCAGCGATCAACCTCCGTCACAAGGACGCTGTGAAGTACGTCGCGCGCACCGTGTTCCTGTGGGAGGTCTGACCATGGAAGAACTCATGACGGTGATGTGGTCCCCGTACTACCAAGAGTGGCACGTATGCGCACGATCATCAGTCTCTGACGGTTGGTCCGTGTTCGAGGGCGCCGAGGATGAATTGGACACTTTACTTTCATTAGCACGCGACGTCGTAACGGGTGGTTAGATCATGACCACCGTGACGGCACCCGTCGGGCGCGCGGTCGCCCGACGGGTCGATTCCAGCGGCCTACCGGCCGTGTACGACGTCCTGAGGGTCACCGGGTGTCTGGGTACCCGCCGCGTGCTTCTGCGGTACGTGGGCCATCTGGGGCCTGGTGGGGCATGTGTCCGCGACCCGGACGCGCAGCCGGTGAACCCGTGGAGCACGGCGGCGGTGTGGAGCACGGAGAAGCGGTTTCACGTGCACCTGTACGAGAGTCACAACGTTACCGTCCCGTGACCCATACCGTTAACCAGTGTGGTTAAGTGTGTGGAGTCAGAGTCACGCTAGTGCGGAGGTTCAGGGGATGGTACGGGCGGCGAAATTTGGCGAACAGGTCCAGTTCACGACTAACTGCACCGCATGTGGCAACCCCATTGGCCTCGGTACCGCCCTCGGCGGTGAAGTGATTTACGTTGACGAATCCGATCGAGGGTCCTGCCCAGATCCCCAACAGGACAACATGCCGTTCCCGCATGATCCGGCGGATGGTGTTTTTGTTCAGGATTTGATCAATTGTGTTCAGGCTGAGGAAGAGGCGGGGGACTGATGTCGTTCTTGCCGCTGATCAACCATGTAAGTACTACCGACAGTCGAGAAAAGAGGATCATGATCACTAACGTCTACACGCCGGAAGTTCTCCGGCCGCTCACCTCGCGCGATCTCCGGGCCACTGTCCGGGATACCGTCTCGGCCCTGCGTATGGACTCCCTGAGCGGCAACGAAATCAGAGAAGCACTGTCCAACGTGGACAACATCCTTGCCGAACTCGATCGGCGCGACTATGAACCGGACCAGGCTCACTACGTTGCCCAGGGGTACTCGATCACCACCGTGTGGCAGCGTCGAGCCGATGGGCTGTACGACACGCAAGATGGTCTCAACAAGGGCTATAGCCTGCACAGGGATGGTCGCCTGGTCCCCTGCGCGTTCGGGCGTACGCCGCACAACGTCGCCGCGTGTCTCGCCCGTTCCGTGTTCGATCGGTTCGAGGTAGAGATCCAGACCAGTTACTACACCGACGCCGGTGAGCACGTGTACAGCTCCAAAACCAAAACCCTCGGTATCGGCGCGCTGTACGCGGAGTACGAGCGTAAGTCGCCCAAAGGCCAACGACGCGCGATCAGGGTCACCGATGCCTGGCGTCACGGTGCGGAAAACGAGGAGGACTGATCATGCCTGCCAAAATCAAGATCACTCGCCTGACGGATAACAACATCTGGGCGCTCAAGGAGACTCTGACGCCGGACGAACTGCGGTCCGTCACACTGGGCCGTACAACGGCTGAATTCGACATGCTGGGCACGGATGCCCTGAACATGGTGCAGCAGGCACAGGGGCGCGCGGGGGCCGCCTACGGCACACGTGGGCACCCGTACCAGTCGCTCCACGCAGTGATCCGGAAGCTGCGGTACAGAGACTGATCGTCCGGCCGATGGCGGTGCACTGTCCACTGTGGAGAGTGCACACGCCACCCCCGTACGACCAAAGGAGAAATGATCATGACCATGTCGCGTACCGTCATCCGTACCGTCCGGGCCGCCAATCGGAGTGAGGCCGCGCGCAAGGCGCAGCGTGACCTTGGCTGTCGTCGCGTGAGGTTCCTCGCGCAGCCGTCGACCCGTCACTACACCTACAGCGTGCGGATCGGGGGCTGAACCATGGCACCGGGACACTTCGCCCCTCGGGTGGTCAAGGTGGAGAGGGACTACACGTTCAACGTCTCTGTGTCGGGGAACCACGCGTCCGGTGACCGCATCAGTGCCACTGTGACCCCGGAGGGGGACGACGTGCGGCCGTTCTCCGTGACGCTCACGCCGCGCGAGTACGGCGACATGCGCGCGGACATCGCTCAGCAGGGCTGGACCAAAGTCCCGACTTCGGGCACCAAGTAGAGAGGAACGTGTCCACAATGGACCACGGTTATGTCAGTTACGAACTCGGCAAGCTGGACTACAGCGGACGTAGCAAGCTGCGTGTCAAGATGATCAGTGTACCGGAACTGCTCAACGTTTCGGACTTTCCGGAGACCAAGTGGCTCACCTTGCCCACGGACGTCGCTCAGAAGGTGGCGGACGTGATCACGAACGCCGCGCGCGAGTTCGAGTCGACCAACGCAGAGGAGCTGTCCGACGCGAACCGTCCAGATACGGAGGTACGTGCGATGATCACGGTTCACGTTATCGAGCTGTCCCGGAAGAATCCGAACGGCATGAAGGTGGCGACGTGCAAACTCCCCGTAGTGCCGCGTACCGGGGACATCGTCTATGTCGGGTGTGCGGACTACATCGTCGAACGCGCTGTGTTCGGGGCGCATGACGACATGTCCGAAGTGGACATCCAAGTGAGGCAACTGTGAGCCCGGAGACGAGAGTAGCCGTCAAGCTGATCTGCGACGGTGGCACGTGGGGCGTGGCGTGGCTACCCGGTGTGCCTCGCATCGGGGAGCGGGCGCGGTGGGCAGAGCAGCCGATGCGCGTGACGCAGGTGCTCTGGACGGCGAACTCTGACACGGTCGAGGTGTACGGAACCGAGGAACTGTGATGAGCTGGATACCGCGCGAGGACCGGGCCGAGGTGATCGTGATTCTGGCGGTGGTACTCGCCCTGATCCTCGTTGCACTGGTGCCGATCATTCTGTTCGGCGACGAGCCCGTCACGGTGTCGGTCACACCGTGCACGACGATGCAGGGACAGTGAATCCGTGATGGCCGAGTTCTGGCATTACGTGCTCATGATCGGGTGGGCCGTCGCAATCGTCACGTTGGCGTATGGAGCCCTGTTCGCGGAAACGATCAGCGGCACGGTATGTGCCCTCGTGCTGTTTGTGGTCGCGTGCGCGGGGTGGGTCACGGTATTCGGGTAAGGCACTGACACGGCCGTGCGGTCGTGGCGAGAGAAGCGAGGGAGTGAGGCACGTGGGAGACGACAGGATCAGTCGCATGGTGGAACAGGAACGGGTGAAGGAGGAACTCGCGAAAGCGGCGGAACGACGCACCAAGGAGCAGGAAGCACGGGAAACGGAGCAGGGGGAAACGAAGTGATCACCTGCACACGGGAGTGCACGACCGCCGCCGATGTCACGCTGAACGGTGAGCCGCTGTGCGCGGATCATCTGCACGAGCAGTACCCGGACAAGGTGGAGTCAGGGCACGCGTCCGATATTCCGGGCCTGATGTTCCTGTGAGCACGGCCTGACCGGATCGGCAATCGAACACACGGCACAGAGAAACCGGGTACCCGAACAGGGTGCCCGGTTTCGTCGTGTCCGAGCCCCTTGGTACGCCACTACCCGGGATAGCGCGTACCGAGGGGCGTGCACCAGGGTACCTGCGCACGGCGTGCTGAGTGTGCCTCTGAGGGGCGTTTTCCCAGGGGGTGGGTGTCCTGTATCAGGAAGGGTGCTCAGGGTGCCTGAGGGGCGATTCTAGGCGGTAATCGAGGTTACCAGATGGGGCTCCCTGGTACGGGGGTGCTGAGGGACGCGGGTACTCGGGGGCGCCGTACTGCGGTGGGTGGGGTACGTGGAAGCAGGGGGCGCAGGGACGGGGCACTTGTACCAGAGGCACCTAGGTACTCCCTCCACGACGCAACAGCACTGTTACATCTACGTGCACAAGTGCATGGGCTTGCACTGGTACATGTGTCCTATGTGGACACACGCTCGTGCACTGTCCACTGTGTACACCCCACACAGATCACGATCCTGTATCCATGCGCCTACGGCACACCATCACTGTGTGTCACATGCACATGTGCCTATGCGTCATGAACTCTCAACCTGAGGTTGAGCCTTAGGCTCACGCACAGTGATCGTTGTCAAGTAACGAAGAGACCCCCCGGCCTGTTTGTTCAGAACCTGGGGAGCTGGCGCCTGAGGCACTTTTTTGCGCGTACAAATTTCCGTTTTCCCTAGTTGATCATGGAATCCGAGGAGCTCTGGAGAACGCGTCAGCGAACCGCGGAAACACGTCGTGACCTGCGGCGGAATCACGGAAGCAGCCTTCGGAAACACGAGCCGGAATCACGAGGGGTGACGTCGCACGGCCGGAAGGCGCGGGCTCAGGTCGCTCGTTCCCGGCCTGAATCGGCTGGCCGGTGGTTCAGGGCTCCAGAGACCGCTCAGAGCCGGGAATGCGGCTCCCACGTACCTCGGGAAGCATCCATTTGCCCGTCCAGTCGTGCCGGAGACGAGCTGAACGGGCTTCCCAGGGTCGATGTACCGGCGAACGAGTTCCAACGCGGGAGAAACGCTCTCAGCGCCCGGCCTCTCGCTATCGCCAGCCGGAGGATCACGACGCACGGCCTGAAGCATCCGCGGACCGGCGGGATCGAGCTCCTTCGCCCGGCGTGGACGACCTCGGGAACGCCGCCTCGCGTACGTGTACGCGCCTCGTACGTCGTACGCGTACACGTGCCTGCGTCACGCGCACGGCCCTCCGGGCTGGACCCACCCCTCCGGGAGTCGCTGACGCTCCTCCCCCGGGGATGGGGGTATGGGTCGGCGTACGGAATCACGACAAACGCGGAATCACGAGCTGACCTGCAACGGAAGCACTTTTCATGATCAGGGAATCACGAGGAAGCACGTACGGAAGCAGCTTCCGGGAATCACGATCACATAGTGCCCGTACGAACACGCTGGGCGATTCCTCGTGATTCCGCCTCGTGATTCCGGGGTGCTTCCAGCGCTTCCCTAGGTCAAATGGACTAGTCACTGGTTTAGACCACCTCTGGACATGACAAAGGCCCGGGAGCGTCAACTCCCGGGCCACCGTCCGGACATCACTCCGGATCGGAACTACCCGCGCCGGATCTCGTCGAGCACCAGGCCCACGAAACCTGTGACCAGTCCAAACGTCGCCACGATGCCGACGAATTCCCACCCGGTCACGGTGTCGTCTCCGTGTATGCGCCCGGCCCACCGTGCCAGGTGCAGCGGTCGGCGCCGTTCATGGTCTCCATGCCGCAGATACGGCGATACGGATCCCATGGGACAACGTGCCTGCCCGACGACGCGATCACGATGCACTTGTCCGGGAAATTTGCGCGAAGTAACTTCGCCTCCTTGACAACGCCGGTAGACTCTGACTCGTCAGCGTCTACCGGCGCCACTTTGCGCCATCCCATCTGGACCAGTTTCCGCACCCTCGGTGAATCATCAGAGTGGAACCCCAGATCAACGGCGAACAGGTCCCGGCTCAGCTGCACCCGGAGCTCACGCTCCTCGAAGCCCATCAGAACCTTCCTCCCGTCAGGCGCCAGCAGAACCGACACACGTGCTCGGCGGCAATGCGCGGGTGACGACGCATCAGTGACTTGTCGTGATGGCTCCGGCAGCAGTAGCAGTACCGCTTGCGCTGCCAGAGCCAGTCACGGAACGTGGTGAACAGTCTCATCGAATCGGCCGGTTGCAGTTGCACTGCGGCCAGGGCTCGCCGCACCGGGTACAGACCGTGTCGCTCATCGCCCACCACCGAGAGTGCGCTCCAACCGGACGTAGGTCACGCACGGCCAGTCCGTGCAGCCCGCCATGCAGATCGGAATCGGCGTTCCTTCGTTCTGGATCGGCGCGTGCGTCACCAGGACCTCGTTCAGCGCGCGCCGGAGCGTATCCACGGCGGCGTCAGCGATCGTCTGGCTTGTGATGCCGCGGTCCCAGTCCTCGCTGGCTCGCCGATTCCGCTCGGCCAGTCGCTCCTGCACGAGATCCCGGTCCTCGATCCGGCGCTGCTCCCAGAAGCCACCCGGAGAGTCCTGGTGACCGGACTCGACAGCCCGGAGCGCCCGCACCTCCGCGGCCAGGATCACCATCGCCCGTTCCGCCACCAGGCCGAGCGGCTCGCCGAGGTCCGCCTGCTCCAGCGCCCACGTCACCTGCTCCTGATCGTTCATCGTGGTCCTCCCAGCACGAAAACGAAGATGGCGAACAGGGCGACGGCGATGATCACGCCGACCATCACCGCGATGAGCGCCCGGGTCGTGTTATTGCGCTGCTTGTCGTCACTCATGCTGGCGCATCCTCCTTGTCCGGGCATCCCGTGAAGTGCGGCTCGGCGTGCGTCGCCGCCAGCTGCTCCGGAGTCGGTTCTTCGATCGCGCCGACGTGACCCGGCGCCTGGCTCCAGGTCTCCCGGTTCAGCTTCTGGGCCGTGTGCTCCGCGGCGTCGAGCGCGGACACCAGCTCCGGTGGGCAGTCGCACGAGCGCCAGAACGCGTGGCCGCACTCCTTGACGGCGTAGTCGGACTCGTTGTGCTCCATGATCATTTCTCCTTCGGTTGTTCGGCGGTAGCGAGTGGCACGAGCGCGGTGAATCGGGACGTATCCCCTGTCGCTCGCGACGTGGTGAGGGAGGTCAGGGCCGCTTTACCCGCCTCGGTGATGGCGTACTTGACGCCGGGGACGGTCTTCTCCTGGCCGTCGGCACCGGTGACCAGGATTTCGCCTGCGTCGATGATCAGTTCGTCGCGCACCAGCTCGTCGAACGCCTCGTTCCAGACCCGGTAGGCACGTCCGCCGCGGCTGGTGTTGCCCTTGGCCGTGTCGATCGCCTTGGACTTGGACATACCGTCGGGGATTCCGACGTAGATCTCCAGCAGGATCTCGCGCATCGACTTCGTCGTGTCCTTGTGCACGTCCGACTTCGCCGAGGCGGGGTCCTCCTGCTCGCGGGCGACGACCAGGTACCGCATGGGCGTGGTCAGGTCGGCCGCGTCGTCCCGCCACACCTCGCGGTGCAGCCAGTACGAGCCGGTGGTCTGGCCGGTGATCGAGATGTGCAGATCAACGACCGTTTTACCGGTCTTGTCCTCGGCGTACGGAGCCGCGGGGATCAGCTTGTCGATCGCCACGTTGATCAGCACCCGGCCCCACTCGGCCAGGCCGCTGCCGCTCCAGCGCTCGACGCCCTTGCCGTCCCCGCTCTTGTTCCAATGCGCCGTGATGAGGAGCGCCGTCCCGAGTTCCTGCGCGACCCCCTGCAAGTTACCGAGCACGGTGCCCATCTTCGAGAGCGTCTTGCCGTCGGCGTCGTCACCGGCGGACAGGTACCACGGGTCGATCACGAGCAGGTCGGGACGGAACTCGGAGAGGTTCTCGTAGAGCCGGTTGACCGCCTCCGGCTGATCCAGTTTCGAGGCGCCTTCCTGGAGCATGAGCCGGTCGAGCACCTCGTCCGTGAGCGGCACGTTCCGGTTCGCCGCGATCGCGCGCAGGCGCTCGGCGAACTCGACCTTGTCGCCCTCGTTGTGCATGATCGCCGCTCGCCCGGTCTGCACGGGTATGAGGCCAAGCCACGGGCGACCGCCCGCGATCGACAGCGCGAGGTCACCGGCGAGCCAGGTCTTGCCCGCCTTGTACTGCGCGCCGAGCACGCCGTAGGAGCCCCGCCGGAGCACCCGGTCGACCAGGTACTCCGGCGGCGTCTCCAGTGCCTCCTTGAGCACGTCCCGCATCGGCTGGAACCCACGCTGACCGATCTTGTGCGCGAACGGGAACCGGATCTCGGTGTGCCTGCGGTCCGCCTCCGCGGCGACCACGCGCCGCTGCAACTCGGAGCGGACCAGGCGCTCAAAAGGGTCGTCCGCCACCACCCCCGGCGGTCCCTGAACTCCCAGATTGGGAGGAGCTGGGAGTTCGCTGGGAGGTGAGCCCGGCGGCGGTGGCGGCTGGATACCGCCGCGTTCGGCTGCGGTAGCGGCCTGTGCCGCCGCCAGCGTCGGGTAACAGCCCTGGCGCGCGGCCTCAGCGTCGTCCGTGCCCGCGGGGACCACCCACTGGACGCCGGTGTCGTCGTAGTAGACGCGCTCCGGCCAGCCTTGGGCCTCGTACCACGCCGCCGTCTCAGCGGGCAGGCACGTCGAGCAGCTCGCGGCCTGCGACACCCCGTGCTGGCACACCGGGTACGGCTCGTCGGGGAGCGGCGGCACTTGCGCGATCGCCGCCTGGGTGTCCGGGTGATTCCAGAGCGCGTCGATCGTTGCTGACGCCCGCGCGGGCGCCGAGGCGATCGGACCGCCGAGCTGAACCTCCACGGTGCTCCCGGCGGGACCGCCCGTGAGCGCGGTCCCAATCGGCTGGCTGACGTCCAGAAGCTCCCCGGAGACATCCGGCGGCATCGGTGCGGCGAACGGGCTGTACGGAGCGCCCGCCGGAGGCCGGAGACCCGCGAGCCCGGTCGACGGCGCCAGCGGCCCGCCGAGGTGATTCGGCACGCCGGGCAACGGCACCAGGGGTGCTTCCTCGCGCGCGATGCCTTCGGCGCGACAGGCCAGCGGGATCGAGCCCGCGTGGTCCCGGAACGCGATGTACTGGATCTTGGTGACGGTCTTGTTCTGGCCGAAGAGCCAGTCCGGCGGGTTGTCGGTCCAGACGTGCAGGGGAGCGTGTCCCGGCGAGTCGTCGTACAGCGCGCAGCCGACGTCGTGCGCGGTCGCGCTTTTCGGCGACGCGTGGACGCCCGGCGCTGTCCAGATCTCGCAGCCGCAGGTGTCCGGCAGGCCGGTCATGAACCAGCCGTCCGGCTCCAGGATCTCGGCCCAGCTCGTGGACGTCGACCAGGTGTCGATGTGCGCGTCCTCACCGCTCTGGTTGGCGACCCGCCGCGCTTGCTGCTCCGCGGCCCGCTGGGTGCGCTGCACGATGAAGTCGACGACCTGGGTGAGCAACCAGCCCGGCGCCGGGATGATGTCGCCCACGAGCCGGTACGGCCCCTCGCGCCGGACGGACGGCGGCACAAGCACCTGCCGGTCGGCCCACATCGCGATCCAGCCGGATTCATGCTTCATCGCGCCGTCGGAGTTCGGCAGGTTCAAATCGTCCGGCAGCCGGAACCAGTAGTGGCCGCCGTTCTTGTGCTTCCAGGTGCCGTCGGCCTCGTCCTGCACGCCGGGCGACGCCACGGTCATCTGGTGTGGCATCGGCTGGCCGGTCGCCTCGAACCAACTCTGCCGGAACCCGGCGTCCTCGGCCGCGGTGTCGACGTCGACCACGATCACGCGCGACCGCCCGAGCTCGACACCGAGGTTGATCGGCCCGTGCGCCTTGATCAGGCGACGGAGGACCCGGTCGGACTCTTTCTCGTCGGTCATGGCGTGCTTGACGCCGCAGTCGTGCGCGGCGATGTCCCAGCGGCGGCGCCCGGCCTGGCGCGCGGCCTCCTTGGCGGCGTCGTCGGCCTTCTTTACCTCACGCTGGGGAAGCGTGCACATCGGGCGCTTGGTTCCGGGCCAGCACGGGATGATCGCGAACCCGCTCCGGATCGCGTACCGGGCCAGGTGGACGAGCGAGTCATCTCCTCCGGGCACTGCTGCGCCGAAAATGGTCGCGAAAGACGATTCTGCTATCATCGGGCAAGCCTTTCTCACGGACGGCGACACGTTGACCCCGAGACGTCCACCTCGGGGTCAACGTGCGTCTGGATCACGATACCTTTCGTTCCGTTTCCGGCCGAGCTCGCGGCCCGATGTGCCAGGACCTGCACGAGCAGTACTCGATCACCAGTCCCGGTATCCCCTTCCACGGGGGTAAGGTCAGAGCGTTTCGCGCATCTTTCCTCGTCGGAAACTGATGACGACGAGGCGTGGGACAGGTAAATGTGCTTTTCAGGTGCCAATAGCCGCAGGGACATTCATAAACTCCTTTGGGGATGATCTCGGTTCGAGGGTTTTCCCGTATTTCCCGTAGTCGGGTGCGGGCTTCGTCCTCGGATAAGAATTCAACCTTCTCGGGTGTCCTGCACCGTTGTGTCATTGTCCGTTGTCCTTTCGTATCGGTAGATATGCCTCTGTTTCTTGGAACTGTATTCGTGGTGCTTGTACACCACCAATACCAGCTTTCCGTTGATCTCCAGTGGTCTGCTGATGTGTGGCCGGAGAACGGCCATATGCCCGGTGGCCCCGTCGTGCGCGTTGCCGACCAGTTCGTAGGCCGGTTCGACGGACTGGGAACGAATTCCCCTCATACTCACTCTCCTTTGTGGACTACGCAACGGCCCAGCGCTCGCCGAGATGGGCCAGGTCGGTGCGGAGAATGGGAATGCGATTGGAATGCCTGATCAGGCGCTCCGGTGGTGTCTGCATGATGCGCCGGATGTCGTAGGCAGCCTCGGTTGCACAAATCACTTCGTCATGCATCGGGAAATATACCGCGTCGCCGAGTCCAGACCGCTCTACCTGGATCAGAGCCTCGGCCAGCACGTCGTACGCCGATCCCTGGACGAAGTAATTCACCGCCTTGTGCGTGGCCACGCTTTGGCGGCCCTCGTAGAATCCCATCGGGATAGGGATGATGCGACCGGACACCGTGGGAATGAGCCGGTAGTCCTCGCCGAGCTGCCGGAGCGTGTAGGTCAGTTCGCGAACCTTCGGCATGGCTCCGAACACGGCTTCCTTGATCTCCTTGGCGCGCGGGATGTCCACGCCGAGTTTGGACGCTGTCAAGGTCAATCCCTGGCCGTACAAGGTGCCCAAGGTCTGAGTCTTGGCCTGCTTGTACTTCACCCCGGCCAGGCGGCCGATGGTCCCATAGACCGAGAGCTCCTTGCGGATCTCCTCCGGCGTCTCGTCGGTGATCGACTCGTAGGGTCCAAGTAGCTGCTCATCCCCGGCGACGTTCGCGACCACTACGGGCTCGATCTGCGACCAGTCGATGGAGGTCCCGTCGCCGTCGAACAGGATGACGCCGCGCGCGAGTTCGGGGAACTGTTGGAGCGGCGGGTCCCCGACGCTCTGGCGGCCAGTGGTGGCCCCGAAGTACTTCATGGTCGGGTGGAGACGAAGAACGCCGTAGCGATCCTCCACGGCCAGATCACGGGCCTTCGCGAGGTAGTCGCGAAAGACCTTCTCGTGCTCCTTTTGCCACACGAAAATCTGCGCGAGTGGGTGCTGGAGCAGTGCGAGGTCGTCCTTCTTGCCGGACAGTACGCCGGTCTTCTTGGTCCGCGGGTAGCCGTCGGGGATGAAGCCCTCGCGATCCAGTTTCTTGACCAAGGTCTGCGCGTTGCCCGGCGTCACCCCGCGCGCGGTCAAGGCGTCAGCGGCTTCGTGCAGTGCCGCGTCGAACTTCTCATTGTACTGGTCGAGGTAGTCCATGTCGGCGGCGTAGCCCTTGACCGCGCGCCGGAGCGACATCCGATTGAGGATCTGCTCGCGCTCGATCAGCGCGGTGACCTCGTCGCCCTCTACGCCCCAACCGGGGAACGGATGGTCGGTGAGCCGCCGTGCCGCCGCCGCCCGCAGGGGATCACGTACCCGTGCGGTGACCACGGCGTCGGTGGCAGCACCGCGCAGGTACACCGGTCGGTCCAGGTCGAACTCGCGGTACATCTCGGACTCGGACCGCATGCCGACGGCCTTGGCCGCGGTCAGCATTCCGGAGTCGTCGAAATCGTAGCCGAGGTATCGCTGGCCGCACGCGGACAGTTTCTTGGAGACGGTGTTGGCGGGCTCGGCAAGCCGGGCGGTGAGCATGGTGTCCTCGACCCGCGCGCACCATTCCGGCTCGAACAGCCCGTTCACGCCGAGGTTGGGTACGTCGAACGGGCTGTTGTGGAAGAACAGCCACGGTGCCTCACGGAGCATGAGCCGGATCGCCTGGGCTTGCCAGGGATCCCGCGGGTCGAGGATGACCGCGCAGTCGCCGTCTGGGTACGGCGAGAAGATCACGCACTTGATCAGGCGGGCCATCGCACCGAGGCCCGCGGTCTCGATGTCGCAGGCGACCGGCACCCGGCGGCGCAGGAGCTCGTTCACGCCCTCGATCGCGTGCTCACGGCCGACGATGACCGTGGTGCCAATGGACTCGATCCAGAGCGTGCCCTGGTGGCACGGGACGACCGCGGGCCGGAATACGGCGGTCACTCGTCGTCCACGTTCACGAAGGAGGCCAGAACGTAGTCCGTGCTCGCCCCGGACACGCTGTGCGTGTACCCGCCTGGCCGGTGGTGGACGGTCCGCGCAGCGATGTGACCGGTGATCTCGACTCGGGAGTACTCCTTGGTGCTGAACCGCCACACGGAGATCAGTTCCCCAATAGGCATATCCTGAGCCCGGCCGCTGATGACCCAGTTGTCCGTCAGCTCGGGCACCTTGATGAAGGTCAGTTTGTTCGTGAGCCGGTAACCGTCAGGAATCGTTGGTAGCACAGGTTTTCGGGGCTTGATCATGGGTGTGCCTTTCGTACACGGTCACAGATGACCATCACGACGATCACATTGGCTATGCCGATGGATCCATGAATCTGTGCCAGGACGAAATCGCCAGAGCCCAGGTACTTGATCATGTTGTAGATGCTGGCAACGATCCCGAGCGCGTTCAGCCCGAGCACGAACAGGTCCCAGGGATTCATCAGCTTGCCGCCTTTGCTTCGCGGTCCTGGAGCGCCTTGACCACGCTGCACCCCCACGGCGCGTGCTCACCGCTGAGCCGGTGGACATCGTCGCATTCGTCGCATTCGTACCAGGCGATCATGGGCATGGTCGGGTCGACGGCCTCATGCTCGGGCGCCCAGAAGACCCGGTATTTGTCGAGGAACTCCTGCATCAGGCGGCGCAGGACGTCGGCGCCGGACAGTCGTTCAGCCACACGTGCCAGCTCGACGAACGGTTTCCACAGGTCATCGGGCGCGCGGAAGGGGCGCACGGGGTCCGCCGCGGTGGTGTTCGGATTCGTCATGGCGGCAGCGTACCATGATGTATCTCGGTGCGACATACGCTTGTATATCGCTGAGGCGTACGATAGTGTCGCTCCCACACCGATCGAAGGAGCCTCAATGCGCACGCAGTACATCACGGCGGCCCGATACTGGAATACCCGCAACGGTGTCGCGGGCAGGGGCCGCGTCGAGTTGCAGCTGGAGCCGGAAATCGACGAGGGTGGCTGTTTCCCGGACACCTCGACCATGACCGGTCTCCAGGTCTTCAGCACGCGAACCGGCGACCCCATGAGCGGGATCACGGTTCTGGACCCGAAGCAGCTTCTGGTGCTGTTCAAGGCCATTGGCCGCCGTCTCGAAGATCTGTCTTATGTGGACCCGAGCGAGGTGGATTTCTCATGAACAACCGTGCGGGGACAGTGTCCCGAACTCTCCGTAAAGCCGGTCATACGGTCATTTTCCGACAAGATCGGAAACGGGAGGGGGTATTCGTCACGAATGGCCCTTTTGGCATGGTCACGATCCATTTTGACTTGGACTCCGAGTCACTGCGACTTGAGCATATAGCCGCTATTTTGCCGACGGTCATGGATCTAGGTATCCCGATCAAATTGCGCGCGACCGAGGACGACGCATTCATTCATCTATACTTTGAGGAAGACAAGTAATGGTCACAGAGAATTTTGACCGAGCGACACGTAAAGTGGTTGATCAGTACTTCGGCCAGGAGCTAAATGAGACACATGACCTGGGCGAGTTCAGCAGTCTTGGCTACGAGCCGTGGCTGAATCAGTTCGCAGGCGAGGCCAGGGACACGTTTATCGAGCTGCTTAACGCGTGCAACGACGCCGAGGCCAATTCGTCCCGCGGCCGGACGCCGATAATCACGGTGTCCCGGATCCGGCAGCTGATCGTCGAGGGGCTGGCGAAGTAAATGCCGATCAACCCGTTCAAGAAGAGCAGATCAGCTCCGGTGAACACTCCTTGCCCTTCCGATTCTGCGCCGCTCGGGCACGAGCAAGCGGGATACGTCGAATACGCGTGTCTAAGTCACGCACACTTGGATGCTCCGCACTATTACCGCCGACGAAAGGGCAGTGGGTCCGTGTGCGATTGCGGGAGGGAGAATTGACCATACTTCGTCCGTACCAGATCGAGGCGCGGGACAACGTGTTCCGTGATTGGGCGGCGGGACTCCGGCGGCTCGCGCTCGTGCTGCCGACCGGCGCTGGGAAAACGGTGGTGTTCTCCGAGATCATCCGCCACTTCCGCGAGGTTGTCGGCCCATACCCCGTACTCGTGCTCGCGCACCGCGAGGAGCTGCTCAGCCAGGCCGCGGAGAAGATCCAGCTCTGGGCGCCGGATCTGCGCGTCGGCATCGTCAAGGCCGCTCGCAACCAAGTCCATCACCCAGTAATCGTGGCCAGTCAGCAGACACTCGTCCGAGAGAGTCGGGTCGCGCGTCTGCCGAGGTTCGGACTGGTGATCGTGGACGAGTGCCACCGCAGCATGGGCACGAGCTATCTGGCCCTGCTGGAGAGGCTGGGCTGCTTGGCTCCGGATGGCCCGTACACGCTCGGCGTGACGGCGACGTTCACCCGGGAGGACTCCAAGCGGCTCACGGATTTTTACCAGGCCGTACCGTTCTCCCTGGACATCGTGGACCTGATCCTGCCGGACCCTGTCACAGGGATGAGCTACCTGGCACCGCCGAAGTTCAAGCGGGTCCTGATCGAGGGCCTGGACCTGTCCGGCATCCCGATGTCCCGGCTCGCCGGGGGTAAGGACCTGGCGGCGGCCGACCTCGGCGAGGCGATGGACCGCGCCGGAGCGCCCGGCGTCGTCGCAGCGGCGTACGCCAAGCACGCGGGCGACCGCGCCGGGATGGTGTTCACGCCGACCGTCGCCAGCGCCGAGCACGTCGCCGAGGCGTTCCGGCAGATTGGCATCACCGCGGTCATGCTGTCGGGCAAGACCTCGGCGCGCGACCGCCGCCGGGCGTTGGCCGACTACGCCGAGGGCAAGATCCAGGTGATCACCAACGCCGCGCTGCTCGGCGAAGGCGTGGACGCTCCGCGGACGAGCTGCATTGTCATCGCCCGGCCGACGATGAGCAAGACCCTCTTTCGGCAGATGGTCGGTCGCGGCCTGCGGCTGCATCCGGGCAAGACCGACTGCCTCGTGCTCGATGTTGTCGGTGCGACCGGGCGCAACGACCTGCGCACGTTGAACGACGTCACAGATCTCGCGATCGAGGCTCAGGAGGGCGAGACGATCGACCAGGCGGCACGCCGGGCGATCGCCGAGAGCGGCCCGCGGGAGCCGACGGCCGACGGCGATGGGCTGGTGTCCGGCTCGCTGATCGCCGTCGACATCGACCCGTGGGAGATCGAGCGGAATCGCGGACGACCGCGTAGGGCCACCGGTGAACCGCTCTCGGATGAGGAGCTCGCCGAGCAGGCCCGCCAACGCGAGCTGGAGCGACAGCGCAAGGAGGAAGAGCGCGAGCTCAAGCTGAAGCGCCGATACAAGCACGTTCCGATGCGCCGGGGTTGGTTCCTGCACACGATCAAGGGCCGCTGGTTCATCCACTTGGAGACCCAGGCCAAGCAGGAAGGGTTCGTCGTCGTCGCCGAACAGGACGACGGTACGTTCGTGGTCGGCCTGGAGCTGACCGGCGTCACCACCAAGATCCTGGAGACGTTCTCCGACGACGCTGACGCCACCCGGTACGCGATCGACCTCACGCTGGGCATCGTCGAGCAGGCGATGGAACGGTTCCAGGTGGACCCGGACGCGCACTGGCGACGCAAGCCCGCGTCCGAGGGACAGATCGAGTACGCCGAGAGTTTGACCGCAAACGTGGACTTCGAGGAGTACCACTACCGTGGCCAGGTGTCCGATTTCATCACCTGGGCCAAGTGGCACAGGAAAGTGGATAAATTTGCCGATGAGATTACCGCTGGGGCTAAGGACTCTGCTAGGCTCTTCCTTGCGCGGTAACGAGAAACGACGAACGAGGTAGGGAACATGGGCGGCAAACGGAAAATGCTCACCAAGACCAGGCGCGCGACCTTGCGCAAGGAACTGACCGAGGCCCTCGTGGAGGGCAAGTTTCGCCTGAACGATGGACAGTCGCTGGACGATCTCCTGGACAGTGTCGACACCGGGATCAGGAACGATACGTACCCGATCGAAGTCACGGTCGACGGCCTGTTGACCGCATGGTTCTCAGGTCCCGCGCTTACCGAGCCCGCGGAGGCTCAGACGGCGGCCCCCGACCCCAGCACGCAGCCGGGGGCCGCAGCGCCCGCGCCGGAGCCGGTGTACGTCGCTCCGGCGGCCGACGGAAGCCAGTCGCAGCACGCGAATCTGGAAGCCGCGGCGCTGGCCATGTCCCAGGGTCTCGACCAGATGGCCGTCATGCAGGCGGCGATGACCCCGGCCGTGGACCCGAACACCCCGGCGCAGATCGATGCCAGTCCGGTCGAGGACTGGCTGAACCTGCTCAAGATGGCCAAGGAGAAGAAGACCGAGATCGAGGCCATGGAGCAGATGGCCAAGGACAACGTCGCAGCCTACCTCGACCAGGAAGGTGGCCCGGACAAGTCGAAGATCGCGTACCTCAACGGAAAGCCGGTGTATCGACGGACCTGGGTGCCGAAGACCAGTCTCAGCAAGGACAAGCTCTACGCCGATCACCCCGAGCTCCAGGGCGCGTACGAGGTCACGACGCACCATTACCGCAGTGAGTTCGTCGGATGAAGGGCCGAGGTTGGGTTCTCCCTGAGCCCTGGGTGCAGTACTACTGCACGGGAGTCTGGTTCGAGGGAGAGACCGGGTACGGTTCCTGCGGACAGACGTTCCGTAGTGACGGCACCGTCTGGCAGACGTACAACGGGCGGGAGTGGCTCGACGTCACTGCCGAAGAAGTCGAACGTCATCGCCTGTTCCCATGGGGAGAGGCCGAGCATGTGTGCCGGGAGTCCTAGTGACCGGGGAACTGTGGTCGCTCGCGGTACTGGTGACCAGGGCCGCGATGCGTCAGTCGTCAGTGGACCTTCGACGGGCCACGGAGACGAAGCTCAGGAAAGCCTTCTATGACCGAGGTCTTCCTGCCCCCGAGTACACGTGGGAAGCTCAGGGCATGGACGGCAAGTGGTACCCCGAAGAGCCGTGGGACACCGATGACTCGTGGAAGCTCCAATACCGCTGTACCGGCTCGGTGGAAACGTGACCGTCCCGCAACTGGGCACGTACCAGTCTCCCCGTGGCACCCAGAACGGTGGCAACACCGAGGTTCGCGATCTTCTCGTGGACATCCTTCTGGAGCACGAGAAACGACGGCCGCGCACCATGCAGAAGGCGCTCGGCCCGTCGGAGATCGGTGACCCGTGCGACCGGTCGCTGGCGTACAAGATATCGGGTTTTCCTGAACCAGAATCCTTTGTGGACGATCCATGGTTCGCGATGCTCGGCACCGGGATTCACGCGATCATCGCGGACGCGCTGGCCGAGCAGAACAACCTCGCGAAGGCCGCGGGGTATTCGCCGCCGTGGCTGATCGAGCACCGCGTGGAGGTCGCGCCGGGAATCACCGGCACGACGGACGCGTACAACATCTGGAAACGGATGGTGCTGGACCACAAGCTGGTCGGCAAGACGTCGCAGGAGAAGACGCGGAAGCACGGCCCGAAGACCGGGTACCGGGTTCAGGGTCATGCCTACGGGCTCGGGATGGTCCGACAGGGCTACGAAGTGGATCTCATCGCCATCGCGCTCTACCCGCGACACAACTACCTCACCAAGTCCATGTACGTCTGGTCGGAGCCGTTCAATCCGTCCATTGTGTACAAGGCGTTGGAGCGGTTGGAGATCATCGCTCAGCTGGTCAAGTTGCTGAACCCGCTCGGAGATCCCATTCGCTTCACCGAGTTCCGGAAGTTCCCATCGGACGAGTGTCAGTACTGCCCGTGGTTCCGTCCGGGCCAGGATTCCGGGGTCACTTGCCCCGGGAACGTGAAAATGTAACGAGAAAAGAGAACGAGAATGACGGCTCCGAACAGTCTCGGCACCTTCGTCAAGCCGCAGGTCCAGGGCGGCGACCGGTTCCAGGCGAACATGAACCTGAACAAGCCCCTGCTCGTCTGGGCGCGCGAGTACAAGACCGGGCTCAAGACCAAGCACAACCCCCAGGGCACCGGCGAGGGCATCATCGTCGATGTCGTGGACCTCACCACGAACCAGGGCTATATCAGCGTCCTCTGGATGGGCGGCGCGGTCCGGGACGGCTTCAAGCAGTACGTCGGCACGAACCAGCCGCTTCCGGTGATGCTCGTCGAGGTCACGCCCCAGGGCGGCGGGAACACCTACATCCAGCCGCAGGCGCTGGAAGGTCCGGTGCTCCAGTACGCCAGCGACTGGTTCAACGCGTACCCGACGTTCATCACGGACCTGAAGGCGGTCAAGGAGGCGGAATGGGCGGCGGCCCAGGCTGCGGCGGGCGTCCCCCAGGCACCCCCGGCGCCCGGCGCGGTCCAGATCCAGGGGCTCGCCGGTCCGGCACCGCAGCAGGCCCAGGTCCCGCAGGCGCCCGCGCCCGCGGTGCCCCAGGCTCCGGCTCCGCAGCAGTTCCAGGCTCCGGCGACGCCTCAGGTGCCGCAGATGCCCCAGGCTCCGGCCGCCGCTCCGGCGGCTCCGCAGTTCCAGCAGGCCCCGGCGGCCCCCGCGGCGCCCCAGGTGCCGCAGGCGCCCGCTCCGGCTGTTCCGCAGGCCCCGGCGGCGCCCCAGGTGCCGCAGATGCCCGCGGCTCCGGCCGTCCCGCAGATGCCCCAGGCGCCCGCTGCGCCCCAGGCACCGGCGGCACCGCAGGCTCCCCAGATGCCCCAGGCACCGGCGGCTCCGGGCGCGGTGACGGATCAGAGCGTCGCGGCCCTTCAGGCGAGGCTCCAGCAGATGTAGGCTGAGTCCTTCTCCAGGGTCAGGTCGTTGAGCCCGGATGTGAAGCTCCACAGTGCTGGTGCTGGCAACTCCTAGTGGAATGGGACGGCGCCAGCACTGTGGTGTAATGGTCCTGCATGGCAGGGCGTGGGGATGCCCCTTGAACCCGGCTCCAGGAGCTCAGGCCGCTCCTGGAGCCGGGTTTTCCTATGATCGCCGCTTACCATGAGAGAATGCGGGCGAAAAGCTGGACTCCGGGCATGGACCAGGGCATGGCTGTGTCCGAACAGGACCCGTTCGCTTTTGCCGCCGACGCGTTCGAAAACGTCGCCATTCCGGTCATCGAGTTTTACGACGACCCTGTCGGATTCGTCACCGAATTCATCGACTTCGGCACGCCTGCCGAAGGAACTGAAGCGGGTCTGACCGAGTACCAGCAGGAGATCATGGACGATCTCCCGAAGCACGGCCGGATGGCCGTGCGCGGTCCTCACGGTCTCGGCAAGACGACCACTAACGCGCTCACCGTGATCTGGTTCGCGATCACCAGTGAGGCCGCGAAGAAGGACTGGAAGTGTGCGACGACCGCGGGCGCGTGGCGTCAGCTGGAGCACTACCTTTGGCCTGAGATCAAGAAGTGGTCACGCAAGATCCGCTGGGACAAGCTCGGCATGACGCCCTGGCGCGATGGTCAGGATCTGCTCGCGCTGAGTCTGAACCTCAAATACGGTAGCGCTTTCGCGGTCGCCAGCTCGGACGAGAAGAAGATCGAGGGTGTGCACGCGGACCGCGTTCTGTACATCTTCGACGAGTCCAAGGCAATCCGGCCCGCGGTGTTCGACGCCGCGGAAGGTGCGTTCTCCGGTGCCATGGGATCCACCGGCGAGCGGCCGACCACGCCGCCGGAGAAGCGCGGCTTGGAAGCGCTCGCCGTCGCCACATCCACGCCGGGCGAGCCGAACGGGCGCTTCTACGACATCCACGTCCGTAAGCCCGGGTTCGAGGACTGGAAGGTCCGGCACGTCAAGGTCAGCGAAGTCATGGCCTGCGGCCGGATCTCCGAGGACTGGCGCGCTGCGCGCGAGCGGCAGTGGGGTCCGGACAGTGCGCTGTACGCCAACCGCGTGCTGGGTGAGTTCCACGCTAGTGCCGACGACGCCGTCATCCCGCTGAGCTGGATCGAGGCCGCGGTGGAGCGCTGGCACGAGTGGAAGCGCACCGGCGGCCGGAAGCAGGCCACCACGCTCGTGCATGGTGTCGACGTCGCCCGCGGCGGTGCCGACCTCACCGCGATCGCCCGGCGGCGGGGGAGCGTGATCGAGAAGATCGACAAGCTGAACACCGCCAGCACCACGGCCGTCGTCGCCGCGATCCAGGTCCGGATGAAGCCCGGCGACCAGGCCGTGATCGACGTCGTCGGCGTCGGTGGCGGCGTGTTCGACCAGGCGCGTGAGCGCGGCCTGAACGTCCGCCCCTTCACCGCGAGCAAGAAGAGCTGGAAGAAGGACCGCTCGACGCAGCTCGGGTTCCACAACCGACGCGCCGAGATGTGGTGGGGGATGCGTGAGCTCCTTGACCCGGCGTTCGACCCGGACGTGTGCCTGCCGCCGGACGACGACATGATCGGCGAGCTGGCGGCGCCGCACTGGGACATCACGCCGTCCAGCAAGATCAAGGTCGAGAGCAAGGACGACATCAAGGAGCGGCTCGGCCGCTCGACGGACACCGCCGACGCCGTGCTGTCGACGTGGACCAGTCCGGAGAGCGCGAGCGACACCCGCACGACCACCGAGGCTCAGCACCTGCTGGAGACGTACCGTTTCCACCAGACCGCCGAGCTGGAGAACTACGAACCCGGCGTCGGCGGGCCGGGGGCGATCGCCTTCGGCGCCGGTGAGTCCGCATCCTTCCACCAGTGGAGTCAGGAGTTCTGATGGCGAAGCGATCCGGAGGCGTGACGCGCACCCAGGCGCGTGAGGAAGACCCGACGGTCGTCCTGTCCAAGGAGGAAGCCGTCCGCGCCGAAGGGCTGGAGCGCGGTACCCCGTTTGACTGGCAGCGCCCCGAGCGCCCGTGGACGGACCTGTATGACGACCGGGAGCTGGTCGTCGCGCCGTCGGACCGGGAATGGATCGCCGATGTCGAGCGGATGCTGGACCGCGGTGGCCAGCCCGCGGCCGTCGAGAAGGGGCTCACGCTCCCGCTCCGCTCGGCGAACCTCACGATCGAGAAGCCGGAGAAGGACAAGGGTCAGACCGAGTTCGTGCGTGAGGTCCTCTACAGCTCCGGCCAGACGTCCGGGATGAAGCCGGACCTGGTCGCCGTCGTCTCGCAGATGGCGTACGCGATCGTGAGCAAGAAGACCTTTCACGAGCTGGTGTTCGACCGCCGCAAGGACGGTCGGGTCGGATACTCGCAGGTTGCGTGGCGGCCCCCGTCCACCTGCGAGGCGATCCGGCACCGCGTGTCCGGGGAGCTACGCGGATTCCGGCAGTACATCGACTGGCAGACGGCCATGGAGCTGGGCCAGGACCGGGACATCGCCCAGGTCGGCTCCCATGACGATCTGGACTACGGGTACGTCCGGATCCCCGCCTCCCGTGCCGTCGTGCACATCCACGGACAGCACCGGGACCCGATCAACGGCACGTCGGACCTGGCCGTGACGCACTGGGCCTGGACCATGCAGCAGAAGATCCTCATGCTCTGGGCCACGTTCCTCGACGGCCAGAGCCAGCCCAAGGTCGTCGCGTACGGCGAGGACGACGGCAAGGCGAACAAGCTCGCGCGGACGATCGCGAGCCTGCGCGGCTCCGGCGTCGTCGGCGTCGCCCGGGACGGCGGCCTGGACCCCACGATCAAGTTGTTCGAGACCTTGGACACCTCCGGCTCCGGCGCCGCCCAGTTCGCCGAGGCGGTCCAGTACTTCGAGCAGTGCATGACCAAGAGCGTGCTGGCCGGGTTCCTGGACCTGACCAGCAATGCGACCCGCGGCATCGGCTCCTACGCGCTCAGCGCGGACCAATCTGGCCTGTTTCTGACCAGTCGGCAGTCCGCGGCCAAAGAGCTGGCCGCGACCGTCAACGACCAGCTCATCGCCCCGCTCGTGCGGGTGAACTTCGGGCACGATGCGGCCATCCCCCGGCTCGTGTTCGAGCAGATGGGCCAGGAGCAGAGCGACAAGGCCATGCAGATGCTCCAGCAACTCGGCTCGGCGCAGAACGTGAGTGTCCCGCCGGGCTTCCTGGACCTGCTCATCGAGCGCGTGAGCCAGTTCCTCGATCTGCCGGACGAGAAGGTCGAGAAGCTGCTCGCCGAGCAGGCCGAGTTCCGGCGTAAGCAGGCCGAGCTCCTCGGCCGGACGCAGCAGGAGAGTGCGTCCCCGGATGGCCAGATCACGGATAACGTGAACGCGGCCAAGGACCTCGTCGAGGCGAAACAGAACGGCCGTCCCATTAACCGTGAGCAACTCCGCGCACAAGGCACGAGCCCGGCGCTCGAACAGCTCAAGCAAGATCGACAGGAGAAGCAGTGATGATCAAGGGTCACAAGGCCATGCGAGCCCGGGGCTGGGAACTGCTCCTGGGTCTGGGCAAGCGGAAGGAAGGTCGGCACGGGCTCCACGTCAGCCGGGTACTCAACCGGGAGAATGTGGTGGACGGCGTCTGCGTCGGGTTCCGGCGCAGCTACGTCGCGCTGTACCGGATGCCGCGGAGGCAGGTGGCTCGGTGAGCAACTCCGTGATGCCCAGCGGTGAGGACAGCGGCCATGTCGGCGTGTTCGATCGCTTCGCCGACGCGGTCGCCCGGGTGACGGCCAAAGCCTGGTTCTTCGCCGCCTGCGTTGCGTTGGTCGCGGTATGGGCTCCGAGCATCCTGTTCATCGGCGACATCGACACCTGGCAATTGATCATTAATACCGCCACGACCATCGTCACGTTCCTGCTGGTCGGGCTCATGCAGAACACACAGGAACGTGCGAACCGCGCAGTGCAGCAGAAGCTCAACGCGATGGCCGCGGCACTGGTGACGCTGGTCGACGACGAGGAGGCCGGGGAGCTGCGCAAGGCTGTCGGTTTGGAACGTCAGGAATCATCATGATCGGCAAGGAGCGACAGTGAGCGACACACATCCCCAGGACATTCGGCTCGCGTTGGCCGCAGTCATCGACCCGGCACGACCCGCCGTAGCATCCGGTGTCGAGATCGCGGACGAGATCCTTGATCAGTTCATCGTCACCCCGCGCAGGAGCTACGGCGCGTGGAGTAAGCGGCACCCGTCCGTGCAGCATTTCGAGGAGCTGTTCAAGTTCGATCACCTGAGTGAAGGTACGCACAAGGAAGTCAGCAAGGTCTGTGCCGCGTTGGCACACGCGATGCTGGGACACCTTTCCGACGGCCCTGAGCTGACGGTGGGCCTACGCAAGCTCTGGGAGGCGAAGAACTCCTTCGTCGTCCAGGCCGCGCGGTTCTCCTGCGTGCAGGTACCGCCGAATCCGGGTTCCTGATGGCCGAGCCGATCCAGGCGCCCGCGGACACTGAGCTCCCCGTCGAATCGGTCGCGATCCCTCCCGAGGGTGCGCCGGACGGGGAACTCATCGCCGCGCTCGTGGCGGCGTTGATCGCGGGCGCCGCGGTCGACGTCCTCGCGCGGATCCTGGGCCGGTTCGCGGGCCTGACGACGAGGCTCGCCGGACAGATCCTCCGGCTCCAGGGCTGGGACGCGCTCCTGCGCGCGACCGCCGAGGAGCTGTCGATCCTACCCCGGTACGAGACCCCTGCCGTCCGAGTGCTGCATCAGGGTGCCACGGTGGCGGCGTTCCGCCGGGCCACGTACCTGATCAACGCCTCCCGGCGGCTGGCACCCGCGGTCGCGTCCGGGGACGTCGACCGAATCTACCGGGCGCAGGCCACCGAGGCGAGGTACCTGGAAGCCCATCTCCAAGCCGAGGACCGCCGGGGCGCGGCCACGCTCCGGGTTGCCGAGACGGTCGCGCCGTTCGGTGTCGACAAGAACGGGGAGCTCCTGCTCGGCTGGAAGGCCACGCTGGACTCCAAGACGTCGGCCGACTGCCGCTGGGCCAATGGCCGCAACTTCAACGCGCTCCAGCCGCCGCCGATCGGTTACCCCGGCACCGTGCACCTGTGGTGCCGGTGCCGCCCAGTGCCGCCGTACCCCACGAAACGTCGAGTCGAGCACGGAACACCGCCCGTGCACTGAAGGAGATGTCATGGTCAGCTCCAGCGCCTACCCGGACCTGGAACGAGCACCGGGCAAGAAGGACAACTGGGTGGAGGCGTCCGGCGGCCTGCCCCGGTTCATCGAACGCGTCGCCAAGCACATCCACTACGAGGGCGGCAAGCCGATCTCCACGGCCATCGCCATGGCCATCTCCCAGGTGCGGAAGTGGGCCGCGAAGGGGAACAAGGAGGCCATCCGGGCGATTGCCCAGTGGGAGGCGCTCAAGGGCAAGAACAAGGCCCGCCAAGCGGTCAAGCTGTCGGCTCGCCGGATTCTCGCTGTAGAGCTGGGCGCCAAACGCGGGCCGTACGAACGACACGTGACGCACACGAAGCAGCACGGGCGGAAGAAGGGCGATCTCAAGTCCAAGGCTGATTGGCGCCATGGGTACCAGCCGATGACCAAGGTCGCGTACGCCGTAAAAGCTAAGCATCTGTCCACAAAGGACTTGACGCCGACCGGAAAACCCAAGGCGGGCAAGCAGGATGAGATGAACAAGCCGGTTCCTCCTCATCTGACCAAGTCCAAAACGGACGAAGTGCGGACGTCCGCGGAGAAGACCCCCGTCACCAAAAACACCGTTACGAAACCGGACAAGAAGACTCCCAGCAAAGTGACCCTCAAGGCCCGCAGGAGTGTGCTGGAGAAGAAGATCACCAACGGGACGGCCAGTCCGGCAGAAAGGGCCGAGCTGAACCGGGTGATCGCGCAGCTCAAGAAGACGACCAGGTGAAGGCGCTGATTCGCGCGGTAACACTGTTACGCTGAATTCGCACGAGATGATCAGTCAGGACGGTCCCATGAGCACAGAGCTCCTCACACCGATCAACGCCACCAAGGGCGAGATCGTGGACCTCGCGCGCCGTAAGTTCAAGAAGCAGATCCTCCCGATCACGGAGGTGAAGTACGGCGGCAAGCAGAAGAAGTTCGACATGTCGTACCTCCGCACCGTGAAGGAGTCGTTCGATGCGGGCGCGTTCCCCTATATCCCGCTGAAGCTGGCGCCGGGAGACAACTCGCACACGAACGACGTCCTGCGCACCGGGGGAAAGCTGGCCGGTCTGGAACTGTCCGATTCGGACGGTCTCATCGGTGTGTTCGAGCTCAACGACGACGGGTACAAGGCCGTCGAATCGTCGGACGGGCACGTGGGCGTCTCGGCTCGGATCTTCGAGAACGTCGAGCAGCCCGACGGCCGAGCGTTCGCGGCGGCGATGCAGCATGTGCTGGTCACCGACGACCCGCATGTCCAGGGCATGAAGCCCTGGGAAGCCGTCTCCCTGTCCGCGGACCGGGAAGGCGTCACGGAAACCATCGATCTGTCCGCCGCGGAGTACCTCGGCGCATCGGAGGGAAGCATGAACGACACCAAGGTCACGCTGGAGTTGACCGCGGAACAGCGGGACACGCTGCTTCAGCTGGCAGCCGACCACGAGGACGTCAAGGCCCTCAACCTCAAGCCGGAAGACTTCACCAACGCTGAGAACGGCGGCGAGGGTGATGGCCTTGACGACGAGGATGACGACGAGGACGACGATGGCACGGGGACGGTCACGCTGTCCCGGCACCAGACCGAGGCCATCGAGCTGGCACGGGCGACCGCCGAAGCGGCCCAGAACCAGGTCGTCGAGCTCAGTCGTCAGCTCAACTCGGCCCGTGTCGAGCGCGAGATCGCCGAGTTCCAGGGCACCGGGCTCGCGCCCGCCATCATCGACGCCGCCCGGCCGCTGCTCGAAGGAGCCTCGCAGATTGTCGAGCTGTCCAACGGCAAGAAGACCGATTCCGCGACGGTCATGCGGAACGTGCTTCGTGAGGTCGTCGAGCTGGCGCGCACCGGTCACGACATCCTCGACCTGGACACCCAGAGCGGTGTCCTGATCGGTACCGACAGCGTCCAGAAGCAGCGGGACGCGATGCTCGCCGCCGCGCGGCAGTACGACTGATAGGGAGAAGCAACGATGGTTGCAGTGATCGGTAAGCAGCGGCTCGGCCCGGACACGTACTACGTGTCCGATGGCGCGACCGGCTCGGCCAGTGTGGTCGGCGGCAAGCTCGTCGAGTTCGACGGCACCACTGGCAAGATCAAGCTGGCGGTCGTCGACTCCACGAAGTGGCTCGGCGTCGCGCTGTACGACGGCCAGCCGACGTTCGATCCGGCCACCGTGGATGCGCTGGGCAACCCCGGCGTGACCCTGGCGGTCAACCGGCCCGAGGTCGCCGTGGCGTGGATCGGCGTCTACAAGCTGACCGCGACCGCCGCCGCGCTGGCCCAGGGCGACATCGTGTACTGCGGTGCGGGCGGTCTGATCCAGAAGGCCACCACCACGGGGCGCCCGGTCGGCATCGTCGTCAACCCCGGCGGTATCGCCTCGTCCGGCAGCGGCTACGTCCGCCTGTTCCAGTAGAAGGAGGACTAGACCATGCCACTCGCAGTGGGGAATTACAGCCAGCAGGGTATGCGGCTGACCGTCAACGCGATGATCAAGGACCCGCTGTTCGTGCGGGCTCGGCTGCTCGACATCGCGCGCAACGAGTTCATGATGGAGGATCTGCTCCGGAACGCCGGGCAGAACAACTCCGGTGTCGTCGCCTACGCGGAGTCCGAAGGGCTCTACGCCGACGAGGACCCCTCGGTCGTCGCAGAAGGCGGCGAGATCCCCCTGATCACCACCTCGCAGGGTCTCCAGAAGGCCGCGTTCGGCGTCAAGCTGGGTGCGG
>Ga0196970_1000543_pt1 | contig 41773 bp, 46 predicted proteins | sample S1v_513CmetaG_FD_148672 | JGI IMG/M metagenome (GOLD analysis project Ga0196970, IMG submission 148672) | Soil microbial communities from Anza Borrego desert, Southern California, United States - S1+v_5-13C | ecosystem: Environmental > Terrestrial > Soil > Desert | place: USA: California... | reverse complement strand
ATGACCCCGAGCGCCTCAAGGCCGTCACGTGGTTCCACTGGTGGCCACAATTCGCATGAAACCTACTCAATGGAACCCTTCAGGCGCCGGCGGTATGACGGGAAAGTTCATTTTCTTTCAGGAGCTTACCGCAACGGCGAGATGTATACATACCGTAGCGTTTTCGGGGGGATGACGGGTCAGGGAGAGTTCATGCCGTTTGGCAAACCGTTCTAGCCGCAAGCGTATCCGCACCGCGCGGTACAGCCGGCGCGTTGGCGAAGCCGTCTTTGTGACTCTTGGATATCTTTGTTGCTTCGTGGTTCACGGCATGCGGGCATGCCCAGGATCCTCGGGGAGACTGTGCCCCCACTCTCCCCCGCTTCCCTCCCGCCTTCGGCGAGAGGGAAAATCATGCCTCCGGCTTGCGGCGCTTGTTGCGGAGGTTGAGGGCGGTGAGGAAGTTGGTGGGCGCCTGGGCGGGGCCGCGCTCCTTGCGCGCGGCCGTGCTGAGGAAGCCTGCCACGCGGCCGCGCAGTTCGACCGCGTCGCGGGCGGCCGTGTCGGCATCCTCGGCCACCTTGCGGCGGACCTCCGGGTCCAGTGTGTTGAAGGCACGGGTGGCGAACTCGAAGGCCGGCTGGGACTTGGTGGCCACCACTTGGCGGAGCGCCTTGGACACCAGCACCGTGTCCAGCCCACCCGAACCGGAAACGCCGTCCAGAACATCGGCCAGGATGCCGATGGCCTGGAGGGTGCGGCTGTCTTCGAGCGAGAAAGTCTGCATAGCGCCCCTGCCGATGGTCGCAGGACCGTTTGTGCTCCCACGGTCCCCTTCGAAGGAATTATTACACGCACCCAACGCCGCAAGTCACGAAGTCTGTTGCCGGATTACCCGGAACGGTTGACGAGCGCGACGCCGACGACCGTCATCGCCATCCCGGCGAGTGCCAGCGCACCAAGACGCTCGTCGAACATGGCCCAGGCCACCACGGCCGTGACCGGCGGCGTCAGGTAGAAGAGGCTCGCCACCCGCGCCGCGGCACCCCGGCGGATCAGCGCGAACAGCAGGAACACGGCCCCGACCGACAGCACGAACGTGAGCCACAGCAAGGCGAAGACGAACTCGCCGGTCCAGGTGATCCGCATCGACTCGGTGAGCGGCGCCAGCACCGCGAAGGCGGCTGCGGTGACGGTGTACTGGATGACCGCGCCGGTGCGCAGGTCCATGCCGGTGCAGTGGCGTTTCTGGTAGAGCGTACCGAGCGTGATGCCGACGAGCGCCGCGACCGCGGAGCCGATGCCCAGCAGGCTGCCGCCGTCGAAGCTGAGCTTTTCGCTGACCACCAGCCCGACGCCGGCGAGGCCGAGCAGCAGGCCGCCCCACTGCCGCAGCGACACGCGCTCGCCGAGCAGCCGCCCGGCCAACGCCGCGGTCAGCAGCGGCTGCACCCCCACGATCAGCGCCGCGATACCGGCCGGCACCTTGTTGGCGATGGCGAAGAAGACGCCGCCGAGGTAGACGGCGTGCACCAGCAACCCGGCGAGCGCGATGCGCCCGGCCATGCGCCAGCTCTTCGGCCAGGGCGCCCCCATGACCAGCGCCACGAGGCCCAGCAACGCCGAAACCAACGCCATGCGGAGCAGCAGGAAGGTGAAGGGCTCGGCGTACGGCAGGCCGAACTTGGCGCCGATGAAGCCGGTGCTCCACAGCAGCACGAACACGCCGGGCATCACCCGCACCCAGTCGGACCGCAACTCGCCCGCAACGTACTGCGCCATCGTCCTCAGCCCCCGCCTTTTGTTCGTACTTAAAGCGGTTGACGGCGCGGTGGGAAGACCTCATGCCCGCAGAGGTGCATTGCGCGATCCCAGCGGCTTCGCCGCGTTCGCTTCTATTCCGCCGCCGGCAGCGGCTGCGGCACGGGGGCATGGATGCGGCGCTTGGCAGCGACTCCCTCGATGTGGGAGCGCAGGCTGCTGTCGCGGCGCACGAGGCGCCAGAAGTCCTTCTCCTCCAGCACCAGCATCTGGCAGTAGCCCAGCGCCCGCACGTCGGCGTTGCGTGGCTGGCCGTTGAGCAGCGCCATCTCGCCGAAGAAATCGCCGGTGCCCAGCTTGACCGGCGCCTCGAGCCCCGGAACCAGCACCTCCACGGCACCCGACGCGATGAAGAACATGCAGTCGCCGCGGTCGCCGCGCCGCACGATGGTCTCGCCGGGCAGCACCAGGCGCGGCTTCAGCAGCTTGACGATGCCCGCCGCCCGCTCCGGCGCAAGGCCGGCGAAGATCGGTACCCGGCGCACCAGTTCGTTCAGCTCCAGCCGCAGGTCGAGCTTGGGCGCGCGTTCCAGGGCACTCCGGCGGCGTTTGAGGTCGCGCTCAAGGTCGTTCAACACCTCCTGGGAGATCACCGACTCGGCGTGAAGCGTGCGGTAGTCCGCTGCCTCCAGCCGCAGCGCAGCGCGGCCGAGGTACTGGTTCTGCAGGACGATGGCGTAGTCCGGGTACTGCAGGCGCAGGGCCGACAGTGCCTTCTCGACGTCGTCCAGGCGCACCGCCAGCAGGCCTTCCAGCTCGGCGGCAATGTCCGGGCCCAGCACCTGCGCCAGCCGGCGCTGACTGAACGCGCTCAGCTCGCGCAGCACCATGCGGACCGCCACCAGCACCTCGAAGCGCATCACCATGCGCCGCGACAGCGGCCCCTGGATGCCGAAATGGCGGTGCAGCCAACTCGCCGCACGCATCCAGAAGGAAAAGGCGATGATGCCGGCGGCGACGTCCAAGTAGCCCTTGCTGCCGTGCGCCTTCACCGCGTCCAGCGTGCGCCCGGCGCGGCCGGCGAGGTGCTCGACCACGACGCGGGACAGGATGCCTTCCTGAAAGCGGGCGAAGTACAGCTCCTGCTCGCGGTTCACCAGGATGACGAGGCCAATGGTGACGCGCTCGGCCTCCGACAGCGGCGCCTCCTCCTGACGCTGGCGGTCGATGTCGGCGAGGCGCTCGGTGTAGTGGTCGAGCAGGCTGTCGGTGGCGATCTGGTCGATTTCATAGGTGCGGGCAAGGTCGCCGACCTTCTCGCGGATGTCGGCCTGCGACAGCGCCAGCGCGCGGTTGCGCATGGCGTGCTCCACCGGTGTCAGCTTGTGCAGCCCCAGCAGATGGATGACCGGACGCAGCGTCGTGCCGTTGACGAACAGCGTGAAGAACACGAAGCCGGTTGCCAGCACGGCGACGAACTCCTGCACGTGCCCCGGCACGCGGGCGTTCTCGGTGACCGCCATGGCCAGGGTAAGCGACACGGCACCCCGCAGGCCGCCCCACAGCATTACCGCCTTCGTGGCATGCCCGACGCGCTGCGCCAGCCCCAGCGCCGACAGCGCCGGCAGCAGGCCGAACAGCACCGCGGCCCTCGCCGCCAGCGCCGCCAGGATGGCGACCGCCAAGTAGCCGGCGCCGCTCCAGGCGATGCGGTCGACGATGTGCGGGATCACCAGCGCGATCAGCAGGAAGATCAGTGAGTTGGCCCAGAACCCCAGTTGCTTCCAGATGTGCTCCAGCGCCTGCCAAGTGTCCGGCGAGATGCGCGTGCGCCCGACCGAGCCAACCACCAGCGCCGCGGCCACCACCGCCACCACACCCGACACGTTCAGATAATGATCGGCCAGCAGATAGCTGAGGTAGGCGAGCGCCACCGTCAGCGTGATCTCCGCCATGGGCTGGTTGTGCACCGGCGTCACCAGGAAGCACGCCACCCGGCCGCAGACGACTCCGACCAGCGCACCACCGGCGAAGCCCCTCAGGAAGTCCACGGCGGCCTCCATGGCGCCGCCATCGGTGCGCCGGGTCAGCATGCCCAAGAGCAGCGTGAACACCGCGATGGCCGCCGCGTCGTTCAGCAGGCTTTCGCCCTCGACCAGGACGGTCAGGCGCCGCGGCGCGCCGAGGTCGCGGAAGATGCCGACCACCGCCGCCGGGTCGGTGGTGGCGACGATGGCCCCGAGCAGCAGGCAAGGCACCAGCCCCATGGGCGACACCAGCCACAGCGCGTAGCCCACCGCGAAGGTGCAGACGAACACCGCGACCACGGCCAGCAGCAGGATGGGGGCAATGTCGTCCATCAGCCGGCGCACGTCGATGGCCAGCGCCGTCTCGAACAGCAGGATCGGCAGGAAGATGTGCAGCAGGGTTTCCGACGAGAGGTCCAGCTCCGCCAGCGACTTGAAGAAGTCGCCGACCGGCCCGGCCAGCCCGTCCAGCACGGTGAAGCCCTGGATCAGCGCACCCAGCGTGATGCCGGCTGCGGCCAGCAGCACCGTGTAGGGCACCCTGAGACGCGCCGCCAGCGGCGGCAGGGCGCTGACCAGGACCAGCAGCCCGGACACACCGAGAATGTAGACGGCGATCTCGTGCATGGCTCCTTCGCTGTCCCCTGCGATTCGCCGCAACCGTAGCCGTGGGTTGTGGCAACAGCAAGGCCGGCGGCTGGGACAAGTGGCGGATCCGCCATTGTCACCATTGGACCTTCGTCAGGGCTGACATCGGCGGCGGACGATGTAGGCTTGTTCCATGTCCTCACGAAGGAACGGGGCATGGACCGGCCAGAAGACGCACTCATCCCCCTGGTGGCGGCCGCCGTGCTGGTGCAGATGCTGACCAGCGCGCCGCTGCGCTTCGATGCGCTTTTCCCGCCCGCGGACGCGCCGAAGCCCCCCTTCGTGCAGGTCCATACCGAGCCGGAACCTCCCGCCCCACCCCGCCCACGGCTGGTGCGCGACGAGGACGACCATTTCAGCGGGGCGAGCTAGGGTATGAGGCCCCCTCCCCGGCCCTCCCCCGCTTTGCGGTGGAGGGAGAGAGCGGCGGCAGTCCCCTCCACCTCGCAGAGGGGGAGGGTTAGGGAGGGGGCAAAAGAAACTACACCACCAGCGGCAGCACGATCCGCATGCGGAAGCCGTGGGGCTGGCGGTTCTCGGCAAACACGCGGCCGCCCACCGCCTCGACGTTGCGGCGCACGATCCACAGGCCGATACCGAAATGCGTGCCCTCTGCCGTCTGGCCGGTGGGGTCGTTTTCGGGCATGCCTTTGCCGACCTCGCGCTGCGAGAAGTAGCGTTCGAAGATGCGCGGCAGGTTGCCAGGGTCGACGCCGGGACCCTCGTCTTCCACCGTCAGCTCGGCCTTGGTACCGTAGCGCGCCAGACGCACGCTGACCGTCGCGTCGGCGGGAGAAAAGCTGACGGCGTTCTCGACGATGTTCTCGACCACCGTCTCCAGGATGTCCTCGCTGGCGCGCACCACCACGCCCGGCTGGATGCTGGAGCGCATGTGCAGCCTCCGCTCGGCAAGCATGCTGGTGTAGCTGTTGGCCATGCGCTCGACCAGCGCCGACAGGTTCACCTTCTTGCGCGGCGGCTCCAGCAGGTCGGCGGCAGCCTCGTCCATGCGGCGCTGGAACGACACCAGCCCGTCCAGCTTGTCGAGCGACTTCTCGATCATGGTCAGCGCACGGTGGCAGCGGACATCCTCGTCCGCCACGGCGCGGCGCAGCGGTTCGGTGGACTGGCGGATCACGGCGATCGGCGTCTTGAAGGCGTGCGCGTTGTCCTCCGCCGCGCGGCGCAGCGAGATGGCGGACTGGCGCAGCGTCTCGACCAGCGTGTCGAAGGCCTCGGCCACGCCGGCCAGCTCCGGCACGGTGTTGCGCTCGGCGAAGCTCTGGCCCGGCGCCTCGCCGCCGACGATGTCGCGGGCAAGGTCGCGGAACCGGTGCAGGTTGCGCATGACGCCGAGCAGCACGGCCATCACCAGTCCAGCCATGACCAAATAGATGAGGGCCGCGGCCTGGATCGTGGTGGTACGCCAGTAGGGCCGCCCGAGGGAGGATCCCAGCAAGGCCTCCGTGCCGTTGCTGGTGACCAGCGCCCAGCAGCCGAAATTCGTGTTCATCGGCGTGATGGAGGTCAGCAGTTCCTCGGCACCCGAAGTGCGCGGCACCCGCAGGGCCAGCGGCACGTTGCCGTCGCAACTCGAGCCCAGCCGGTCGAGCACGCCCTGTTCGACGAGCTGGCGGCGCTCGGCGTCCAGGTCGGCGGTAGGGACGGTGGGTGCGGCGCCCACATAGAAGAAGCCTTCGCTGCCCGGGATCGCTCGCGGCCGGACCAGCAGGCGCAGGCGCGTGCGGTCGTCGGCGAAGCGCGAGAGCACCTGCCCCATCTGCGGCAGAGCCGCGCGATCGGCACGCTTCAGGTCGGGCTCGACGGCCCGCGCGATCAGCCGGCCCTGCTGCTGCGCGCTTTGCAGCAACAGGGTCTGGCTGACTTCGTCGGCGCGCCGGAACTGATCATAGATCAGCACCGGCACGGCCAGGAAGACGATGGTCAAGAGGGCCAGCCGGCTCGCCAGCGAACGCCACAACCACCGGGTCTTGACGACCTTACTCTGCGGCTGCGGCAGCGTCATCGAGGATGCTGACATCCGCGTCCTCATTCCCCGAGCGCTGACCGGTACCGTCGCCCCAGCGATAGCCGAAGCCAGGGTAGTTCTCGATGCAGTCGAATTCGCCATCAACGGCGCGGAACTTCTGGCGGATGCGCTTGATGAAGGCACGCACGTTGGCGCGATAGCCCGAGGGACCGTAGCCGGCCAGGAAGCCCTTACCGTGCACGAGGTCGTAGATCTCGCGGTAGGAGACGTCCTCCTCGGGCCGCGTCGCCATCAGCTTGACGATGTTGAACTCGGTCAGCGTCAGGTCGATGCGGGTGCCGTCCCACAGCGCACGGCTGTTGTCGAGGCGCAGCTCCAGCTTGCCGAGGCGGTGCACGCCGACGGAGGGATCGCCGCCCGCATCCTCGGTGCCGGTCTTGGCGCCGTCGATGATCAGCCGCATGCGCTTCAGGAGGATCGACAGGCTGCGCGACTTCTCGACGAAGTCCAGCGCGCCGCCGGCCAGTGCCGCCTCTTCATAGATCTGGTCGGAGAGCACGGTGAGGAAAATCACCGGCACTTCGATGCCGCGGGCGCGCATCTGACGCAGGACGTCGATGCCGTCCATCTTCGGCATGCGCCAGTCGAGCAGCACGATGTCGACCTGCCCACCCTTGGCGAAGAAGTCGAGAGCCGGTTCGCCGCGGTCGAAGGTGACCACTTCGTAGCCCTCGTCTGCGAGGTTGAGGCCAAGCGACTCCCGGAAGAGGTCATCGTCGTCGACAAGCGCGATCCGCGCCAAGGCTGCATTACTCATGGCTACCATTCCCGGCTTGGGCAAGCAGTTGGGCGAAGCATCGTTGATCGACATCTGGGACATGTTCGCTGCTCTTCACATCGTAGGAGAGGGCTCGAAAGTCCTGGGACGACAGGTCCATGAAGAAGAACACCTTCAGGGTGCAGGCCCCGTTGGCGTAGTGCCACACCTTGGCGGGCGTCTCGTCCTCCATGGCGGCCGGATTGCCCAGGAGGCGCTTGGTCTGGCGTTCGTCCAGTCCCATCAGCGCGTCCGGTTCGAGTTTGGCCGGAGCGGCCATGGCGACCCCCAGGCCGCCCTGCGACGCCACCGGCGCGCGGACCGATGGCTTGACCTTCGGATAGGGCGCCTGGACGGTCACCATAGGCCCCGGCCTTCCGACAGCCCGCGACTGGATCGTTCCCGTGTTCGGGGTGATGGCCGTGCCAGGGCATCCGCCAAGCAGCAGCACCGCCAGCAAGAGGCTCGCCCCGCAGCGTCGGCAACCGGTGCCGGCACCTCCAGCCACTTCATTTAGGGGACCGGTCATGGTCATGGTCCGGTTCCTTTCAAACATCGTGGTCGAACTCGCGGGGATCTCGCGCGGCTCTCGCTCGCAATTCCCGCCTCTGGTGCACGGATATTCAATCGATGCTGGTTAATAGGGGGTTAAACTATGCGCCAACTACCCCCTTTTTGCAAAGGCCAGACATATTTTTCTGACATTCCATGGCCACACTAGAGACAATCGCGCGAGTTCCCACCATTTCACGCCGTTTGATTGTTTAGAATTTCGATCTATCGGCCACCTAAGAAGCCTAGCACCGATAAGAAGGTGTATAGGCGGACGGGAGTGTGCATGTGAGGGGAACACCTTCTCGCGCGCCTTATTCCATCGCCATCTGCAATGGCAAAGCGCGGGCATGGCGGGAACGCGGAAGGATGAAACGGCTGGGGACCGGAAGAGGACGGGTTTTCACCCCAGAAAAAGCAATCGGCGGTGGGGCCACCCGGGTCTGGCCCCACCGCCGTTCAGCCGGATGGGCAACACATCGTTCCGTAGAACCCGCTTGGGGCCGGACGTTACCGCTACAGATCCAGCTGCGTTTCCGGCCGGTCTGCTAGACCGGTCGGCGGCTGAGCGATCAATGCCTTCACAGCATCACCGTTCACGCCATAAGGGTGCTCCTGCGGGCGCGTATCGTCAAGGGTCTGGGTTGCGGCAAAATCGTAGGGTTAGCCCTTGTGGTGATACCCTGATCGGGGCACGCTCCTCGCCCATGGGAGGATCGCCCCCTCGTCGGGAGAGCCGCCGCAACGACAATGAATTTCGCCGAGGTCACCCGTGACGGAGCAGAACCGCCCAAGCGTGCCGTACCGCATCCTGCGCGTCTTCGCCCCCTTCGCGGTCGGCTATTTCATGTCCTACCTGTTCCGCACTGTGAACGCCGTCATCGCCGACGAGCTGACCGCCGCCCTGGGCATCACGGCCGCAGGTCTGGGCTTCCTCACCAGCGCCTACTTCATAGCCTTCGGTGCGTTCCAGGTACCGCTCGGCATCCTGCTCGACCACTTCGGGCCGCGCCGCATCCAGACCGTGCTGCTGCTGGTCGCCGCGGCCGGCGCCGCGCTGTTCTCGGTCGGCGACAGCCTGGGCATGCTGGCCGCCGGACGGGCGCTGATCGGCATCGGCGTGTCGGCCTGCCTGATGGCAGCGATCACCGCTAACGTCATGTGGTGGCCCACCGAGCGGCTGCCCATGGTCAACGGCCTGTTCATGGCGAGCGGTGGGCTGGGAGCGGTGTTCGCCACCACGCCGGTGCGCGCTCTGATGACCGTCACCGATTGGCGAGGCCTGTTCCTCGGCTTGGCATTCGTCACCGTCGCGTGCGCCGCGCTGCTGTACACCGTAGTGCCCGAGCGGCCGCGCCGCGACGCCGGCGGGACCTGGGGCACGCTCCTGCGCGGCACGGCCGAGGTGTTCTCCAACCGCCTCTTCTGGCGCTTGGCGCCGCCTGCCGTGGTCATGCAGGGTGCCTTCATGGCCTACATGGCCCTGTGGGCCGGCCCGTGGCTGCGCGACGTCAACGGCTTCGACAAGCCGGCGGTCGCCATGCACCTGCAATACGCCGCCATCGCCATGGTCGCCGGCTACACCGGATTCGCCCTGGCGTCGGACGCGCTCAGGCGGCGCGGCCTGCCGCCCGTGGTGGTGTCGACAACGGGCGTGGCGCTGGCCACCGTCATGCAGATGGTGCTGCTGCTGGGCCTGCCGGTGCCGCCGTTGGTGAGCTGGGTGGTGTACCCGTTCTTCGCCTCCGCCTCGGTGATGATCTTCGCCATCCTTTCGCAGGGCTTCCCGCCCGAGTTGGCCGGGCGCGTCAACACCGCCGCCAACCTGTTGATGTTCGTGGTGGCGTTTACGCTGCAATGGGGCATCGGCAGCATCATCGACTCCTACCCGCCCGTGCCCGGCGGCTTCGCCCCGGAAGGGCATCGGCTGGCGCTGCTCATCGTCGTAACGATCCAGGTCGCAGCACTGCTCTGGCAGCTCTGGCCGCGCCGTGCAACGGCGGTGGAGGCCGAATCCCCCGGCGATTGATCCCCTTCCCGTCCTCCTCCTGCCCCATGGCGATCCACCACCGGAACCTCGATCTGCGCCCTTTGTTAAAGGGACAAGTTTCCACCGTGTAGGCATCCACGCCGCGGCACACGAACGACATCCCGAGGAGGATCACGATGGCAACGCACGACGCGTCGAGTCAGGGCGGTCCGGAGCACAAGGCCGCCAAGCCGCTTGACCGTGCGCAGGAAGAGGCCACGGAAGCCAGCCGCCAGGGCATCGGCGCCGCACAGAACCGGATCCGTACGGTCTTCGAACAGCAGAGCCACCGCGCCGCCGACCAGGTCGGCAGCGTCGCCCAGGCGCTGCATTCGGCGGCCAAGCAGCTCGAGGCGGAGAACAACGGGGCTGTGGCTCGCTACACCGGAATCGCCGCCGACCGCGTCGAACAGTTCGCCGACACGCTGCGCAACTCGACCATCGACGATATCGTCGCCCAGGTCGAGGGCTATGCCCGCCGCCAGCCTGAGATCTTCCTGGGCGCGGCGTTCGGCATCGGGTTCCTGTTCGCTCGCTTCATCAAGAGCTCCGGCGAGCGCGTCCGCATGGCCGACATGACGCGCCAGCAGAGCCTGGCCAGCCATCAGGGCGAGCAGAGCCGTCAGCGCGGCAGCAGTGGCGGCTCCTACAACTTCTCCACCGAGCGCCAGAACATCGGCGGCTCCTACCCGGCGGGCGCACGGTCGGTTGGTGGCGGCGGGCGCGACCAGCCGCGGTCTTCGCCCCAGTCGACGCCCGGCAGCCCCAGTACCGGCTCGAGTGCCGGCACGCGCGACGCGGCCCAGCTGATGACCGGCGGCTCGCCGGAGCCGATCAAGAGCGAGTCTGCCACGGGTGAGCCGAACCGGGCCGAACCGGTCTCCGGCGCCGGCAAGCCGCAGGAGAGCAAGCCATGAGTGCCGCCGAGGACCGCGACTACGGTCGATACGACCCGCGGGCCAACCGGTCGATTGCGGGCTTGTTCGCGGACTTGGCGCGCGACATGACGGGCTTGGTCCGCACCGAGCTGGAGATGGCCAAGACCGAGCTTAGCGAAAAGGCGGGCCAAGCCGCCGGTGGCGCGGTGTTCATCGCCATCGGCGGCTTCGTCGCCTTCGCAGGATTGCTGGTGCTGCTGGCCTGCGTGGTGCTGGCGCTGACGCAGGTGGTGGCGCCATGGCTGGCGGCGCTGATCGTCGGGTTGGTGGTGGCGGCCATCGGCGTCGTGCTGATGCTGACGGGCCGCAGCCGGCTGCGCCCGCAGAACCTGCAACCCAACCGCACCATCGAAACCCTGCGCGACGACAAGCGCTGGGCACAGGGCCACCTCAGCCGATGACCCGTGCGGACGATAGGGCCCGCGGCGCGGCGCCCGACTACGGGACGATGGAGCAGGAGATCCACGACCGCCGGTCGCGGATCGACCGCACGCTGAACGCGTTGCGGCACCGCCTCGCCCTCCAGCCCCTCAAGGAGCAGACCATGAACCGGATGACCAAAAGCGTGAACAGCGGCGCGTCGTCGTTGGGCGACATGGTCCGCGGAAACCCCATTCCCCTCGCCCTGATCGGCCTGGGCGTCGGCTGGATGCTGCTGTCGCGCAGCGGCATGGACCAGCGCATCGCCCACAGTCAGGCAATGAACGCCGTGCGCGACCGCGCCAGCTCCACCGCCCGCTATGCGCGCGACACCTTCTACAGCGCCACCGGCAGCGTCCGCGACACCGCCAGCCACCTGTACGAGCGCGCCAGCGACGCAACCGAGCAGGTCTCGGAGCGGGCAGGCCACGCCATGGAGAACGTACGCGGCGGCACCTACGACGACCGCAGCGGCAGGCCTGTGGCCGGTCGCCCACCGGGCCGGTTCCAGGGTGGCGGCACCGCCATGACCAGCACGGTAAGCCGGCAAGTCGGGCGGGTCACCACCAGCTTCTGGGAACTGGTGGACGACCATCCCCTCGTCGCCGGCGTTATGGGCGCGGCACTGGGCGCGGCCATCGGCGCCAGCATCCCGTCCACCCGCTATGAGGAGCGCTGGGTCGGTGACTACGCTGGCCAGGTGACCGACAAGGCCAAGGATGCCGCGCAAGATGCCATCGACCGCGGCACCCGCGCCGCCCGCGCCGCCGCCGAAGCGGCCCGCGAACACGCCACCGAAGCGGCCGACGACGTGAAGGGCGCAGCCAAGGAAGAGATCAACCGCCCGACATAAGGCCCCACCCCGGCACGCGTCGCGGCGGCCTCGTCACCCGACGGGGTCGCCGCATTTCGTTTGGAAAGGGATCAAACTGCGGCAAATCGTCGCAGCCTATACCGTACTGCTGCGGTCTAGTATATTCCGACAGGGCCGGCGGGCTGGAGCCTCCGCCAATCTCCTTGACTTTCAGCCGGGCTTGACCAACTAATCAGTACCAATTTGGTCCTGATTGCAAACCCGGCCATGATCAAGCTCAGCAAGCTTACCGATTACGCCATCGTGGTGATGAGTGAAATGGCACGGCACGAGGGCACGGTGCACACCGTGAGCCTGTTGGCCGATCGCACAGGCGTGCCCGCGCCGACGATTGCCAAGCTGATGAAGAGTCTGACCCCGGCCGGACTGATGACCTCGCACCGCGGGGCAAGCGGCGGCTACGCGTTGTCGCGCCCGGCCGAGGCCATCACCATCGCCGACATCGTCGTGGCCCTGGACGGCCCCATCGCGCTGACCGCCTGCGTCGAAGGCGCAGGCGAGGAGTGCGGCGTGGAGAGCCTCTGCCCGATGCGCGGCGGCTGGGACAAGATCAACAGGGCGATCCGCTCCGCGCTGGAGCAGGTGACGCTCGCCGACATGATGGCCCCTGTGTGGACGCCGCCGGTTTCCGAACCGGCCAAGGTGGTCGCCCGGGGGAACGCCTAAGGAGTTCGAGAGACATGGCTGCCACCACCGAAACGGCCGAGCAGGTCCGTGCGCTGACCGAGCAGAAGTACAAGTACGGCTTCGCCACCATCATCGAGTCGGATGTGGCGCCGAAGGGCCTGAACGAGGACATCATCCGCTTCATCTCCGCCAAGAAGGAGGAGCCGGAGTGGCTGCTGGAGTGGCGCTTGCGTGCCTTCCAGGCCTGGAAGGGCATGGAGGAGCCGCACTGGCCGGCGCTGACCTATGGTCCCATCGACTACCAGGATGCGCACTACTACGCCGCGCCCAAGATGAAGGCGAAGCCGAAGTCGCTGGACGAGGTGGACCCGGAGCTTCTGAAGACCTACGCCAAGCTGGGCATCCCGCTGAAGGAGCAGGCGATCCTGGCGGGCGTCGAGGGCACCGAGGGACAGGCCCCGGCGGTTGCGGTGGACGCCGTGTTCGACAGCGTATCGGTGGCGACCACCTACAAGGCCAAGCTGGAGGAGATGGGCATCATCTTCTGCGCCATCTCCGAGGCCGTGCACAAGTGCCCCGAGCTGGTGCAGAAGTACCTGGGCTCGGTGGTGCCGTACACCGACAACTTCTTCGCGACGCTGAACTCGGCCGTGTTCACCGACGGGTCGTTTGTCTACATCCCCAAGGGCGTGCGCTGCCCGATGGAGCTGTCGACCTACTTCCGCATCAACCAGGCCAACACCGGCCAGTTCGAGCGCACGCTGATCATCGCCGACGAGGGCAGTTACGTCTCGTACCTCGAGGGCTGCACGGCGCCGCAGCGTGACGAGAACCAGCTCCACGCCGCGGTGGTCGAGCTGGTGGCGCTGGACAACGCCACCATCAAGTACTCGACCGTGCAGAACTGGTATCCGGGCGACGAGAACGGTGTCGGCGGCATCTACAACTTCGTGACCAAGCGCGGTGCCTGCCGCGGCGTCAACTCGAAGATCTCGTGGACGCAGGTGGAGACCGGCTCGGCCATCACCTGGAAGTACCCGAGCTGTATCCTGCAGGGCGACAATTCGGTGGGCGAGTTCTACTCGGTCGCCATCACCAACAACCGCCAGCAGGCCGACACCGGCACCAAGATGATCCACATCGGGAAGAACACCCGCTCGACGATCGTCTCCAAGGGCATCTCGGCCGGCAAGGCGCAGCAGACCTACCGCGGCCTGGTGAAGATCCTGCCGAAGGCGGAAGGGGCGCGGAACCACACGCAGTGCGACAGCCTGCTGATCGGCGACAAGTGCGGCGCCCACACGGTGCCCTACATCGAGAGCCGCAACCGCACCGCCCGCGTCGAGCACGAGGCGACGACGGCGAAGATCAGCGAGGACCAGCTCTTCTACTGCCGCCAGCGCGGCCTGTCGGAAGAGGACGCGGTGTCGCTGATCGTCAACGGCTTCTGCAAGGAAGTGCTGAAGGAGCTGCCCATGGAGTTCGCCGTCGAGGCGCAGAAGCTCGTGGGCATCAGCCTTGAGGGAAGTGTCGGGTAAGAAACAGGACTGGATCCCCGCCTTCGCGGGGATGACGGGAAAACAAACCCTTTTCCATTGTCATCCCCGCGAAGGCGGGGATCCACAGACTGAGCAACGAAGGGGCGCATGGAGAAGAAGTTCTACGTCTACATCCTGGCGAGCCAGCGTAAAGGCACGCTGTACGTGGGAGTGACGTCAGACCTCGCCAGACGCCTTGAGGAACACAGGACAGGAGCGGTACCGGGGTTCACCAGTCAGTACGGCGTCAAGACACTGGTTCATTACGAGGTCTACAACGATGCCGAGAACGCCATCCTGCGGGAGAAGCGGCTGAAGAAGTGGAACCGGGACTGGAAGATTAGGCTGATCGAGGAAGGCAACCCGGACTGGAGCGACCTGCATACGACCCTGAATTGCTGAGGATGGATCCCCGCCTTCGCGGGGATGACGGATCAGAAAAGTGGTCGATAACGGACAGGACGTGTCGGCGTCGGTGACGAGAGGACAAGGCGGACGATGATCGAAATCAAGAACCTGCACGCCACGGTGGACGGCAAGGAGATCCTCAAGGGCATCGACCTGACGATCCGGCCGGGCGAGGTGCACGCCATCATGGGGCCGAACGGCTCGGGCAAGAGCACGCTTAGCTACGTGCTGGCGGGCCGCGAGGGCTATGAGGTCACCAAGGGTTCGGTGACCTACTTCGGCCAGGATCTGCTGGCGCTCGAGCCGGAGGAGCGCGCCGCGGAAGGGCTGTTCCTGGCTTTCCAGTACCCGGTGGAGATCCCCGGCGTCGCCAACACCACCTTCCTCAAGTCCGCCATCAACGCCATGCGCAAGCGCCGCGGCGAGAGCGAACTGGACGCCATGCAGTTCCTCAAACACATCCGCGCCAAGACCAAGCAGTTCGGCATGTCCGACGAGATGCTGAAGCGCGCGGTGAACGTCGGCTTCTCCGGCGGCGAGAAGAAGCGCAACGAGACGCTGCAGATGGCCGTGCTGGAGCCGAAGTTCGCCATACTCGACGAGACGGACTCCGGCCTAGACATCGACGCGCTGAAGATCGTCGCCGACGGCGTCAACGCATTGCGCTCGCCCGAACGCTCGATGCTGGTCATCACCCATTACCAGCGCCTGCTGGAATACATCGTGCCGGACAAGGTGCACGTGCTGGCGCACGGCAAGATCCAGCGCTCCGGCGGCAAGGAGCTGGCCTTGGAGCTGGAGAAGCACGGCTACAAGGAATTCGGCGTCAACGAGGCGGCGTGACGATGACGACCACCCATTCCTCCCGCCACGGCGATCTTGCACCCGCCCAGCCGTACCTGGAGCAGTACGACCGCCTGAAGGCGGAGCTGCCCGGTGCCGCACTGTCCTGGGTGCGGGACCTGCGCGAGCAGGGCCGCAACCGCTTCGCCGAACTGGGCTTCCCGACCACCAAGGTGGAGGCGTGGAAGTACACCAGCCTGAAGCTGCTGGAGAGGGTCGCCTTCCAGCCGGCCAAGCCGGCCGCGGCGGGCGTCCACTTCGACCTCCTGCCGCACGTGGGCAAGGGCCCGCGGCTGGTGTTCGTGGACGGCTTCTTCCGCGCCGACCTGTCTTCCACGGGGGGCCTGCCGGCGGGTGTCGAGTTGCTAGGCCTGGCCGACGCGCTGAGCGCCCGCGCCGAACTGGTGGGCGAGCACCTCGGCCGCCTCGCGGTGTCGGACGAGCAGCGCTTCGTGGCGCTCAACACCGCCTTCCTGGCCGATGGCGCCGTGGTGCGAGTCGCACGCGGGGTCGAGGTGGCGGAGCCCGTCGAGCTGGTCTTCGTGTCGCTGGGCTCCGACGAGGAGCCGACGGCCTTCCACCCGCGCACGCTGCTGATCGCCGAGCCGCAGAGCAAGGCGGTGGTGATCGAGCACCACGTGGGCCTGGGCATCGGCGCCACCTTCGCCAACCATGTGGCCGAGGTCTTCGTCGGCGAGGGCGCCATCCTGCACCACTACAAGGTGCAGCGCGAGGGGGCCGAGGCCTTCCACCTGTCGAACACCGCGGCGACGGTGGGCAAGGACGCCTTCTACGACAATTTCATCCTGACCACCGGTGCGCGGCTGGCCCGCAACGAGGTCCATACGACGCTGGGCGTGGGCGCCACCTGCCACGTCAACGGCGCCTACATGATCGGCGACAATCAGCACTGCGACACCACCACGGTGATCGAGCACCGCGAGCCGCACGGCACGTCCCGCGAGGTCTACAAGGGCGCCATCGACGACCATGCCCGCGCCGTCTTCCAGGGCAAGATCATCGTGCGCCCCGATGCCCAGAAGACCGACGGCCACCAGCTCAACCGCGCGCTGCTGCTGTCGGACACGGCGGAGATCGACTCCAAGCCGGAACTGGAGATCTACGCCGACGACGTGAAGTGCAGCCATGGCGCCACCGCCGGCGAGCTGGCGGACGAGGCGCTGTTCTACCTGCGCGCCCGCGGCATCCCCAAGGACGAGGCGCGCGGCCTGCTGATCGCCGCCTTCCTGTCTGAGGCGCTGGACGAGATCCCCGAGGAGCCGATCCGCGAGGCCTTCCAGGGCTACGTGTCCGGCTGGCTGAACGCGCGGTGAGGAGAGAAGCATGAGCGACATCGCCCATACGCTGGCCCACACGCTTGAGAGACCCGCCGCCCCCTTCGACGTGGAACGGCTGCGCGCCGACTTCCCGATCCTGGCGCGCACCGTGCACGACCGCAAGGGCAAGCCGGGCAAGCCGCTGGTCTACCTGGACAGCGGCGCCAGCGCCCAGAAGCCGCGCCAGGTGATCGAAACCATGACGCAGTTCCTGGAGGAGGACTACTCCAACATCCACCGCGGCGTGCACTTCCTGTCGCAGCGGGCAACCGATCGGTTCGAGGCGGCGCGCGGCAAGGTGGCGGCATTCCTCAACGCGCCCTCGCCCGACAACATCGTCTTCACCCGCTCCGCCACCGAGGCGATCAACCTGGTGGCGGCAAGCTACGCCCGCACCTTCCTGGAGCCGGGCGACGAGATCATCGTCTCCGTCATGGAGCACCACGCCAACATCGTGCCGTGGCAACTCGCGCAGATGGCCAAGGGCCTCGTGCTCAAGGTCGTGCCGATGGACGACGACGGCGTGCTCGACCTGGATGCCTATGCCAAGCTGATCGGCCCGCGCACCCGGCTGGTGGCGATCACGCACTGCTCCAACGTGCTGGGCACGCTGAACCCGGCCAAGGAGATCGTGCGCATCGCGCACGAGCGCGGCGTGCCGGTGCTGCTGGACGGCAGCCAGGCGGTGGTGCATAGCCCCGTGGACGTGCGGGACATCGGCGCCGACTTCTATGTCTTCACCGGCCACAAGCTGTACGGCCCGACCGGCATCGGCGTGCTGTACGCGAAGATGGACCTGTTGAAGAAGATGCCGCCCTATCAGGGCGGCGGCGACATGATCCAGTCCGTCAGCTTCGCCGGCACCACCTTCAAGGAGCCGCCGATGCGTTTCGAGGCCGGCACGCCGCCGATCGCCGAGGCGATCGGGCTGGGCGCCGCCATCGACTACGTGGAAAGCATCGGCCGCGAGGCCATAGCGGCGCACGAGCACGACCTGCTCACCTACGCCACGCGGCGCCTGTCCGACATCGAGGGCCTGCGCATCATCGGCAACGCGCCGGGCAAGGCGGCGATCATCTCCTTCACGGTGGACGGCGTGCATCCGCACGACCTCGGCACCGTGGTGGACCAGTACGGCGTCGCCGTGCGCGTCGGCCAGCACTGCGCCGAGCCGCTGATGGACCGGATGGGCGTCGGCTCGACGGCCCGCGCGTCCTTTGCGCTTTACAACACCCGGGCCGAGGCGGACGCTCTCGTCGATGCGGTGCAGGCGGTCAAGGAGTTCTTCGGAGCATGATGGACGAGCTGCGCGAGCTGTACCAGGAAGTGATCCTGGACCACGGCAAGAACCCGCGGAACTTCCGCCACCCGCCGGACGCCAACCACGAGGCGCGGGGCGAGAACCCCATGTGCGGCGACAAGTTCACCGTGTACGTCAAGCTGAACGATCAGCACGTCATCGAGGACGTGGCGTTCGAGGGGCGCGGCTGCGCCATCTCCACCGCCAGCGCCTCGATGATGACCGAAGTGGTGAGGGGCAAGACCGAGCAGGAGGCCAAGATCCTGTTCGAGACCTTCCACGACCTGTGCACCAAGGACGAGGACGAGCAGTGCGACCACGGCCCCGTCGACGAGGAGGCCATGGAGAAGCTGATGGTGCTGTCCGGCGTGCGCCAGTTCCCCGTGCGTGTGAAGTGCGCCACCCTCGCCTGGCACGCGATGAACGCGGCCATCGAAGGCGAGGAAAAGGCGTCGAGCGAGTGAGAGACGAAGAGATGCCCGAGGACGCGATCACCAACGAAACCCAGTCCGTTCCCTCCCCTGCCCTGTCGGCCGCATCGCCGAAGGAAGCGCTGATGGAGCGGATCGTCGAGGCGATCAAGACCTGCTACGACCCGGAGATCCCCGTGGACATCTGGGAGTTGGGCCTGATCTACCGCGTCGACGTGAGCGACGGCGGCGACGTCGAGATCGACATGACGCTGACCAGCCCCATGTGCCCGGTGGCCGGTGAATTGCCGGAGCAGGTGCAGAATGCCGTTCAAAACGCCGAAGGCGTCACCACATGCAAGATCGATCTGGTGTGGGAGCCCCCATGGCGCCCGGACATGATGTCGGACGTCGCCAAGATCCAGTTGGACATGTTCTGAAGGAGCGAGACGACCCATGGCTCTTCCGAAGGCCCTCACCCTGACCGATGCCGCCGCCGAGCGCGTCAAGTCCCTGATGGCGAAGGCGCCGGGCGAGATCGTCGGCCTTCGCATCGGCGTGAAGGCGCGCGGCTGCTCGGGCATGAGCTACGACATCCAGTACGCCAAGGAAAAGATGAAGTTCGACGAGGTCGTCGAGGACAAGGGCGTCACCATCCTCATCGACCCGGCCGCCGTGATGTTCCTGATCGGCAGCGAAATGGACTACGTGGACGACAAGTTCGAGACCGGCTTCCGCTTCACCAACCCCAACGAGAAGGGTCGGTGCGGCTGCGGGGAGAGCTTCCACGTGTGAAGGCCCTGTCCTTCCAGACACACGCCCCCACCCTCCCCACTTCGTGGGTCCCCTCCCTCCCCCGCTCTCGGCGGGTCCAAAGGACCCGCCTGCCGCGTCAGCGCAAGCGAAGCTTGCGCGAGAGCTTTGCAGGGGAGGGCGATATTCCCCTCCCCCGCCCAGCGGGGGAGGGTTAGGGTGGGGGCAAGTGTAGCCGCAGCGACAGGTCGCCCATGTCTTCGCTAAATGACACGACCACGGCGCCCGCCCCGGCGACCGTAGCACCCTCGCCCGCCCCGCCCATCATCTCCGTATCCCGCCTCACCAAGACCTACGCGTCCGGCTTCCATGCGCTGAAGGGCATCGACCTGGTGATCCGCCGCGGCGAGATCTTCGCCCTGCTGGGTCCCAACGGGGCCGGCAAGACGACGCTGATCAGCATCATCTGCGGCATCGTCAACCCGACCGGGGGTGTGGTGCTGGCCGATGGCCACGACATCGTCCGCGACTACCGCGCGGCCCGCTCCAAGATCGGCCTGGTCCCGCAGGAGCTGACCACCGACGTCTTCGAGACCGTCTGGGCCACCGTCGCCTTCAGCCGCGGTCTGTTCGGCAAACCGCCGAACCCCGCCCACATCGAGAAGGTGCTGCGGGACCTCTCCCTCTGGGACAAGAAGGACGCCAAGGTCATCACGCTCTCCGGCGGCATGAAGCGCCGCGTGATGATCGCCAAGGCCCTGTCGCACGAGCCCGAGATCCTGTTCCTCGACGAGCCGACCGCCGGCGTCGACGTCGAGCTCCGCCGCGACATGTGGGAGATGGTGCGCTCGCTGCGTGCCGGGGGCGTCACGGTCATCCTCACCACCCACTACATCGAGGAGGCCGAGGAGATGGCCGACCGCATCGGGGTGATCAGCAAGGGCGAGATCATCCTGGTCGAGGACAAGGCCGCCCTGATGCGGAAGCTGGGCAAGAAGCAGCTGACCCTGCACCTGCAAAGCCCCCTCGACCACCTCCCGGACGGTCTCGCCGGGTACCAGCTCGAGCTGTCGGCCGGTGGCTCCGAACTGGTCTATACCTTCGACGCCCAGAGCGAGCACACGGGAATCGCCGGCCTGCTGAAGCACCTCGGCGAGCATGGCATCGACTTCAAGGACCTCCAGACGAGCCAGAGCTCGCTGGAGGAGATCTTCGTCAGCCTGGTGAGGTCGCGGCAATGACCCTCCCCATGAACCTTTACGCCATCCGCGCCATCTACACCTTCGAAATGGCGCGCTGGTTCCGCACGCTGGCGCAGAGCATCGCCTCACCGGCGATCTCGACGTCGCTGTATTTCGTGGTGTTCGGCTCGGCCATCGGGTCACGCATGGGGGAGGTGGACGGCGTCGAGTACGGCGCCTTCATCGTGCCTGGCTTGGTCATGCTGGCGTTGCTGACCGAAAGCATCGCCAACGCCTCCTTCGGCATCTACATGCCGAAATACTCGGGCGCCATTTACGAGGTTCTGTCGGCGCCCATCTCCGTCGCCGAAATCCTGATCGGCTATGTCGGCGCCGCGGCGACCAAATCGGTGATCCTCGGCCTGATCATCCTGATCACCGCCCGGCTGTTCGTGACCTACCACATCGAGCATCCGTTCGTCATGGCCGGGTTCCTGGTGCTCACCGCCGTGACCTTCAGCCTGTTCGGCTTCATCATCGGCGTCTGGGCCGACGGCTGGGAGAAGCTGCAGGTCGTGCCGCTGCTGATCGTCACCCCGCTGACCTTCCTGGGCGGCAGCTTCTACTCCATCGGCATGCTGCCGCCGTTCTGGCAGACGGTGACGCTGTTCAACCCGGTCGTCTATCTGGTCAGCGGCTTCCGCTGGAGCTTCTACGGAACCTCCGACGTGGGCGTCGGCGTCAGCTTGGCCATGACCACGGCCTTCCTGCTGCTGTGCCTGGTGGTGGTGTGGTGGATCTTCAAGACGGGATACCGGCTCAAGGCGTGAGCGGGATGCCCGGTCATTCGCTCGTCTCGGTTGGTTTCGCTGAAGGCCATCGCATCGCGCCATGGATCACGCGCAGTATGACAGCCGGCGCCTCATCACCCGCATCGTCAATCGCGTAGATGATTACATACGGCAAGCCTGAGACGACCAGTTCACGGGTGCCGTTCACACGTCCGACTCGCCCGGACAACGGCAGGCCCCCACCCGATCGGCCGCGTCCAACAGCCTGCGCCCGACAACCTCGGCCGCCCTTGGATTACGGGTATAGATCCAGTCGCAGACAAGCACCACCCCGCCCTCATCCCGGCGGGTAGATCGCCGTAATGCCCGACAGGATCGTCTGTGCGGCCAGTGCGGCCAGCACGATGCCGAGGATCCGGCTCACGGTGAGAATCATCGTGCGGCCCAGCAGGTGGCGTACCACATCGGCGAACATCAGCAGCAGCGCCGCGCTGACGATCACCAGGGCCGCCGCCCCAAGCACGATCAACTGCCCCTGCCAATCCCGCCCGTACTGATCCATCAGCAGCATCACCGACGCGATGGCGCCCGGCCCGGCGATCAGCGGGATCGCCAGCGGGAACACCGCGAGGTCGTGTGCCTCCTCGTCGGTGCGGGCTTCGTCGGCGGCCTTTTCCTTGCGGTCGGAACGGCGCTGGAACAGCATCTCGAAAGCGATCCAGAACAGCAGCGCCCCGCCGGCGATGCGGAAGGCCGGCATCTCGATTCCAAGCGCGTGCAGCACCTGCCGGCCGAGGTAGGCGAAGAACACCAGGATCGCCAGGCTGAGCGCCGTGCCGCGCAGCGCGATCATGCGCTTGCGCCGGGCATCGAACCCCTGCGTCAGGCCGAGGAACACCGGCACGAGGCCGATCGGATCGACCACGACAAAGAAAACCACCAAGACGCTGATCAGCGTGTCCAACCGATCGTCCCTTCCCCATTATGCTCCGTGCTGGTTAGAAACCCGCGGCCGGCGCGTCAATCGGCAAAAGGTCAATGCGGCCCCGCGCGCCGGCTTCATCCGCCCGCTTGACCGGGTTGAAGCCGCCGCTCTACGCCACACCTAACGAGAACCCATTCCACGGGAGCAACGAGACGCCGTCATGGACAAAGGCACAGCGAAGGTCACGCCCAAGGCCATCCACCTCAAGGACTACCGGCCGCCCGCGCACCTCATCGACACGGTGGACCTGCACTTCGACCTACGCGAGGACGTGACCACCGTGCGATCCACGCTCAAGATCCGCCGTAATCCGGCGCGCGACGACCAGGAGCATCCGGCGCTCGTGCTCGACGGCGAGAAGCTGGAGCTGGTCTCGCTGGCGCTGAACGGCACGCCCTTGGCGGCGGAGGGCTACACCGTGGATGCCGCGCACCTCACCATCCCGCGCGTGCCGGACAGCTTCACGCTGGAGACCGTGGTGCGTATCAAGCCGCAGGAGAACACCGCGCTCCAGGGGCTCTACAAGTCCTCAGGGAACTTCTGCACGCAGTGCGAGGCGGAGGGGTTCCGGCGGATCACCTATTTCGTCGACCGTCCGGACGTGATGGCCCGCTACACCACCACCATCGAGGCGGACAAGGCGCGCTATCCCGTGCTGCTGTCCAACGGCAATCTGGTGGCCTCGGGCGACGCCGCGGGCGGGCGCCACTGGGCGCGCTGGGAGGACCCGTTCCCCAAGCCGTCCTACCTGTTCGCGCTGGTCGCCGGCGACCTGCGCCACGTCGAGGATCGGTTCCGCACCAAGTCCGGCCGCGACGTGACCTTGCACATCTATGTGGAGCCGGGGAACGAGGGCAAGGTCGACCACGCCATGGCGTCGCTGAAGCGCTCCATGACGTGGGACGAGGACGTCTTCGGCCTGGAGTACGACCTGGACATCTTCAACATCGTCGCCGTCAGCGACTTCAACATGGGGGCGATGGAAAACAAGTCGCTGAACGTCTTCAACACGAAATACGTTCTGGCGAAGCCGGAGACCGCGACCGACCAGGACTTCCTGGGCATCGAGGCCGTGGTGGCGCACGAGTATTTCCACAACTGGACGGGCAACCGCGTCACCTGCCGCGACTGGTTCCAGTTGTCGCTGAAGGAGGGGCTGACCGTCTTCCGCGACCAGGAGTTCTCGAGCGACATGAACTCGCGGCCGGTCAAGCGCATCGCCGACGTGCAACGTCTGCGCACCGTGCAGTTCCCGGAGGATTCCGGCGCGATGGCGCACCCCGTGCGCCCCGACAGCTATGTGGAGATCAACAACTTCTACACGCCCACGGTGTACGACAAGGGCTCGGAAGTCATCCGCATGATGCACACGCTGCTGGGCAAGGAGGGCTTCCGCAAGGGAATGGACCTCTATTTCCAGCGCCACGACGGGCAGGCGGTCACCTGCGACGACTTCGTCGCATCCATGCAGGACGCCACCGGCGTGGATCTCTCCCAGTTCAAGCTGTGGTACCGGCAGGCCGGAACGCCGGTCATCGAGGCCTCGGGCGCCTACGACGCCGCCGCGCGCACCTACCGCCTCACCGTCCGGCAGACGGTGCCGCCCACGCCGGGCCAGCCGACCAAGCTGCCCATGCATATCCCGCTGGCCGCGGGGCTGCTGGGTCCGGACGGCGAGGACCTGCCCCTCAAGCTCAAGGGCGAAGCGCAGGCGACCGGCACCAACCGCGTGCTGCACGTGAAGGACAGCGAGCAGGTGTTCGAGTTCGTCGACGTGCCGGCCCGCCCAGTACCATCGCTGCTGCGCGGATTCTCGGCGCCGGTGACTCTGAAGACCGACCTGTCGGACGAGGACCTGACCTTCCTCATGGCGCACGACAGCGATGCCTTCAACCGGTGGGAGGCGGGGCAGACGCTCGGCACCCGCATCCTGTTGAAGCTGGTCGAGGACGCGCAGACCGGCCGGACGTTGCAACTTCCGGACAGTTTCGTCCGCGCGGTCGAGGCGCTGCTGGATGACTCGTCCCGCGATCCAGCCTTCGCCGCGCAGGCGCTGGTATTGCCCACCGAGTCCTACTTGGGCACGCAGATGGCCGTGATCGACCCCGACGCCATCCATACCGCACGCGAGTTCGCCCGCAAGCGGCTGGCCGAAGCCTTGCGGCCCAAGTTCCTGGCCGGCTATCGGGCGAACGCTGGCAACGAGCCGTTCTCGGTGGACGCCGCGGCCATCGGGCGGCGCGCGCTGAAGAACCTCTGCCTCGCCTACCTGATGGCGCTGGAGGATGCGGAGGCGGTCGGCCTGTGCATCGGCCAGTTCCACAGCGCCCACGCCATGACCGACGCCATCGCCGCGCTGGGGCTGCTTGCCAGCTCGGAGGCCGCGGAGCGGGCCAATGCGCTGGCGTCCTTCTACGAGCGCTGGAAGAGCGAGCCGCTGGTGGTGGACAAATGGTTCTCCGTCCAGGCGACGGCCAGCCGTCCGGACGCGCTTGCCGACGTGAAGCGCCTGATGGACCACCCGGCCTTCGAGATCCGCAACCCCAACAAGGTCTACGCACTGGTCGGCGCGTTCGCCGGCGGCAACCCGGTGCGCTTCCACGAGGCGGGCGGAGCCGGCTACCGCTTCCTGGCCGACCAGGTGTTGCGCCTCGACCCCATGAATCCGCAGGTGGCGGCCCGCCTGATGGGGCCGTTCTCCCGTCTGCGCCGCTACGACGCCAACCGGCAGGAACTGATGCGCGCCGAACTGCGGCGAGTTGTCGCACAGCCCGGCCTGTCGCCGGATGTCTTCGAGGTGGCGACCAAAAGCCTGGAGGCGGCGGGGTAGGCGCAGCCCAAAAACGAACCGGGCCGGAGGGTTGCCCCTCCGGCCCGGCCGCTGCGGCGACGAAACGCGCTTACTTCTGCTCGGCCAGGAAGGCGATCAGGTCCTCGGCGGCCTTGTCGGCGTTGGCCTTGTACTTGGGCACGTTCTTCAGGCCGGCGTAGGCCATGGTGCCGCCCGGCACGACCTCCTTGGGGGCCTCGAAGTAGGCCTTCAGGTTCTCCGGGGTCCAGGTGAAGCCGGCGGCCGCCTTCTCCTGCATCGGCTTGGAGTACCGGAAGCCCTCGATCGCGCCGGCCTTGCGGCCGACCACGCCGGCCAGCGACGGACCGACCTTGTTCTTGCCGGCCTCGACGGTGTGGCAGGCCATGCACTCCTTGAACACGTCCTTGCCGGCGGCGGCGTCGCCAGCGGCCTGGGCGCCACCGGCGGTCACGGTCATGCCAAGGAGGAGAGCGGCACCCATCAACAGCTTCTTGCTCATCGTTTACTTCCCTTACTTCATGAACCGGTCGGGCCGGCGGAGTTCGATGGGGAGAATACACAGATTTAGAGAAACTCCAACCCCAACGAACAGCCGCAATCGGCACTTTCTTCCATGCCGTTCAGGACACGCTCCACAATACGGCGAACAGCACCGCGGTAAGGATCAACGCAACCCATGGGACGTAGAATCCGCTCCCACCCCGCATGGCCGGAAGCGGCAGCGGGATCTCCGGCGGCACGATTCGCGCGGGCGTCGCGGTTGCATCGGCAGCCTCGGCCGCCGGGACTCCGCCGCCGACCAGCGCCGAAAAACGGGTGAAGAAGTCGTCGGCCATCTTGCGCGCCGTGCCATCGACCAGGCGGGAGCCGATCTGCGCCAGCTTGCCGCCGACCTGCGCGTGCGCCTCGTAGGTCAGCACGGTGGCCCCATCGTCTTCCGTCAGGCGCACGATCGCCCCACCCTTGCCGAAGCCGGCGGCCCCGCCCGAGCCTTCGCCAGCGATCGTGTAGCCGTTCGGCGGATCGAGGTCGGACAAGATGACCTTGCCGTTGAAGCGGGCACTGACCGGGCCGACCTTGGCTTGCACCTTGGCGGTGAACTCGGTGTCGGACAGCTTCTGTACCTCCTCGCAGCCGGGGATGCACTGGCGCAGTACGTCCGCGTCGTTCAACGCCGCCCACACCCGCTCACGCGGGGCCTCGATGCGGTGGGTTCCCGTCATGTCCATGGCGTGTCCTCCTCCTTCCCGGCCAAGCTATCGTTTCAGGCTTGGGCGGGAAACTAGACCGTTTGGCGCACGCGCCCATCCCCCGACCGACGGGGAGGGCCGGTGCCGAGAGGGCGCAAGGAGGGCCCGGGTCGGAAGAGAGGGGGGAAAACTACCGCGCCATGCAGTTGCTGACGATGGCCCCGCAGTCCTCGATGTTGGCGCCCTGCGGGTAGATCAGTTGCTGGACGACTCCGCCGCGCAGGACGAAGGTGGCGTCGCAGCCCTGCGTGCCGCGGATGCTGTAGAGCGGAACACCGATGCCCTGTCCCAGGCCGATCCCCTCGCCCATCGCCGCGCCGAGGCTCACGTCCGGGCTCCCGCCGGCATTGTCGGGACGCGCCGTATAGGTCAGGTACTCGGCCCCATCCACCGTCGCCTGACGATTCGGCACGCCGGCGCACGACAGGAGCTCCGCCTTCGGTAAGCCGACGAGCGCGGTCTGGGCGCGTTGCGCCATCTCGATCTGCGGCCCGCCGCTCGCGCACGCCGTCAGCACCGCAAAGGCGGCCGGACCCGCCGCGCGCACCACCATCCTCATGCGAGCCCTCCATGCGATCCAACGTGTTCCCACTGTCAGCCTCGAACATACCACCTCCGCACGCCGCCGGAAGGGGCCATGGAGTGGCACTTTCTGCGGAACGTGCGCTTGCGCTAGGCTGGAGCCCGGAGGACCGATGCCTCACACCATCCACACCGCCCGCGTAGAGAAGGCGTCATGACCACAGTCTATCTGGCGCTGGGCAGCAATCTCGGCGACCGCATGGCGAACCTGGACGCCGCCATCGCCCGGCTCGCGCCGGCGGTGCGGGTCATGGCGCGCTCCGCCGTATACGAGACGGCACCGATGTACGTCGCCGATCAGCCGGCGTTCCTCAACATGGTGGTGGAAGGGGAAACCGACCTGCCGCCCGACGCGCTGCTGGCGCATCTCAAGGGCATCGAGGCGGAGTTGGGGCGCAAGGCAGGCGGCGTGCGCTTCGGTCCACGCGAGGTGGACCTGGACATCCTGCTCTACGGGAGGGAGGTGCTGACAACGCCGGTGCTGGAGATCCCGCATCCCCGCATGGCCGAACGCGCCTTCGTTCTGCGCCCGCTGGCCGACGTGGCGGCCGATGTGCGCCACCCCATGCTCGGCCGCACCATCGTGGAACTTCTGGCCAAGGTGCCGGGCGCCGACACGGTGGTGCGGCACAGCCCAGACAAAATTTGAACCACGGAGACACTGAGGACCGGAGGTCTCCGATCTCCGTGTCTCCGTGGTTCCAATTTCCTCTTTGCCTGGCACGCTTTTCCCTAGCGCGCGCGATTCTCCAGCTTGCGGAGCGCGCCATCGAGCACGGACAGCGGGACCGCCATGACGGTGCCGCCGAGAATCGCCGCGGCCAGCTCGCGGTCGATTCCGGTCACGCCGGCGACTTCCTTCGGCCCTAAGCCGCGGTCGTCGGCGATCAACGAGATCCAGCCGGCCAGCGTATTCTTCTGGTGCAGCAGGCCAGGATCGACTGCTTGGCGCAGGCTGCGGATATACTCGTGTCCATTGAAGGCGGGGGTGACGTTCTGCTGCGCTTTCGGGCGCATGTCCATTGGGCTTCCTCCCGACGGTTTATGATCCGGCTTATTTATTTGCGATCATGCTGCCTTGGGCGGACGGTGCGCGCAACTTAGCCAACGGCGTACTGCCTATCTGGCGGATTATCCCTATGAGGAATAGCCCCCCACCTTTGCCTTCCGGCCAAGCCGGGTGCAAATCTCCTCTGGCGGTTCCCGTCCGAGCCCATGGCTTTCCGGTCGGCATCAGCTATACTGGCGGGGACAGCGACGACGCGGCACCCTCTGCTGGCCATAGCGAACCGGCAGCCGCCCACGTCCGGGAGACCCGTTCCTTGACCGACCACACGTTCCAGTGGCGCACCGCCCCCGGCGGCGCTGCCCACACTTACACGATCTTCCTCCGCGACTTCATCGCACCGGTGGTCCTGCACGGCGAGAACCAGCGCCGGTCGGCGCACTTCAACGTGCGGCTGACCGTCATCCATCCCGGTCCCGATTTCCCGGACGACATCGCCGCGGTGATGTCGTACGAGCCTATCGTGCAGGATCTTCGCCGCCTGTGCGCCGAGCAGACGCAGCCGGGCGTGGAAGAACTGGCCGAGCGCGCCGCAGCCCTCTGCCTGAAGCAGCCGAAGGTGTGCAGTGTCCGGGTCGAGGTTGAACTCCCCGAGCAGACCTCCGGCTCCATCGCCGGCGTCACCGTTACGCGCGAGAACGCCGAGGGGTTCTAACCCGCTCGGGCACTAGTCGTCGGGCGGCCATGACTCTACGCGTTCGTGTGGCGCAGCGCACCAAAGCCTCTATGTCTTTGATAGAAAAGAATTGCTGCACCGCATACACAACGAAGGACCAGCACGAACTAGCCTTGAAGTCAAAGCAACCAAAGCAGTAATGACTTTTAGTTTCCCCTATAGTAGAATCACAGAGTACAGTGGCCCGTAGTTCCGTCAAACTTAGGCCCTTGGTCATAACAGATAGCTGGGAGGAGACGATGGAGCATCGCAGGGATCCAACCCTGTCCGAAATCCTGGAAGATCCGATCATCGTGGCTGTGATGACCCGCGACGGCACCAGCCGCGAGCACGTCCAGCAGCTTATGGAGCAGATGCGCCGCCGCCTGCGCGCCCGGCGGGAGCGCGTTGCCGCCTGAGCCCCACCCCCGCTCCGGTCCCCGCCGAGGAACGAGGCACCGAGCCAACCGACGCACGCCGCGTCCGCACCAGCGGAGCGGCGTTATTTATTTTGCGGGATATTGGTGCACAACCCGGCTGAAGAGCGGAGTTCGGCGATGAGCACCAGCGCCCGGGCGAGCTTAAGGGTGAGCAACGTCCCGAGGCTTTTCATGCCGCCAACCTCCACCCGTTTTATCCGTCAACCTTCCACGATTTCGCTCGATTCCCGCCGCGCCACAGGCCACGCAAGAAGTCGACATTCGGCTTGCATTTAATCGTCATCAGTATCGCACCAACAATATCTCGCCGACAAGCCTGCCGCCTGCATTCCACATCGCTGAAGGCGTCGAAGCTTACAAAGGTTTCATTATGATGCAGCACGAAGTGCTGTATAGTGCTTGAGAGTATGCGATGGCGCTCGGCAACAGCATGGCATTTTGTCTACTCCTACTCCCGGCCGTTTACGGCTTCTGGTTCGACTTCATGGCCGGGCGCGATGCTGGGAAGCAGGCGCACACGTGCTACTCGACGCTGGGATGCTATTCGGAGCGCCTGTACATGCACATCACCCGCTGAGACAGGAGGAGGGAATGAGTGCTGCCATCATTCTCCAACCGACCGACGCGCTGATCCTGGTCGATATCCAGAACGACTTTTGCCCGGGCGGTGCTTTGGCCGTTCCGCGCGGTCACGAGGTCGTGCCCATCGCCAATCGCATGGCGCGCCAGTTCACCACCACGATCCTGACGCAGGATTGGCATCCGCCTGCCCACAAGTCCTTCGCCAGCGCGCATCCTGGCAAGGCTCCGTTCGAGAGCACCGAACTCGCCTACGGCCAGCAGGTCCTTTGGCCCGACCACTGCGTGCAAGGTTCGACCGGGGCGGACTTCCACCCGGACCTCGATGTGCCCATGGCCGAGTTGATCCTCCGAAAGGGCATCCACCCGGACATCGACTCGTACTCCGCCTTCTTCGAAAACGACCGGGTGACGCCGACCGGCCTTGCCGGCTATCTGCGCGAGCGCGGCTTCACGCGGCTGTTCTTCGCCGGCTTGGCGCTGGACTTCTGCGCCACCTTCTCGGCCGAGGATGCCGTCCGGTGCGGGTTCACTGCGTTCGTCATCGAGGAGGGGTGTCGCGCCATCGATCTGAACGGGTCGCTGACCGCAGCCAAGGAGCGCCTCATGGCTGCCGGCGTGCAGTTGATCGCCCCACCGACCAGCGCCATGGCCTGACGCCAAACCGCGATCACCCGGGACGCAACATCGCGGACAACCGATCGAACAGCGGCGGATCCGGCATGCCCAACAAGTCCCCGGTCGCTTGTCGAAGCAGACGCTCCTTTGCCGCTGCACAGAGTGCCTGCCGGAGGGTGCCGATCGTATGCGGAGGCGCCACGATCACCAAAGCGTCGAAGGCATTCCGTGCCGCCGCTTGGTTCACAAGATGCGCGATCTGATGCTCGAAGCGGATCTTTGCTTGTGCGTGCGGATCGTTCCTCGATCCGGCCGTATGGCGAGTATCAGGGGAGTTCATGAAGTTGCGGCCGGAAAGGTCGTTGGCCCGTTGCCGGGCCCGCCGTTGGACGTCCTCGGACTCCTCGCGTGTGATTTCCTCAAAGCGCCCCTCGCGCCCCATACGATAATCAAGAATTCGAGCTCGCGCTCCATCAGCCAGGACAAACCACACCCTCGCATGTTTCAACATGCGCCACCTCCCACCCGCATAAGAACAACATTATTTATTCAGAAATATCCAATTTAATAACACCTGCCATCTGCGCGCTATTGGCGCGCCGATCTTTGTCTCTTCAGTTGTCCGGCGCGTAGTCAGTGCGCCATTAGCACCGGCAGATGCGCCATACTCAAGATGAGGCGGGTCGCCCCGCCGAACACCATCTGGCGCAGCCGGCTCTGCGTGTAGGCCCCCTTGACCAGCAGATCCGCCTCAAGCCGCCTGGCTTCCTCCAGAATGGTTTCACCGATGCCATGGTGCTGCAGCACATGACGGGGCTCAGCCGTGATCCCTGTCCGCCCCAGGTATTCGACAACCTCTTCGCCGGACGGCCCGTCGACCATGCCGCCCTCCACCGACAGCACGACGGTACGCTTGGCCCGCTCCAGGAAGGGCCGCGCAAACGCGAGCGTGCGCGCCGTCTCGGTGCTGCCGTTCCAGGCGACGACAATCGTCTCGCCCAGCCTCTCGGGCGGCATCGGCGGCGCCAACAGGATTGGGCGCCCGCTTTCAAACAAGACGGTTTCCAGGAGCGCTTCCTGCTTCGAGGGCCTGTCACGCCCGGCCTGAGCGAGCACGGTCAGGTCGAACAGCCGGGCATGTTGGCCGACAAAGGCTTCGCCGGGCGGAGCCTCCGCACGAAAGCGCGCTGTCGGACCATTCCCAAATGCGCCGCCAACGCGCACCTTCCGATCAGCGAGGAAGCGGTCGAACTGCGCGTGCGCCTCCTGGACGCGCACCCACTCGTCGCGGCGAAAATCCTCGATGAGGACCGGCGAGCCCATGCCCATCACCGCAATGGCGCCTGCAACGTCCAAGCGCACGTACAGACCTTCCAAGTAGCTGCCCCACTGCTCGGCAATGAGCACGGCGCTCTGTAGGGTCGAGGACAGCGCCTCACCCTCGTCGATCGGGACCAGAATGCTTCGCATGGTTCCGAGCCCCTTAATCCTGAAGACTAGACTGAATATGGAACAGAGGCTGGGGCAGGCCATAGAATCGGGCAGGAATATACGCTATCGCCCGGATGCGGCACCTCCTTGGCGCGCTCGACCACCACCATCGCTTTGGGTGGGCGACAGGGAACGGCGGGCTTCGCGTGCGGTTAAGCCCCCGCCTACCGCACGCTGACGATCCGGAAGGTGCGCTGTTCGCCGTCGGGCTCGATGATGGAGACGTACTCGCCCTCGACAAGGTGGTGGCGGTCGAAGCGGAAGATCGCCTCTTCATCCTCGTCGTCGCCGTCTTCGTAATGGAAGGCCCAGCGCTGGCCGCGGTGGATCAGCATGCCGCGCTGGTCGTCCTCGCCCCGCCAGAAGCGGTGCACCTTGCATTTGCCGCGGCTGGTGCGCCATTCGTCGGCGTCGAGTTGGCCGTCGGCGCGTAGGGGTGCGGTGAACTCATACCCGTGCTCGCTGCTGCCCTCGGGAAACTCGCGCGTGCGGGCCAGCTCCAGGCGGATCTTCTTCAACGGCAAGGTCGTGCTTCCTTGATTGGGCGTGGACGCCAAAAGGCGGGAGCGGCGGTCCGCTCCCGTCTTCCTCCCCAGCATCATAAATGTTTTTTCAGCCCACCGGGTTCCGCAACCCGCTCTCCATCTTGTGGTGCGCCACAAAGTCGCGCAGGACCGCCGTCAAGTCGGCGGCGTGGCGGGCGTTGCCGTGGAGGCGCGCCCGCTCGATGTCGTCGCAAATGAACGAGGCGATGCGTCGCGCGCCCCCATCGCAATGCACCAGACAGCAACCCAGTTCGATGGCGACCATCTCCGGCAGATGCTCATGCTCGGCAATGGCGTCGATTTCTTTTTCCGTGAGATCGCTGAGCGCTATGCAATCATTGATCGTCAACATGGCGCGGCTCCTTCCCTAAGAGGGCCAATCCTGGAGGGCCGAAGGCCGTCCGGCGTGGAGGGCGTGACGAAGCCGCGCGTCGGTTAATGAGCCATGAGCACCGGCAGGCCGGCATGACCGAGTACGTATCGGGTGACGCCGCCAAGGATCATCTCCCGCATGCGGCTGTGCCCGTATCCACCCATGACCAGGAGATCGGCCCCCAGTTCGGCGGCCTTGCCCGTGAGCATCTGGCCCACCGGTTCCGATCCCGACCTTACAATGGTTAACTGACAGTTAACGCCATGCCAAGATAGATATTCGGCAATGCGACGACCTGCCGCAGCCGGAGTCACCGAGGTCTCGGCGGTCAGGACTTGCACGCTGTCGGCCTGACGCAGGAAAGGCATGGCGCCAGCCACCGCGCGTGCGCCCTCGGCGCTGCCGTTCCAGGCGACGACGACCTTCCGGCCGATGGCGGTCAGGCCCCCCTTGGGAACCAGCAGCAGCGGGCGGGCAGCGCCCAGCAGCGCCGTCTCCAGCGTCGCATAGGCCTGCGCGTCGCGCTCCCCCGTGCCGTGGGCAAAGACCAGCAGGTCGGACAGTCGGCCTTCATGCGGCACCACCTCCTCGGCGCGGCCGACCACCTCGCGCCATCGGGCGGAGATGCCGTCGAGGGCCGGCGGCCCCTCGCGCAGGTCCACCTGTTCACGCCGTACGACCTCCCCGAAGTGGCGGCGGGCGGTGGTGAGCTGGCTGTTGGCCTCGGTCTCGGCAGCACGCATGATCTCGTCGACCATGGCCCCGGACATGCCCTCGCCCAGCATGGGCACCGCGTCGCGCGGGTCGAGCTTGACGAACAGCGAATCCACGTGGGCGTCGAAAAGTCGCGCCACAGTGAACGCTGCCGACAGAGCGACCGGATCGGAATCATCGCCGCTGAGCGGCACGAGAATGGTCTTAATCGACATTGCCGTCTCCCGGGCCGTCTCTAGCGGCCCTTATGCCGTTTGTGGCGCGGATCCCTGCGCCCGTCGAATACCATTATACTCCAACGCCACGCGGCTCGCCCCTCCCGAATGCGCTAGGCCAGAGCCTCCTTTGCCGCAGCCACAACAGCGTCGAGTTCCCCGCCGGCCTCCACCCGCGTCCAGCCGATGGAGCCGACATCGTATGCCTGCTGGCGCCGCACCACCTCAGGCGTGGCGTCGGAGGCGTCGCCGGTGCGAGCCCCCACCCGGCCGACGCGAACGGGCATCGGCGCCTCCAGCCACAGCCCCTTGAACGCCGCCCCGGCAAGCGCCGCCGCGTCCTCGATGCCGCGACGCTCGTCGGGCCGGGCGTAGACGGCGTCGGCCAGCACCGCATGCCCGGCCGCCAATGCCACGCGTGCGCGGCGCGCGATCTCCGCATAGACCTTCTGCGTCATCGCCGGAGCGTAGGCCTCCTCCGCCAGAGGCATCGTCTCGTCCACCTGCATGAGCCGCTTGCGCACCACGTCGCTGCGCAGGACCAGCGCGCCGGGGGACGCTCCCAGCCCCGGTGCCAGCGCGCGGGCCAGCGTCGTCTTCCCCGTGCCGGACAGGCCGCCGACCGCCACCAGCCGGGCTGGCTGGGTCTCCAGCGCTGCGATGGCCTGCTCCAAATAGGCCGACGCCTCCGACTCCAGCGCCCTCGCCGCGTCCGCGTCGGCCTGCACCGCGGCGGCGGCGGCGTCGGTCTTGGCGCGCACCGCCGCGCGCGTCGCCAGGAACAGCGGCAGCAGTGCCAGCCCTTCCAGATCGCCGGTGACCTCCAGGTAGCGGTTGAGCACCGCGTTGCCGAGAGGGCGCAAGTCGCGGTGGTCCAGGTCCATCAGCAGGAACGCCAGGTCGTACAGCGCGTCGATGACGGCGAGCGTCTCGTTGAACTCGATGCAGTCGAACAGCGTCGGCTTGTCGTCGATGAGCACGATGTTGCGCAGATGCAGGTCGCCGTGGCAGTGCCGCACCAGCCCGCCCGCGGCGCGGGCGTCCAGAAGCGCGCTGTGCCGCGCCAGCGCCTGCTCCGATAGCGCCGTAAGCCGGTCGACGCGGGCCGGGGTGAAAAGGTCCGGGCGCTGGCGCAGCTCCGACAGGTTCTCCTCGACGACGGTGCGCATGGCGGCGGCGGCGGCGCCGTCAGGGCGCCGCACAGCCTGGGCGTGGAAGGCGGCCACCACCTCCGCCAGCCGGCGCATCAGGTCGGGGGTCAGCGCGCCGCGCTCGGCCAGACGGTCGAACAGCCGGTCGGTGTCGAAACGGCGCATGACGACCACCCAGTCCAGCACCGCCCCCTCCCCGCCCAGCGCCAGCGTGCCGTCGTCGCGCCGCACCACCGGCTGGACGGCGCGATAGAGGTCCGGCGCGGTGCGGCGGTTCAGCGCCAGCTCCGCCTCGCACGCCGCGTGGCGCTTCTCCACCGTCGAGAAGTCCATGTAGGGGAAGCGCACCGCCCGTTTCAGCTTGTAGGCGGCGGGGCCGGCCAGGAAGATGACGGCGCCGTGCGTGTCGATGCGCTCCACCACCCGCCCGCCGTGCGTGTGCGGATCGTCGAGGAACGCGATGACGGCGGCCTGATCGTCGCTCATCACGCCATCATATCAGGGTGCGGCGTCCCTTTTTATCGTCCAGAAGACGGACAACGCCGGCGTTGACTCCAACTCCCGAGAACCGCATCGTTTTGCTCGGTAATTCCACGCCTGGAGGAACGGTTTCATGACCGGCGTTTCTACTCCGTCGGTACGACGATTGGCCCTTAAGGCAAATTGGGGCACCGGGAGAGTGACTGCTCATACGACCTTGCAAAACCGGTGTCCGAAGCCCTATTGACGATATGGAAACATTTCCCGGTGCAGAATGGGCGCAGGCATCGGAATTCGGGGGTGCTGTGCCGTGACACGTGACCGTCTCGCCATAGCCGTGGTCGCTCTGGGTCTCGCCGCCGCCGCGCCGGCGCGCGCCGAGGATGTGCCGGCGGCCGACACCGTCCCCAACTGGAAGCTCGGCTCGCTCGCCTATTCCAACATGGTTCCGACCGACCGGTCCGAGAGCATCGGCGACCTGCACCAGAAGTACCGTCTGGGCGCCGCACCGCTGCCGGGGCTGGAGCCCTACGCGGCCCTGAAGCCGTGGGTTTCCGGCATCGCCCAGCCGGACGGCACGATGACCAGCCGCGGCGGCATCCTGATCGACATCCCCGTCGGCTCGTTCGTGTTCACGCCCAGCGTCGGCGCCGGCTACGTCAGCAATTCGCCGCGGGACACCAACACGTCGATGGAGTTCCGCTCGCAGCTGGAGGTGGGATACCAGTTCGAGAACCAGTCGCGCGTGACGCTGGGCTACAGCCGTATCACCGGTGGCACCGCCGACAGCCGCACCGAACCCAACAACGTGATCGGCTTCACCTACCGCCTGCCCATCGGCGCCCTGCTGGGCCAGTAGGGCGAAGAGGAACCGCAACGCGGCCATTCGGACACGGCATGCCGCGGACGACGGCATTTTGCTAGCATCGGCACCGTGCCCGACAATCCCTCCTCCCGCCTCCCCTCCCCGCGAATCGACAATGCGCCGCTCGGTATCCTGATGATGCTGGTCGCGGTTGCGCTTTTCTCCGTGCTCAACGTGCTGGTGAAGGCGGCGGCAGCCGATTACCCGCTCAACCAGGTGACGTTCTTCCGCAACGCCTTTGCGCTGGTGCCCGTGTGGGCCACGGTGATGGTGCAGGGCGGGCTGCGCTCGCTGCACTCGCGGCGGCCGTTCGGCCATCTCTGGCGCTCGTGCATCGGCCTGCTGTCGATGACGCTGATGTTCTGGTCCTTCCACCTGCTGCCGCTCGCCGACGCGGTGGCGCTGAACTTCGCGGCGCCCTTGTTCCTGACGGCCCTGTCCGTGCCGTTGCTGGGCGAGAAGGTCGGCATCCACCGCTGGAGCGCGGTGGCGGTGGGCTTCGTCGGCGTGCTGGTCATCGTCCGGCCGAGCGCCGACATGCTGCAACTGGGTGCCGTCGTGGCGCTGAGCGCCGCGCTGGCGCAGTCTTTCGCCATGATCGCCATCCGGCAGTTGACCCGCACCGAGACGGCCAACACCATCGTCTTCTACTTCACGCTGATCACCACTGGGCTGAGCGCACTCACCCTGCCCTTCGGCTGGCGGACTCCGGACCTCCAGGGACTGGCCATCCTGGTGGGGACTGGGCTGGTGGGCGGCGTGGCGCAGCTGTTCATGACGCGGGCCTACACGCTGGCGCCGGCCGCGGTGATCGCACCCTTCAACTACGCGTCCATCGTCTGGGCGGCGCTGTTCGGCTGGCTGCTGTGGCACGATGTGCCGACATGGAACGTCATCGCCGGTGCCGCCATCGTGGTGGCAAGCGGCTGCTACATCCTGCACCGCGAAACCGTGAGGCGCCGCGTCGCCGCGGCCGAGATGCCGGCAGCGGCAGACGACTAGGGACACATCAGCGGTGATGTGACGGGAGCTCGTAGGTTGGGTTGAGCCGCAGGCGAAGCCCAACAAGGCCGCGGCGCTGATGATGTTGGGCTTCGCTGACGCTCAACCCAACCTACCAACGCCACCCCTCACATCGACGCTGACATGGGATCAGGGTTACTTCAGGCTGCGCGCCATCTCGTCGAACGCTTGGCGGAAGCCCTTCAGCGGGAAGTCGATGTCCTGCTGGCTGCCATCCTTGAAGGTGAAGCGCGTCAGCACCGTGCTGCCGTTGCGGAAGGCCTCGGCCACCTTGTCCACGGCGAAGTTCGGGAACACGCAGACGCCGATGGTGGAAACGGCCGACTCGAGTCTCGGCTGGCGGTCGACGCGCAGCGCGCAACGGTCCACCACGCCCCGGTCAATGGTCAGGAACAGCTCGTAGTCCTTGTCGACCGGCACGACGCTGATCGCCGCCGTGCGCGGGCCTTGGCCGGACGGATCGCCGAGCAGGCGGTAGATGAGGACGCGGCAGGTCCGCGTGTCCGTCATACGGTCCATCGAACAGTCGGCAATCCACTGCCCCTCGGGCCCGAGGTCCTCCACCTGGGCCGCGCGGGCGGCGCCCGATTGTCCGTACGCCAGCGCCCCGTACAGCCCCACCAAGCCCAAGCCCAGGATCTTCTTCCACCGCATCGCCGAACCCACGGTCGCTCCTTTCTGTCGACACGCCGGCCCCCGATGCCGGTATGCAGCGACTTTACCTCTAATTTGTCGCCGGTCAAAGCACGCCTTGATGATCCACCGCCGGGGCACAATTCATAGAACTGCAACAAAACCGCAACAAACCGGACTCACACGGCGACTAAGGTCCGCGGCATCCGCGCCGCTGTGACAAGTGGCGGCGGACTGCCAAGAACGGGAGCTGTGACCGTGACCATCCTCACCAAGACGACCCTCCGCCACGCGGCATTCGGCTTCATCGCTGTCATGGCGACGACGGGCGCCCAGGCTGCCGACATCTCCGGCGCCGGCGCGACCTTCCCCTACCCGATCTACTCGAAGTGGGCCGACTCCTATAAGAAGGAGACCAACGTCGGCCTCAACTACCAGTCCATCGGCTCGGGCGGCGGCATCAAGCAGATCAAGGCGAAGACCGTCACCTTCGGCGCCTCCGACATGCCCCTCAAGGCCGAGGAGCTGGATGCCGCCGGCCTGGTGCAGTGGCCGCAGATCATGGGCGGTGTGGTGCCGGTCATCAACCTCAAGGGCTTCAAGCCGGGCGAGATCAAGCTGAACGGCCTCGTGCTCGGCAACATCTACCTGGGCGAGATCAAGAAGTGGAACGATGAGCAGATCAAGGCGCTGAACCCTGGCGCCAACCTGCCGAACACCGCCATCGCCCCGATCTACCGCTCCGACGGGTCGGGCACGACCTTCCTGTTCACCGACTATCTGTCGAAGGTCAGCCCGAAGTTCGGCTCGACGATCGGCGCCAACTCCTCGGTGCAGTTCCCGACCGGCATCGGCGCCAAGGGCAACGAGGGCGTCGCCAATATGACCAAGCAGACCGAGGGCGCCATCGGCTACGTCGAGTATGCCTACGCCAAGCAGAACAACATCCCCTACGCCGCCCTGCAGAACAAGGACGGCAAGGTCGTCGAGCCGAAGATCGAAGCCTTCCAGGCCGCCGCCGCCAACGCCGACTGGGCCAACGCCAAGGGCTACTACCTGGTTCTGACCAACCAGCCGGGTGCCGAGAGCTGGCCGATCACCGGCGCCAGCTTCATCCTGATGCACAAGACCCCGCAGGATCCGGTTGCCGCCGGCGAGGCGCTGAAGTTCTTCGATTGGTCCTTCAAGGGCGGCGATAAGCTGGCCACCGACCTTGACTATGTCCCGATGCCGGACAGCGTCGTGCAGATGGTCCGGAAGACCTGGACCGAGCAGATCAAGGCCGGCGACAAACCGGTCTGGACGGCCGCCGCCTCGAAGTGATAAGTCCAGCCTAAGCCGTGGGGAGGTCCGGTTACGCCGCACCTCCCCTTTGGCCGTTGGAGCAACCATGATCGACATCGCCGTCGTGTCCGACCGGACTGCCATCAATCGCCACGGCCAGCGCCAGCGTCTCCAGGACGCCGCGTTCCGGATCGCAACCCTTGTCTTCGCTCTGGTCGTGCTGACGCTGCTGGGCGGCGTCATCGTGGCGCTCATCGAAGGCTCCGTGCCAGCCCTGCGGGAGTTCGGCTTTGCCTTCATCACCACCGAGGTGTGGAACCCGGTGACCGACAAGTTCGGCGCGCTGGCGCCGATCTACGGCACGCTGATGACCGCGCTGATCGCCATGGCGGTGGGTGTGCCCGTCAGCTTCGGCATCGCGCTGTTCATCACCGAGGTGTGCCCGGTGTGGCTGAAGCGGCCGCTGGGCACCGCCATCGAGCTGCTGGCCGGCATCCCGTCGATCATCTACGGCATTTGGGGCCTGTTCGTCTTCGCCCCCTTCATGCAGAGCACGGTGCAGCCCTTCCTGATCAACACGCTGGGCCAGCTCCCCTATCTCGAAGACATGTTCATGGGCCCGCCCTACGGCATCGGCGTGCTCACCGCCGGGCTGATCCTCGGCATCATGGTGCTGCCCTTCATCACGTCGATCACCCGCGACGTGTTCGAGACGGTGCCGCCCATGCTGAAGGAATCCGCCTACGGCCTGGGCGCCACCACCTGGGAGGTGGTGTGGAAGGTGGTGCTGCCCTACACCCGAGTCGGCGTGGTCGGCGGCGTGATGCTGGGCCTTGGCCGCGCGCTCGGCGAGACGATGGCGGTCACCTTCGTGATCGGCAACTCGCACCGCATCGCCACCTCGATCCTGGCGCCGGGCACGACCATCTCCGCCGCCATCGCCAACGAGTTCACCGAGGCCGTCGGCGACATCTACACCTCGTCGCTGGTGGCGCTGGGCCTCATCCTCTTCGTCATCACCTTCGTGGTGCTGTCGTTGGCCAAGATGATGCTGCTGCGCCTGCAGCGCAACGCCGGGACCTGACCGCCATGCCGCAAGCCACTGCCACCGCCGCCGTGCACAGCCTCGATCTGGGCATCTACCGGCGCCGCCGCGCGGTCAACCGCATCGCGCTGACGCTGGCTCTGGGCGCCGCCGGCGTCGGCCTGTTCTGGCTGATCGCCATCCTCTGGACGCTGCTCTACAACGGCCTGAGCGCCATCGACCTGAGCCTGTTCACCGAGATGACGCCGCCGCCCGGCAGCGCTGGCGGCCTGCTCAACGCCATCTTCGGCAGCCTGGTGATGACCATCCTCGCCACCCTGCTCGGCACGCCGATCGGCATCATGGCCGGCACCTGGCTGGCCGAGTTTGGCCAGAACGGCAAGCTGGCCGGGGTGATCCGCTTCATCAACGACATCCTGCTGAGCGCGCCGTCGATCATCGTCGGCCTGTTCATCTACGAGGTGCTGGTGATCCGCATGGGCCACTTCTCCGCCTGGGCGGGGGCGGCGGCGCTGGCGGTTATCGTGGTTCCCGTGGTGGTGCGCACCACCGAGGACATGCTGAAGCTGGTGCCCAACAGCCTGCGCGAGGCGGCGGCGGCGCTGGGCGCCCCGCAGTGGAAGGTGATCTCGCTGGTCGCCTACCGCGCGGCGCGCAACGGCATGATCACCGGCGTGCTGCTGGCCGTCGCCCGCATCAGCGGCGAGACGGCGCCGTTGCTGTTCACAGCGCTGAACAACCAGTTCTGGAGCACCAACATGAACGCCCCGATGGCGAACCTGCCGGTGGTCATCTTCCAGTTCGCCATGTCGCCCTATGCGGAGTGGCAGCAGCTCGCCTGGGGTGGGGCTCTGGTCATCACCATTACCATCCTGATCCTCAACATCAGTGCCCGCACGCTCGCGGCGCTCACCACGACGAGCAAATGACCATGGCCAACGCCGAGTCCACCCGTTCCATGGACATCCGCACCGAGGTGCGCCGCGACGCCGCTGCCACCGCGGCGCGCGGCCAGAACCTGGTCGAGAAGATCGCGATCCGCAACCTGGACTTCTACTACGACGGCTTCCGGGCGCTGAAGAACATCAACATGTCGGTCTACGATCGGCGGGTGACGGCGTTCATCGGCCCGTCGGGCTGCGGCAAGTCGACGTTGCTGCGCATCCTCAACCGCATCTACGACCTGTACCCGAAGCAGCGCGCCGAGGGCGAGGTGCTGCTGGACGGCGACAACATCCTATCGCCGCGCCAGGACCTGAACCTGCTGCGCGCCCGCGTTGGCATGGTGTTCCAGAAGCCCACGCCCTTCCCGATGTCGATCTACGACAACATCGCGTTCGGCGTGAAGCTGTACGAGAAGCTGTCGGGCGCCGAGATGGACGAGCGCGTGGAGTACTCGCTGCGCCGCGCCGCCTTGTGGGACGAGGTGAAGGACAAGCTGAAGCAGAGCGGCCTCAGCCTGTCCGGCGGCCAGCAGCAACGCCTGTGCATCGCCCGCGCCATCGCGGTGAAGCCGTCGGTGCTGCTGCTCGACGAGCCGACCTCGGCACTCGACCCCATCTCCACCGCCAAATGCGAGGAGCTGGTGGACGAGCTGAAGTCCGACTACTGCATCGCCATCGTCACCCACAACATGCAGCAGGCGGCCCGCGTGTCGGACTTCACCGCCTTCATGTACCTGGGTGAGCTGGTGGAGTACGGCGAGACCGAGACCATCTTCACCAACCCGTCCAACGAGAAGACC
>Ga0196970_1000542_pt1 | contig 41801 bp, 67 predicted proteins | sample S1v_513CmetaG_FD_148672 | JGI IMG/M metagenome (GOLD analysis project Ga0196970, IMG submission 148672) | Soil microbial communities from Anza Borrego desert, Southern California, United States - S1+v_5-13C | ecosystem: Environmental > Terrestrial > Soil > Desert | place: USA: California... | reverse complement strand
CCTTTTAAGAATGTCTTAATCGGTTCAGGATTGTTAACAAAGTCGGTGAAATTCTGATTCGCTATAATCGCTTCACCAATGACCGTTTCCCCAACGATAAGGAACGCGGTTTTGATCGCTCCGACTTGTTGATACTGATTCCGATACGTATTCACCTCTAAGTCAATACGAGAGGATTCGTTGAACTGCCGAGCTTCTACGAGCAACGTGTCCCAAAAGTGATCAAGTCCAGTTACATTCGGGTTCATGAGCATCGAATACCAATACGCGTTTATGACGTTGCGGGTCGTTTGTGCTTCGTTGGTATAGTCGGCTTTTAGTTCAATATCGAATTTCTTCAAGTGTCCATCTGTTCCGGCGAAATAGAGATAGTTTTCATCGCTGTAGAACGAATTAATGTCCAAGTTATCAATCGGATACCACTCGCTGTCCTGCGTGTTGAATACTAACCCCTTCCAATCCGCGCCATCGGGATAAATGAGCCAATACTTTCCGTCATGGAAGTGCGCTACAGCTTGTTCCCAATCCGACTTGGCGACCTCTAATCCGTTCCAATCAATCTTATCGTCTGTGACGCTTCGTGTTGAGTACCGAGCTGAGTTATCCATCGAGATCGTGTCCACCCGATACACGCTGTGAATCCCTCTGTCGCTCATATAGAAGATTTCTTGCTGTCCGTTAGGGTACGTGACCAACTGGACGGTTTTACCGTTTAAGCACCCGTCAGACGTATCTAGGAAGTCCTGTGACCAATCCCCGTCTGTAGGCGTGGAAGAGTATCCATCCCCGAACAGGACCCCGATATGTCGCCGCATAAAAACTAAAAGCGCCCCTTGGTAGGAGACGCATGTTTTGACATAATCGTTTTCTCTGACATACCGCTGATAGTTCACAGCAGGGAAATAGTCGAAATACCCCGCTTTGGAATGGAATAAGTACTCGGTTCCGTCCCATATCACCACTCGGTTATTGTGGATGATACACCCTACTGCGGGATGCGTGGAATTGATATTCGCCATATCGTTTGCCGGTAATGGGCTTGTGTCGTTCGCGGCGGGCGTGATGTTCGCCACTGTCGTGCCGTTGTAGTACTTCAAGTTTCCACCGTCTGCAATGACTAAGACCTCGCTGCCGCTTGCATTTTTGAATTGCGCTGAATCAATATTCGCGCTGTTCAATGCGTTGGTCATGGTCTGACTGTCCCAGTCTTTGTCAGTGGCATTGAATTTATATAAAGTCGTTCCTGACGTTGCGAGAATAGAGTTGTTATTCCCGATTCTCAGGTTACAGAGGACTGAGATTTCACCACCTAATGAAGTAGTGGTGAGCGGTGCAGTTCCTGGTCTCCTGCGTAAACTCCCAATCTTACCTGGAATCACGTTTAACAGAGAAGGAGACTGTTTGATATCAATCTCCGCGAACGACACCGCCGTGTTCAGTCCTAAGAAGCTAGGCAGCTCCAAAGTGACATTCGAACGTTTCACACCCCACCACCCCTCGCTACTGCGTTTCTGATTTTCTTTCGTTCTTCCTCATACAAGGCCGCGTAATCTTTCCATTCGCTTTGGCTGTTGTTTCGTAGAGCTTTCATAATGGCGTAGTAGATCAACGCCTTTTCTCCGACACTCGGCACTTCGGGATATTCAGTGGTCTTTCCAGCTTCGGTTAACGTTGTGGGGTAGGCTTGATACATCAAACTAAACGTTTGACTAGACGAGTAGCCGTATAAATCAATGATGTACTCCCCGCCACGATTGAAGATCCAGTACCCTTGTGGATACTCTTGATCATAATTACGGCGTTTCGTGACTCTTGTACGGTTCCCATCATTGAGTATGACGAGCGCGTAGTAATCGTCTGGCAAATCATACTCTCGCGTTCCTGCGACGAACGAGAGTGTGCCTAGTCTCTCTATCTTTACATCATCTACAAGGTCTCGTAGGGCATCGTTGAAGAAATCCACCCATTGACTGTCGGTTGATATGCCTGAATTGTTAAAACCATTTTCCGCTTTGGCTCTTGTGATAAGTTGAGCGGTTGTTGAAGCGCCCATGTCGCACCTCCTTTACTATCAAACTTCGGCTATCCGAGTAATTGCAGTCTCGCCGCCGCAAATGTCGAAGGACTCGCCCCAATATTCTTCAATCCGATGCGGAAGGAGTTCCCGCCAAGAGCAGATGCGCCAATTTGGTTAGACACGCCCTGCACAATCATGTCGCGCCACACTGTATTGTTCGCACACGTTGCGTTATTGGCGTATAATGTACCAATTTGTCCGGTCTGTCCGGTTTCCTTGATTCTGCGGTTAATGACTAGGTCAAAAGCTTGGTCCATCTGCCCGTTGACGATGATGAACCTTACCCATTCGTGATCATCAATCCAATCGCTCCAAATGTAGCCGCCAGCCGCAACCACCGTACCTGAAATGACCTGCCCCATATCCTCGTAAGGAGGGTATGTAATAGTGGGCAATGCCGTATTCTTTGTTAGTCCATGCCCGAACATTTTGAACCATGGAATCATATGCGTCACCCTCCTTATAGGAATTGTGGAAACTGCGCTGTCATCAGCACATAGTTTCCATCTGCTTTTTGAATGGTCACCCAAAATGTCCGGTTTGGATCATCTACATGCGGTCCGACAATCCACATTGGTTTATACTCTTTCTTTGTCGGATACGTCCAAATATTATAGATGTTCATCCCATCCACAGAAGCGAAGATGCGGCTATATCCACCAACTGCGCTATCGGCTGGAAGTCCCGCAAACAGGTAGGTAGGTTCAACAGTGTCGATATTGTACCATCCGCGCACCATCAAAACTTCCAAATTCGATGATCCGTTGACGGTGTATATCTGCGAAATGTCTTTTTTATCAACTTCCGGTTGAAGAATACCTTGCGGACGTTTCCAGAAGTGGAATCCGTCAGGCGCTTGGTCCGTTCCAAACAGTACGCCATGCGGAGTGGGGATAATCTGTGTAGGTTGAATGCCCTGCCCCCATACTGGAGATGTTGGATCACCATCGTTGTAAACGTATCGCCATGTCGTTCCATAATCATCAGAGTACACAATTTGTCTCCGATCAACGTCACCTTCGGAAATCCATATTCGATTTCCTGCCCACGGATCAATTGCCACAGTGTGGATATGATACCCAGCCATGTCGCCGCCATCATAAATAAGCGACCACGTTGCACCATCGTCTTTCGATATTACGACTTGCGATGGACTCGTTGCCCCGTTCTTGTCGCCATATGCACTTATTACAATTACATTCTTGTATTTGTCAAAACCGTAAGACGTACTCACATAACCGACATCAAAAGTAAACGCTGTAGTCCAAGAAGATTTAGCTTCGTTTGAGACATAGAACCAACGGCTACCAATACACCAAATCGCCCTACCTGTATCCGTCATGATTAATGCCGTTGCGGCAATGTCTGTACGTGGGGAAGCTTGTACAAATGTCCATGTTTCTCCGTAGTCGGTAGATTTGTAGAGTCCGTCAGTCATATGACTCGACCAGAGTACCCCGTCTTTATCCATCCATTTCGGTAGACGGTTTCCGGGATTCGTGTTGTAAGTCGGTGTAACCATCGGTGGGAAAGGCGAACTTTTGGCGACCCTCACCCTCACGCTTCCGTCATACTCCGCGCTATCACCAGACATTTGCATATCAAAATCAACTGGCGGTTTACCCACTACTCATCACTCGCTTTCCTTCTGCCTGGTCTCTTCAATTCTGCAAACGCTGTCCCTCTATCGTTACTCTCAAGCGGATTCACCGGCTTACGCTTCTCAATCACCTCAGTCGGCACATCTTCAATGCGTAACTGCGCGTTCGGGAATCGTTTCACCCAGTGTTCCGCAATACCGAGTTGCACCTCAACAGGATTGGAAGTTAACTCATACTCTTTCCCGTCCCATTTCGCCGTGATCGGTGCAGAATCGTTGTAGAGGTAAATCATCTTTGCTAAATCCATTTGGAATCTCCTTTCTGAGTCCTATAAAAGAAAAAGACCGCCCTCGTTAGAGATAGCGGTCTGAGTCCTTTACAGGTTGTTCAGGTATTAGGTTAAGGCTGCGCTCGAATACGTAGTGGAACCGTCAACCGAGACTTTGATTTTCTTATCCGTGGTGTTGAACCAAATTCGGGACACACCGGCGGTCAATGTTGGGTCAGCGGAGAGGACTTCAATGGTGAATTCCATTCCTACGCCGTTTGTTCCCATGCCGCTTGCGTTGGCAAGGGCGTTCGGTTTAAAAGTACTGTTTGTGTTGGATTGTGGCATTTGCGTTATCCTCCTTTAATTAGGTCAGGTTTTCCATCTTGCCGTTAGCGCGTGGTTCTGTGCAAATGAGCTCGCCGCCCCACAAGATTTGACCGATTTTCGCGTCCATGTTGGCAGGTTTCACAAGTTCAGTCATTTTGAAATCAAGACCGGGCTTCGTCCAAAGCTGCACTGTTTCCGAATTGATGAAATACATCTTATCGGCAGGGCAGTACTCGTCATACACGACCGGAATACCCATGAAGTGAAGCGTTGGGAATCCGAAGTCCGCGAACATTTGAGCCGTTTTGTTCGGGATCTGCTGAATGTTGGTTTTACCGTCAATCAGTTCAGCGTATGCGTTCCATTGGTTGAGGTCCGTTACGATGAAGTCAGGACGGTTTTCTACGCCGCCGCGTACGCAAAGCATGAACAGGTTCCGCATCTTAGCAATGGTCAGAGCAGCCGCCGCACCGTCATACTGTGCTTTCCACCATGTGTAGGTAGAACGAGGAATACCACCGTAAGTCGCTACGCTTGTACCATCGTCAATCGCTGCGTTCAAGCCGAGCAGAGCCTTACCGCCGTTGCCTGTACCGTCACCGAACAGGTCAGTCGCGAACTTGTCCTTCAATGCGTCCTCTGCGTCCTTCATGGCGATATCCACGAGGTTGAAGACCGCATTGTCGCCGCTGGAAATGGCTTTCTCGTAGCCGTTGAACACCACGGAAGCATAATATTGCTTCAAGCGGAACTCCGCGTCTGTACGGGTGTTCTGCGGCGTGATATCCATCGTGTCATAGCCACGGTAGGACCCTGTGTTTTCCGCTTCTTTGTACTTGATGTGTGGCTTGATCGTGTCGCCGCCGCTATCCCATACTTTCTTTTTACGCATGAGCATTGCCATGGTCGGGGATGATTTCGCAATGCTGTTATAGACCTTTTTAGGGATCTCATCCTTAATACTTGCAATTACCTTATCCAAATTGTTTGCCATGTGTTTGGCTCCTCCTTCATTGTCTCGAAGACTCTGGAATCATCACCTGACGGTGTTATACGCCCATTCGCATACGTGCGAGTTCGGCATAGGACATACCCGATGTATCGACCGATACTTTCGGAACAGGTCCTTTCGAACTCGGCTGCGGTGGTAATGAACTTATTGTCTCCTGTAAGTGTTGAATGGTTTTCGCTGCTACTTTCTTGCTTTGTTGCGTGGTTTGTTCGAGTTTCTTCTTTGTCAGGTGAGCGTCTGCAATCTCTTTCAGAACGTTTAGCGGTAGCTTCTCAGCCTTTGCGCGTTCTTGGAGGGATGATAGGTATTCATCCGTTACCAAGTCGCCGTAATCGGCTTTTAAATCGGTTTTGAGGTCTTTGAACGTACCGGTAAACTCCAATTCGCCGTACTTGCTTTCCAATTCAGCAATTCTTGCGTCTTTCCGGTTGTTTTCCGACAATAGCGTGTTGATGTATTGACCGTATTGAGCGTTTTCGAGTGCTTCATAGAGCGAAATTTGACCCGTTGTTGTGAATTCCTGAATGAAACTTTGGATTTGTTCACTCAAATACGGATTCGCTTGCAGAAAATCACTCATGCTCTTCACTGGTGCCCATTGTTCACGCTCTGTTTCAAAGGTCTTGCGTTCTTCTGAGAGCATTTGCGTCTTTTTGGTGTAATCAGACTGTCTCAGATACCCCGATTTCAGTTCCGATAGTTTGACCGGCTGGCGTCCCTCACCTAAATCAACTTCGGGATCTTCTTCGGGTTGGTCAGGCACTTCGGCAGCGTCCTCTTCTTCTGTCTCAGCTTCATCGGTAATTTCCTCCGCTGATTCGTCGGTGATCTCCGTTTCCTCGTCTAAGACCTCCGTGTCCTCGGTGGGTTGCACTTCATTGGTCATGGATTGGGCAAGTTCTCCCCATCCCATATCGTCAACTTGGTGAAACGGTTGTCTTACGTTGAACATAGAATGACTTCCTTTCCAGTCCCATTCGGGTTATTGGATACTTTAGGGCGAAGGATTCTCACCTACGCCCCGTTTTTTCAATTAACTCTTTTATCCAGTGCGGGATTGTGTGAAAAACCAACACAAAAACGAGCGGAATGAGAACGATCAAGCATATCGCTACCGCGTAAATACCGATTATCAATGCTATTTGCATCCCTTACGCCCCCAATTGCATCTGATTCACATAAGCTAACAGTTCTTCGTCCGATAACTGCGCTAATTCGGGTACTGCTTGACGGAGTTTGTCCAAACTAGACGCGATATCGGGTAACTGTTCAGCTTGTTTTGCTTGATTCTGCTGTGCTTTGGCTTCGTTGTTCATTTGTGTCTGCTGTTCGCGTGATTGCATTTCCATCTGCTTCATTTGCATTTGGCTCTGTAACTGCATTTGTTGCTGTTGTGCTTGTTGCTCCGCTTTCGCCTGTTCCATCTGCATCATGGCTTCTTGCTCGGCTTGTGCGGCTTCTGCCATGCGCTTGCGGATATCATCACGCTTAGGCCAGTCGTACACGTCCAATAACGACTCTTGGTCGATGGCTTTTGCGGTGTAGAGTTCAATCGCTTCCTCTCTACGTGCTAGACGCGAGGTTGGAAGGGATGAACCGGCTTCAATCTCAACGGTAAACTGGATGATTTTAAACGCTTCTTGTACGCCCTCTTCTGTAGGCTCTCCCTCAACGCCTTGAACGGCTTCCTGCGGCTGTTTTGTCCACTCATGAGGGTTAGCGTACATGTAGAACTCTGAGCGGTCATAGACAGGTTCCTCGGTATCAGGATTCACACCCTGTTGGATCGGTTGAACCTCGAAAGGCGCACCCTCTTGATTCATCATCGACTCATACTTCGTGTAATCGCCCTTAATGCGGAATGCTCGCACGTCTTTGTAATGTTGCATGGCGAGTACAATGACCTTTTCCGCGATGGATTTGTTGAACCGCTCGAAGTTGTCTATCTTCGTTTTGATTCGCGTATAGGCAGCTTCTTGCTTCAATTGCACTTCTTTACCGCTAGTAGCTTCACTCATGCCCCTAAACGAGTCATTCACGCCCGTTGTGCGGTCTTGCATCATTTCATAGCGGTCAGGTAAGTCAATGACATATGCAGGAAGTGATGGCGGTTGGATATTGTCCACCAAGGCATTCAACGGCAATCCGTCAGGGTTGTTAACTGGGATTGCACCGTTACGTTTGTACTGTTCTCTGAGCGCTCGCGGATCTCCGATGTTCCCTAATGCCGTGTTATAAATTAACGGAGGATCAGCATGTAAACCAGCGTTTTCAGAGATATAATTCATCAAAAGATTGCGCTCAATGTTCAAATTTTCAAGATGCTCGCCCATCGGTATGCCCAACGACGAGAGGATATCCTTAGTCGGGTTGTAGATATCGAACGGCAGTTTACCATGCCAGAACGGGTTTTCTCTGTCCTCTAGGAATACATCGTCTGCCCAGAAGGACACGCGCCATCCGTCGTTATCGTCCCGATACCAATAGTGGATATAAGCGACCGAGTTCTTACGCTTGTCCTCTTCGCTCATTTCCGCGAGTGGCTGACCGATGCTTAATCGCTGTCCTGTTGTCGCGGTGTCGTTGAAGTTGAGATAAGACTTCACACTTGTAATGAACGACTGCCACCATTTGCGGTTTTTCCCGTCACCACTCTGCTTATCTCGACTCTCGACACTCGCTAGGATTTCAGCTTTCTTGTCAGGGTGAGACTTGATCACCTCACTTTTCCGCTTCGGCTCGACATAAAAAAAGAAGCTCGAATCATCGAACTTCGTCGGTGCTGGGTCTAAGTACGCCCACCGTATATTCATGCCTTTAATGCAAATCTTGCCTGTACCGTTCTTGTAGTCGCCATCAAAGCCGGTATAAGCGAGTGAGGAGCGGTATATCTCAGCCATACGTGCGACTTCCTGCGACTCATAGTCCCAATCGTTGATATCATACGTGTGGTCAAGGATATCCGTCATGCCTTGTGCGTGTTGGATATAGTCGGGATAGTCCGAGTGGACCGATGAACGCACCCGATTGTTGGTGAGGATGGGGACCACTGTCTCTACATAAGCGTAAAGGTCGCTGATCTTGAATCCGTCCTCGTTGTCCCATCGGTTGCGGTACATTTCATAGTACTTGTCCATCTTTTGGTGAATCGGGTCCATGAACTTCTTGGATGTTTCTAAGTCCGCGTCCCTTCGTGCTTTAAGTTTGTCTGTGTCTTTCTTGTCTGCCACTATATCACCCCTTCCGAGAACTTCACTTGAATCAATTGTGCGATTTGCAGATAAATGTCGCCGAGCGAAAAATGGTCTGGACCCTCGTTGATCCATTGAGGAATCGCTTCGCCTAACCGATCGAACTTAATGTCTTTATTGTTGCTATCTTCTTTTCTTGTTTCTCCCTGAGTTCCAACCTTGCGTTGAGCACTCCAATGACGGCAAAGGGACTCTGTACCGTTCGCCATGCTAGATAGGCTCGGTTCAAGCCCCTCTATGAATACCTTGCGTTCACCCGTTAAATAACCATCAACTACTCTGTCGAATATGCGCGTTCGATGTACGTTGACAATGCGTGTTTTGTAATCAGTCTCGTAAATCTCCCGACGCTTTTCGTTGTAATCGAAAACACATCTGAACACTTTCCCAGGGAATTCTTTAGTGAGACGTACAGCAATTTCAGGATATGGGGCGTTGTCAGTCACGCACATGCTAATGTTTTGCATTCTCATGTAACGGTGAAGTGCTTCTTCGCCTTGTATTTTAATAATCTCACTTATCCCTTGTTCTGTTCCTCTCACGCAATGGAAGTGAGGATTATCTACAGTTCCACCAACATCCACCCCAAGACAGTTGTACTTCCCCGGGTTCTTCATGATGTACCCGTTCTGGTCATACTGGATGTTTTTTATGATGTTGTTTGGATCTAATGTGTTTGATCCACTTGCATAAGGTTTTCCCTCGAAAAAGTTCGCCCACACATCCGGTCTCGTAAGGCTCTTTTCTCGAATCAATTTTTGTGCAGACACCCACGGAGCCATGAACTGACTAATCCAATATCCGCTGATGCCGTATTTATCATCGGTGTATTTCTTCACCCATTCCTTATCCGCTTTCCTGCGGTCTAGGATATCGTTACAGGAGCCGCAGACAAACTCTTTACGTTCTTTGCATACGTGGTGAGTGTTACCGCCATCGAAGCTCTCAGGCTCATACGTGATATACGATGCATGACCGCATGATGGGCACCAGTAGATATAGTGTTTTTGGTCGGACAACTGGAATGTATAATCTACGCCAAAGCTTGGGAACGTTGGGTTTGAGAACTCCCATTCTGCACCGTAGCTTGAAGCGGTGATACGCGATTTGTATTGATTCAGTACCGGCTGATTCGAACGGTCAAATTCATCCTTGATTAGAATGTCCGCTGTTTGCATGATCGCGGCGGATTGACCATATGTGCCTTTACTAAACCAAAAACCTACATTCGAGCCGTCCAGTGTCTTGAACGACTTTGTATGTAGGCTATCGTCGATCATGTAGTTCTTTATCATCGGGTTGTTTGCGATGATCAGATTCGTTTTAGCTTTTGCGAATTCTTGTGTATCACTATCAGTCGGCAACGTGTAGATGATGTTGTAGCCGTACTTGATGCACATGTAGATTGTCTTGAATATCGAAATGGTGCTAAACCCTATTTGCGAACACTTTATGGCTGCGAGTAGTTTAGCTTCATCCGAAAGCGGTGCAATCAGAAATTCACGATCATTGAATTCCATCGGCACGCCGTTCTCGTTAAGAAAGCCGTTTTTAATGATCCACTCATAAGCGGAATTACACTCGAATGCTGATTTAATGGCGCTCTGCTTACTCAGCACCAATTTAATCAGCTTCTGAGCAAACGGATCATCTTTATATTGCAAGAGTTCGGCGGTACTCATAGGTTACTCACCAACTCGTTTATCTCGTCTTCACTTAGGTTAAGTTTGCCCAACAATGCAATGAGTTTCTTGTATCGTTCTTCTGCATCCGGTTTATCACGCCATTTGTCAGAGCGACGGTTCTTGAGCCAAAATATCTGCGCGGTTGTGTTTGGTTGCGCATACTTGGTCACGGTGGCCGGACCTTCCTTGGTCATCACATGTTCGTCAAAATGATATCCAAGCGCCGATTTCATAAGTGCGTTTTCAACGAGATAGTCTGCTACCTCTCGACCCTTTTTAAAACACTCCGCAAACTCCGAGTATTTGGACTTGTATTCATAGAGTGATGTTGTTGATATGCCTAAGTTATGACATATCTGTTCATCGGTGAGTCCGTCACGTACCCAACCTTCAACGAGTATTAACTTGTCTTTCACTTCTGTCTCGTATTTGCTTGGACGTGCCATGTTCACCACCTCACTCCGTTACTGGTTCCTCTGTTTGTACCGCTTCATAATCGCCACACACGATGTAGAATGTATCGTCTTTTCTCATGCGGATTTCTGGATAGAATGTTCCTTGTTCGCTCGCTACCATGCATTTGGCTTTCTTGGTGCATTCTTTAAAGCAAAGTATGGTTTGGATGTGTTCATATTCTTTCTGTTCCATCAGTTCCACCTCAGAATGTTACAGTTTGGTATATCCGGTCGCTGAGAGATTGGCATTCATTTCTCTTGTTGATACAGTTTGTTATCATTTGAACTCAATTGATTCAATCTCTGCTGTGTTGATAATTACGTTTCCGATATGTAAGAATCTGTGCCTATTCAACTTCTTTGTTAACTCTACGATCTTGCCTTTTGCACCGTCCATCTCGTACTGTTTGCCGTTTCGCAGTATCACAATCGCATCCACAACCATTCTCCTTTCTCTTTGCCTTGCAGATAGTGGATCACCTCCGCGCACTAGGCGCATCAGATTTACTCGCTATAATGCGGTTGACTTCGCTTAATCCGAGTTTATCTCTTAGCTGCTCTCTCGCTTCCTTTGCTTTCTGTTCCGCTAATTCCCTCGCTTCTCTGGATTGATGTGTTTTGTAGAAGGTTTTAGCGTCTCCGCTTGGATTCATGAATACCCCTCCATGATCATTACGAGGACATGCTCGATATGATACGGCTTCCGCGCTACGCGCTAAGTATTTCGGTCGTTTCGATGGCGCGTTGCGCCTAATCCAAAATTACTCCGCATATTTCGGCAACTCTTCGCCACTTTTCTTCTGTGGTATGTCCGTCCCAATTCGGGGTTATCTGCGGCAGGTTTCCTAAATCAAAATCATCGGGCACATGAAATGTGATTTGTCCGCGGTTTATACTGATTACTCTGCTCCATCCATCCCACTCGCCATGATAATACCATCCACTACGATACGAGTTCTCCCATACCGTCATTTTTTCGTTAGTGAGTTTTGCAAGCATAAGTGCCAACATGTTTCGCTCCCAATATGCGCCGTTCTTAGCTTCCTCTGAACTTATTCCATCCTGCCAAACATATGGTTTCATAGCGTCCTCGCTTTCTTGGCACCACACGAGCATTCATAGTAAAACATCTTGTTCCTTCCGCAATCTATCAAACGTGAGTTAACAAGATTCCATTTGTGATCATGGAGGATACGTTTAAACCAATTCATTCCCTCTCACCTCTGTTCCACCTGAATATCTCCACTCTCGATGTGGTAATACACCCATAGTTCACAATAAGAGTAGTCTTGCTTTTGGCATCGAAAGGATATGTCTCGTATCCCTTTGACTGCGTTTAGTCCTGCGCCAGTCTCTTTGATGCTCTTGAATCCGTTATAGGTCCTCTGCATGTATGCGTAAATGTGATTGTCTATGTCTCGGAGGTTGTAGTCCATCCTTTCACCGCCTAACTCAATGCAAAAAGCACCCCGAAGGATGCTTTTCTTTGGCATTCATAGTTTAGTTGGCGTACCACCTAGCCGACCGGTATACCCCGATCCTTCACCCGACCGAAGAGGTCAGACTTATCTTTTTGGGTGCTAAGTGTACGCTCAATTGGGATTCATTACGAAGCTTCGTTGAACGTTCCCACAATTTCATAATAACAGGGTTGTGGGGATAAAAAGGGGATATCATGCAACAATGATGATCTCGATTTCGGGAACATCAGTGAATCTCAGGCAAATCGCCAGCTTTTCCAAGGCTCTACGGTGGATCTTCTTGGCGTAGTCTCTACCCATGAACCGCCGTTCCTCAATCTTTCGGAGAGTCACGTTGCGAATCCATTTGAGTTCAATCACCGCTCGTTCGTCCTCAGTCAGTACGTCTAGCGCCCCTTCAATCTCGTCTACAGTGTGTTTGTATGCGAGATAGTCTGCTATGTCCTGCAAGCTGATTCCATCGCTCATAGTCGGCATCTTGGACCCGAATGAGGATGAACGCGGCATATCGTCATAACTGGCTACTGCCGCTACAGGAGTACGTTGGTGCTTCTCGTACTGCCTTACCGCGTATTTGTAGTACGGGTAGTTCTTTAATAGCTCAGTGACTTTGTTTCTGTCCATTCGCTTCTCTCCTTTCCCTGCGCATCCTATCTACATTTCCATGCTTTTATGAAATCGTCCCTTAGCTTGTCTCCTAGTGTCGGTGGTTCTTTGGTTGACAACACGTCCACTTTCGCATTGTCCCATCCAAGTTTCCGCAATTCGGAGTATATAATATCCTCTACCGATACCATTTCCTCTGGGTCGAAATCATCTGGGTGTATATCATCAACTTCAATCAATATTGTCTTAATGACTCGCCTTTCCATTCTTCTCACTTCCCCTACATCGTTTACAGAGTATGGGGTGCTTAATAGGTTCATCACCTAGATAAAGCTTATCCCCACACTCTATACATAGTGCTAGTTTAATTATTGTCGGCTTCCGCAACTCCGTTGCTGTGTGATTCGGTCGCATCGAAGGGTTAGTCTATGTGCAAGTCTTCATGCCCATTTGGACACTTGAACTTTGCTAGGTCCCCACCGTCAGCCTTTACTTTCTCGGCAAGCTCTTCATACGATTCTTTATCTCCCGAATCGTATCTGCATGTTTCGCACCCTGCAAACATCTACATCATCCCCCTAACTAGCTTTCAGCTCGAATAATTTATCAGTCTTCGCACTTGCAAAGCTCGTCTGTGTTGGCGGTTCACCGATCTCTACGCCGATTTCCTCTGCAAGTTTTAGGACGCTGGTGTTCATCCATTGTTCCCAAGTTTGCGTTGCCACCGTTCCCACATTCGGTTGTGGATCTCGTCCGTTTTCCTCTTCCACGGCTCGTTCAGTATGTCCGATGGTTTCAGCTTCTTCTTGGTGAAAGGTTTCTTCCGCTACCGGATCAACAGAAGACTCCTCAACTTCCTCGATAATGATTTCAGGAGGTTCGGGAAAGGACTCAACCGCTTCCACGGATTTTACTGCATACCATGGTACGGTCTCTTCGCTCCCTTCTGCATTGATACCTGTGATTGATCCATCTGTATTCGTACGAACGTTGGCGAGTTGTTTTTTCTTGTGTGCGGAACGCTCTGCAATTCGTGCTGCGAGATCGTCCAGGCTTTCATTGCGAGTGAATTCTTTCTTTTGGCTCCGTAATGCGTCAAGTTCGGATTGTTGTTGCTGGTTTTGCAGCGTCAGTCGTGCCGATTCGTTGCGATAGAAACGGGACTCTTTGATTTCATCATCTAACCGTTCTTGAAGCTGCTGGACCTGTGCGTCCTTGTTCATGATCGCAGCGTTCAATGTGCCGATGTGCTCGTTGAGTTGAGTATTATCGGCGCGGAGTTGGTCAGCTTCTGTTTGAAGTTTGGCGAATTGGTCACGGAGTTCTGCTAATTGGTTCTCAGTTTCCATACCTTGCTTCGTCAGCGTCTGGATTTTATCATCCTTGGCGGCGATGGTTTTCTCATACCCCAATGCTTGCTCCATCATGTCGCCATGAATGAGTTTGTTCGCTTCGGGGTCTTCAAAGAGTGCGTTGTAATTCCTGCGGAGTACCTTTTCAGATACTTCCTCGCTGATTTGCTCTTTTTTTTCCTCAACGGTTTCCTCGGCCTGTAAACGCTGAATCTCGTCAATGAGTGCATCTTCCAGTTCTTTGAGTTCAGCGAATGCTTCTGCTTCGTCTTTGTTGTTGCGGTTAAGCTTTCTCATTTCTTCCCGAACTTTTTCAAGTTCTGCTCGGTTTTCCTCTAGTTTACTCACGTTTTCTATTCTCCCTTCGATTCGACAATTTTCTATTCAGTATGTTATGTTATAAGGTTGGGTATCTACATTTTAACACAATATCTAGCAAGAATCAGCAATTTTCGCACTAGATATATAAAAATTAAGACGTTTTATAGTTCATAGCCTGATCGTAAATTTTTCTAACCTGTTCGGCGTGTGCTTGGTGGTCAAGTGGTGGTCGCCTGATCTGTTCAATGCCACTTTTAAGCTCCTGACGTTCGCTGTAGGACATTTTTATTACTGGGTGGATAGATTGTTCATCTGTACCACTAATCGCCTTTATATGGCTGTCTACGACTTCTAGGAACGTCTCTTTGCTTATGACCTTGTGCGGACTCTCTTTGGCATACATTCTGAGTTGAATGAGTTGGGATAGATTCACCTCACCACCGCCCATATTAGAGTTCCTACCATGTACCAAAATACGAGACAGATACCAAACATCAATGTCCATGCTTTGGCTTTGTAACTCATATGTCACATCCTCCACGGCAGTCTGTTCCGTAGGCTTGATCTTGTTTCGGGAAGTGTTCAACCCAATGAAAGTATGCGCCGTTTTGCTTTAATCTGAGTATCGCCGCTTCTGCTCCTGCTGTTCCGGTCATTTCGTAATAGTCTTGTTTCTTTTGTTCACCGTTTTCCGTCCAGTAAACAGTAATTAACGGTTTTGGATTGCTGGCATTCATGCTATCCCACCTCTCGTAAAATAATTTCTATCCTCGGCGTATCGCTGTACCACTTTCCACTTTCGCCATAGTCCACTACTTGGCTGTCATTCTTGAGCAGTATGCCCTCTATCGCGTCTTCAACGCCCTTTATGTAGTTGGATAGGTCAGGCTTGCTCTTGGGTCTTAGAATCCCTTCTACGGCTTGCCGATGTTTGGCTTTACTCAGCTTTGGAATGGGTCGGTATACTTTCACCGTGAGCGATACCGCTGACTCTATCAATTCTTTTGGACGGTGTTGGGATGCGATCATGCCCACATACTGCTTATAGTTCTTTGAGTCGGTCGGGTCATACATTCGTACTTTGCCGTTCTGTATTGCCCCTCTCGGTCTGCCTTGTGCTTGCGGATTTCCGAAAACCGTGAACTGAATCACTTTGCTTCACCTTCTCCCTATGTTTAGCTTGTAATTCCTTCTTGCTTACTCGATGGTCTGGAATACGTTTAGAAAGTATGAGTTCTTGTATAAAGAGTTTTATTAGGTGTTCTCCTCTACCTGATGTAAATAGGTTTTGAGCGTATGGACTTATGGTTCTTTTCTTCATCGGCTTCCACCCTTCGGGTTAAACGGATTCGGTCGGGTCGATGAGTTCGGGGTTCTCGTAGATGTTGCCGATTACTTCAAGATCTCCACCATATGACTCATGCTCATTGTGAAGATAACTACCTTCCGACAGTCTCCATGCACCTTCCTCAAAGACTACATGCCCTGCTAATTCAATCGGATTGTAGCCATATTCAGGTGTCTCATAGTATTTGGGGCACTGTATGATATCCCCCTCATAAATCTCCTTGCCGTTCTTATCTTTGAGTCCGGTGTATTGCATGAGGATATGACGGTCAGTTTCCTCGTTCTTGAAGCTGTTTCGTTCTCCAAATTCCAATGGTTTCGATTTTCCGTAGGTGTTATCTGTACTAACCCACCATTCCGCCCAATCCATTAATTTCACATCACGCATATCCTTACGTTTCTTATCCCATGCTCTGAACTTAACCTCTCTCATCTTGCATTTCTCCTTTGATTTTGGTTTTAAAAGCTTCGACTCGACCGAATACGATTAGTGAAACGGTAGCCGTAGATTAAGCTCCCTTACGTTTTGATTTCGCTGCTGTTGTTTCGATTTCCATGGTTTTTACGGGTTTATACGGTTTTACATTTGCCCATCTGATTTGATCTTCTAAGGGATAGTCGGATATGGATTTCTTGATGATGGGTGGTTGTTCGATTTTGATGTGTTTGAGTATCATAACGTCCTCCTACGGCTTGGGATTTATTCGGTCGGATCGGTGGCGGCTATGCCGCATTAAATCCTTGTTGCAGCAAATCTCCATTCGTCCAACTTCTTGTTGTTCCACATTGTCCATTCATCGCTTTCTTTCAGGATTCCAGAGCACTTTGTACATCTAGCAACACCGCATTGTCCAATCCATACAACTTTGCGTCTTGAACTTTTATGTCCGCAATCCTTGCATGTATATCGCTTCGGTTCTTTCATTTTCCTCGCCCTTCCGCAATGTATTTAATACATGGCTGACGATCATAACCGTAGTGCTTACAAGACGCCCACTTGCACGTTTTACAACTTTTCACCCTGCCACCTTCTCTCTATTCGCTACTTCCAAAAACAACTCAATCCATCTGCGGTTTAATTCACGGTGTATGACTTCCTTCGACACTCCACATGCGGTAGCTTCGAACATGATTCGTTCGATTCGCCCGTCAATGCGTTCTAAATCTGATCTGATAAAGGGAGCTAGACTATCGAATATGGAGTTGAATTCGCGTGTTTGGCGTTTTCTTAGATAAGTTGGCTTCATTTCAACCTCTTTAGCGCATTCGATCCGTCAATCATTCGCACTACTTCCGCTGGGAATATGTTCATTTCGTGTTTACGCTTAGACTGCGTTTCCCACGCCATTCTGAATTGTGCTCGTAGTGTGTCGATGTTTTCATTCAGACACAGTTCACGCCACGAAAACCGCCTAGCCATATCCGCAACATCGTCAGGCAGAGAAGCCAATCCTTCATCAGGTCGATACACTCCGAATTTGCGAATCGCTCGGCTGATTAAGTCCCACGCTTCGATAGCATCCAATGTCCGAGGATTGGAAACCTTTGCCGCTGCATCTCGAATATCTGCGATAGTTGGAGGGTAGACAGAACGGCTCAGATGTACTTGTGCGGCTTTCTTGGCGGTTTCAACGTCCATATCACTGAGCATCATTTCCCACAGCGTTATAACGTCTTCTTCTTTTCCGTTCTCAGGCCAGTTTCGATAGTTAGCTGAAAGTATCCGTACCAGTTTGATAATATCCGTACGTTCCATTCTTTTTTTCCTCCTCTGCCGCAAGCAATTGATCGAACACGTTTTGTTGCTTCTTGGGTTGTGAAAGGACAATCACCATGTAATCTTTGTAGCGTTCATCGTTCAGGAATGTCTTAGGGTGCTTAATAAACCGTTCTTCCGTTTTCCTGTTAATGCAATCCTGTGCGTAGTTTGAAGCACATTGGATAATGACTGTTGGTGATTCTTTCTTGATGATTCGTTCCCATGTTTTGAAAGCTTCAAGTTTCCCAAGTTTACGAGGATACACATTCCAGAATTCATCGAATTCTGGTGTATATGTTTTAATGGTTTTCTTTGTTGACTTGGTTACACCCTTATTACTTCTTTCTTCTTGTGTGGTTAGCTGCTGGTTAGTTGCTGGTTGGTTGCTGGTTGATGTGCTGTTGCCATGCTGGTTGCCTATGCCCGAAATCCCTTGTTCTGCTTGGTCTTGTTGCTGGTTGCTCTGCTGGTTGTATTTTTCATAGTTTTTGACAGTGAACAAAGAGAACTTCGGATACTGCTGAACAAGCTCTATCATTTCGTCTGTTTGAAGCTTCTTAAAAAGTGTTCGTAAACGCTGTTCACTCACTTTTAACCTCTCGCTCCAGCTTGTCCGACCAAACAAGAATTGTCCGTATTCGATGGTTACAAATTTACCCTCGATCATCTTCCTTTCAGGTTCAGGAGAGAACCTAGCGCGGTAGAGGATTTCGAACCAAACTTTGAAGTATTCAGCATCTTCATAAATCCAGTGTTTGACGATGCCCCTGTCTATTCCGATGTAAGCCATACAACCTACACCGCCTCACGCGCTCGAAGTTCGTACCAACGGTTTTGACAGGACTTTGCCGTTCGTCCAAGTTCGGAAGCTGCTTTATTAAACAGAGCCAGTGTCTTTTCTCTAGCCATGTGCCCCGATGTCATGATCTCCGTTAATTTCCGATCTTCTTCGCTTGTCCAAGTGTGGTAATAAAACTTGGTCATGTTCGCCGCTCCTTTCTTGTTATCTAAAAGCTAGGTCTTTCCATAACTCCCGCAAGAGCCTCAAGAGTTTCTCTTTCAATGCGATTTCTTTCATGGTTTGCTATATGTTCAAAGTTTGGATGATAGTAGACTTCCGGTTTGCGTCCATCCTTTTTCTTGTGCGAAAGATATCCGGACTTAACTGCATCGTTGAGAGTTTTGCGAATCTGTGACGGTATTGAGTTACCCACCACCCTAACTCGTGCCATACGAACCATTTCCACATTCGCTTGCAATGCTGTGAGTTCACCACGACCAATCATGTCTTGCAAATATTCCAAGTCATTCTGATTAAGTCCGTTCATAACCATTACCTCCAAGTATTATCTTAACTCTATTTTATCCTACTTTATCCTACTTGGGAAGATATTAAGCCGATACATATTGTATTATGCTATATTTTTGTTGAGGTGTTTTTATGGTGAGACAAATCAATAAAGAGAAACTTTCAATCACGCTAGATATTGAAGTTTATGAGTTCATACAGGAGCTTGCCGAAAAGGATGATCGCTCCGTTAGTTCGATGATTAATAAGCTGCTTAAAGGAATGATGGAGAAGGAGCAAAAGTGACTCCTTCTCTTTTTCTTTTGCTTCGATTCGACCGAATAGCTTAGAGCCTTTAGGCTCGGTAGCCGTATAAGGTCAGAGGTAATATTCTGGTCTTAATATCTTTGCTATGAGGATATGAATACGATGTTTGAGTTTCATGTCTTGTCCTCCTGTAGAGAGGATAGGAAGTCCCTTATTCTTCTAGATGCTCGACAGTCGGGACACAAACAGTGCGGATCGGCATGTTTTCTAGCTTGATCGCTTGTTTCATTCAACACTTCTATAGCTTGGTCAAATCTACGTCGCAAGTTGTCATACTCACGTTCCTTGGCTTCTGCATTCTTGAGCCATGATCTTAAGTTAGCATTCTCCTCTTTCCATGCCTGTTCGCTGGATAGAAGGAAATCAACATGCTTCACATACATTCGCTTCCATGCATCTACTCTTAGACTGAGACCGTTGGCATCCATTTGAGAAATTTGAAAATCATACATGCTGAGGTTGGCGTTTATTTCACTTCTCATTCGTAATTCCTGTTCATCCGCTATCTTCTGTTCCCTTGTCATAGATTCATCACCGCCAGTAGAGCAGATTTGCAGATGGCTTCGGGGGCTGTGTCACATCTAGCCTTGTGCGGACCTTTTTGGAAACCGTAAGTTGCTTCGTACTGATCGTCACGGTATCCGACATCATCGCCCCAAACTTCAAGAGTAAAACCCCATCCATCCTTTTTCATCTTCTCCACCACTTCCCAAGCTGCGGATATGTCACGGCTATATGAAGGCACATGAACGTACTCGAACCGTCGTCTCTTTGCCGTGACCGCTATCCCCATTACCTTCTCGGCAACAAGTTCGTTTAGGCTGTAACTTGCTTCCATCGACAATATCTGTTCCCTTGTATATTCAGTCATAAAACTTTCACCATCCAAAACAAAATTAATAAGAATACGAAAATCACCCAAAACACAGGATTCTTTGCTGGTTCAACAAACTGAGTTCTCCAATACCATTCCCAAAATGATTCCTTTCGCTCAGTCATGGCCCTCTGCTCCTTTCTCGGCTGATAGACCGAAAATTCGTTTAAGCGCTTTCTTAAAATCTATGTCCGCTTGCGTTTGTATGGGTTTGTTGTGTGGTCCAATAAATATCCATTCCGACACGTTTGATTGATTATCTCGATTAACAACGCAGTTTTTGTGACTGCAATGTATGCCTTGAATCGAATATGAAAGCACGTGTTCTCGGCTCCCGTCACAGTGGATATGTTTGTCATATCCATCCTCTGTAATCATCTTTCTTTTCCTCCTTACCGGCTTATCCGGTATATGGATTGATATACTTGAAATTCCGGTATACGGCTGCCGCTATCGCTGGGTGATTCGGTCGAACCGATGGCGGCAAGCCGCGAAACCTTTTAAATATAAACACCAACCAATTTTCCGTAACAGTGTGAATCGCATGTTCCCCATGTTCTTTGGTATTCGTTGTTGTCTCTGTCTAACGTCTTTCCGCACTCCTGACACACAGAAAATTCTTCGTCAATTTTCTTTAACTCTTCTTCGCTAAGGTCATGCATACAACTTTCTCCCCTATTCGCATTCTTCCAGTGCGTTGTTGGCTATCTCGAATACTTCATCAGGCATAGGAATATTTAAGCAAACGATTTTCTGTAATGCCTTACGATATCGCTGAATATCCGAACCCATGTCATAGATAACCTTGTTCAACCTATCTGATTCCTCGACAAGTTCATTCCAAATTTCCTGCAATTCCTCGCTTTCTTCATCCATGCCTGCCGAGTAAATAACATCGGTCAATCTTGCGAAGGAATCTTTCTTTTCTTCAATAACTCCGTTTTCCATTCTCAACATCCTTTCTAATGAGCTACATAGCTTCTCTCAACTTCCATAGTCGTTCGCCAAATTGTTTCAGCCATTCGCGCCCTTCTTTGCTCCGATCACACCATTTATGACAAGTGGTGCAGAGGTGGGCGAAATCCTCTGCAACCGGTCTTGTCTCAGACTTCCATCTTCTCTCGATATGCGCCCTCTCTGACGCTCTAGCACGGTCACAGCGTTCGCATACGCCATTGGAACGTGTCTTTAGTCGTTTATCCTCTTTAGGCGTTAAATTCGAACGCTGAGAGCGTGTGAGTTTTATACGCTTGCTGTTGGTCTGTTGAGCTTTGGAGTAACCTACCATGTGGAGTCCTCCTAGTAGAGATTGAATTCTGAATAGTGCCGTATCCGCTTAACTTTCTTCGTCAACCGGCAGTAATCACAGTTTTCGCAACGTTCAGGAATGACTTGACCACTCTTGACCAACTTCACGCGCTCTATATGGTTTCTCACGATGTTAAGATGCTGCTCGATCATTTCAGAATCGAAGTAGATGACTTCATGGTCTGGCGGGTCCTGTTTGGTGATCACAACCATATGTGGGATCAACCAATTCTCTCGATTGTGTGAACGTCTCTCGACTTCTGCGTATACGGACATTTGCAATTTGTAACCGTAATGATCTAGGAAGTTTTCGAAACATTGAGAGTGTGAATTCCAGTAGCGAGAATCCATGTCTTTCAATGTCTTTAAATCCGTAAAGATACCAAGTTCAGGATTGTAAGAGTCAACCATGACTTTCCATTCGATCCCAAACAGTTCAGCGGTCATTATGACTTCTTTCTGACCGTCTAAGGCTTGCATGACCAAAGGATCTGATTCGAGCGTGTGAATCATCCGGTTACACCGTTGGTACTCGGATTTAAGCTGCCCTGCGTTCTTGCCTGTAGAAGCGTATATTTCAGGATTGTTGGCTTTGAAATCTTCCAGCGAACCTTCGTTCCAAGCGTGGACGTAATGCCCTTCTACGAACGCCTGAATCGGTTTAGGCGTGTATTCCCCTTTGACCTTTGCTAATGCTCCTGCTTCGCACCCGCCAAAAGCTGGTGCGAAGTCTTTAAACTGTGACACGGACATATAATTCTGATTGGCTTCTAAGGAGAAGTAATTCTCTTTGGTTAGAATCATGGTTGGAATCCTGCGAGTAAGTCAGGCTCTTCTTCCGGTTCCTCTACCGCTGTGTACTCGGCTTCAACCACGTTCAGAGGGCTTTGTTGAGCTGGTTTAACTTCTCTTGCTACTTCCAAGTCACCGCCATCCTCAAACGCTTGTTTTTGCTCGATGTGATCGAAATCGAGTTCGATGTTTTTGCAGAGTCTACGGAAGACTGTCTTTTTGTACATTTCGCCTGTGCTTTTTACCCAGGCTTGTCCGTTGGCTTGCTTGGAGAAGTTCTTTCGTACATCTTCCATTTCCGCTACGGACATGGCTTCGTACACTAGACCGCCATCTTCGAACAATGCAACCGCAAACGCGCCGAGAATCTTGCCGTCATTGAATGCTTTGGGCTTGAATTGGATGGTCTGCTGTCCGTCCATGATTTCTTCAATGAATTCGTCACCTTCACGCACGAGCTTTGCGTAAATATCCTTGATCGGACGAACGCTGTATTTCTTGGCAAGCTTCTTTTCGCCCTTATAATCAGTTTGAAAGCTAATTTGACCGCCGTAAGCGATTGCGTAGCATTCCTTGTTGAAGAAGTCCAAACCTAGGAATGCGCCTTTCAGCATCGTTCTAGCAACGCTAACAGCGTCACATTTTTCGATATCCTTGGTATCTTGCAGGACAGTCATGCAGTTTTGCAGAAAGCGAGTTTTGTTGAAGTTGGCTGGCATTGCTTCACGCTTGGATTCAAGCAGCTTATCTAAGTTGGAATGAATCACAGTTAATTGAGTGGACTGTACTGACATGGATAAAACCTCCGTATATTTTGAGTTTGGTTATGGTATAATGACAGGTAGAACACGCTAGCATGTGTCTCTGCCACTAGGCGCTAACAGTCTCGACCACTGTATAGCGTCTTATTTCTTCTACAATCCAACGGTTCATTCTCACCCAAATGATGTGATCTGCTGTTCCTTTGGTTTCCACCATAGCTTTCTTGATTTCACTATGGTTCTGTAGGAGTTGTTGATAGTAGGACATGGGTTATTCCTCCTTTCCTAGTGCTTGGTTGATTTTGTAAATTGCCATAGTTGACGCGTTATGATGTAGGCTAGGGGATTCGCGCAATTCTTGCGTTATTAGAATCAATTCTCTAACTTCCTTTAACGCTTTCTCCAACTGCTCGATACGTTCGTTTTGCCAGCGTAGCCATTCAGGAGCGTTGGCGATTAGGTGAGCATCCTCTTTTTCGGCGGTTACATGTCCGTCCTCGAACCACTGAACTAACTCGTTGTTGCAATTCACTACTGCGCCGAAACTGTCCAATCTCCACGGAAGTTTATTCGCATTTTCCAACGCTTGCTTTATCTGCTCTTTCACGCCGTAACCTCCCTCACAATCAAATCTTCTGCATGTTCCGTTAAGCAATTCATGCACCAATCACCGAGCCTTGTTTCCGTCAGCTTGTCCGATGGAATACCGCAACAGTCGCAAGATGCAATCGCCGTAGTCTCTTGACCGCATCCCTCGCACACATCGGCTTTATACGAGACTGGAAAGTGTCTGCCCATCGGGTAATCAAGTAGAGTAGTTGAAATAACTTCTTTGTGACAACACGCTGATACAATGTTCACGCTACGTTCCTCATTTCCGCTTCGTAATCTTCCGCAAGGTCTTGCATCCGTAATTCCCATTGGTGATTAATGGTTGCCTTTAGGCGTTCTTTCATCAGTTCATCGAAGATATCCGACATATCATCACCCATCAGCGAGCCGACAGCGTTGGACCATTCGATTAATGTAAGATCGTTCCGTTCGTCCCATACTCGCATCTTGTTGAAAGGAGCCTTGTCCCACCAATAAGTGTCATTCAGCGTTTTGAGTAGGTCAGAAGCAGGGTTACATTCACTTAATACGTCTCTTATCTGTTCATCTAGTTGAGGTTGAATGTGTTTCCAGAATTGAGGGGTCATTGATTTTCCCCTTTCTTTGGCTGTGTCCATGAGTACAACACCTCAGCATCCCTCCACCACTCAGGAATCTCCGCGTCGCTGTATTTGTAAGTAATAAGAGCTACTTGTCTTTCTTTAGTTCGAACTTCAACTTTGTGTTCAGCAAATTCTTTATAGGAGCTCGGTATCTCATACGCCACCGCCATAAAACCACTGGAACATCCTGCGTCAAACGCCCTAACATCCATAAACACCGCTCCGACGATTGATGATTCTGAATTGATTCTCATGCGGTCAAACTGCGTTATATTCATCTTCCATTCCCCCTATCCAATCGAATCCGCTTCGTATTCTTCCATAAACCGCTTTCTAAGCCGTGTATCCATGAGGTCGAAGTCAAACCCTAGCGTGTAGCTCATGCACGCCATATCGGCGTAATATTCGCCTGTGACACGGGAGTAAATGTAAGCATGTTCGTTAAGGTTGATGTGTCCGCATGTCGGACGCTTGCACGCGCACTTCACTACCGGAAACGGTATGACCGATGCTTTCTGCTGGACTTCCCATATCGCCTTTGCCATTGTTTATCCCCTCCATGACTTCTAATTCGATTTCTAAAGCGTTCATGTGCCTTTGTTGCTTGTTGTAGCATCGCATCAATATGTCAGCGATTGGACTGCCGTTTGGTAAACGTCTTACGTTGGCTATTGCTACTTTGAAGTCGTATTCATTCACTTCGAGTTCGATGGGAGTTAGTTTTGGGTATTCCATGTGAGTCTCCTTATTCGGCTTGGGTTTGTTCGGTCGGCTCGAAGTCTTGCGAAAAATCCACTATCCCGCCATGTTTAGCGATAATGGACTCAATGACTTCAATCGGGACATATCCGTAGACTGTGCCAGTTAAGTCGCTACCGTCCTCTGCGTATTCAATTAATTCATCATCGGCTGTCGAAGGGTATCCAAGCTCTACTTGCTCGTATTCATTAACATGTTGACGTGGAGAACAATAATGACCGACTGTTCCGCCTTGAATTGAAATAGAGTAACCATCGTGACAAGTAACTCTATCTCTAACTTGATATGGGTTTTCCGGGTCAAACGTTGACTCTAAGAACTCTTTGACTGTCATTGCTATTTCGCTCCTTTTGTTTTGCGCTTGCGCCATCAACCGACTGAATATGCTTAGCGATAGCGGAAGCCGTAGAATCCTGTCTTTGTTTGTAGAAGATATTGACATTCATTGGTAAACTGTTAAGTTGGTGTTAAGGCTTGTCCACTAGGGAACCTTATGCGGTTTCCCCTCTTGCTGGTTGATACTTTCCTTCCTTCTCTGCTCGGATTAAGATTTGAGCCATGAGATCCTTGAGGAAAGCAGCTTCTTTCAATTGGTCGATGGACAAGGTTTTCATATCATCACCCTGTACCACTTTATGCTGCGGTTGAAGTGGGACTACCTTGCGAATTCCCATTACTTGTCCTCCTAAGCTGTGATCTGGCCATTTAGCATCTTGTCGGCTACACGAATAGCATCTTCTATCCGATTCGTCGCCACTAGGAATTCAGGCAGCGTACAATTCCCGTGTTTCATCATGTAATTTTCATGTAGCATTGTTGTGTTGGTTCGAGCGGAAATGTTATATGCGCCCTTGAAGTCTCTGTAAGCTTGCTGGAATGTCCGGCCGTACTTTCTTGCATAGGCACGAATCATTTTATTGAATTGCTGTTGCTCGTCGCCGTTGATATCAATTTTGTCTATCGAGTTGATTCGTTCGTTTGCAATGAATAGTTTGTGTTCGAGGTCTTTCATGCGTTGCTCATGTTGGACAAGTGATTCGGCCATTATTAACGCCAGTTCAGCTTGTGATTTTGGTTTGTGATGGTAGGAACCAGTTTTACGAATATCTTCGATTACTTCGTAAACCCAGTCATAAAAGAGGTCTGCTTTCGATTGTTGGGATCTCCGAGCGATTTCATAAATGCCTTTTTCGTTATAAATGCGCGTTTCGTAATCCTTGCCATCAGATGAAGTCAATTTGACTTCGACTGACATTTTGCTTAATCGCTCGGAGTTTCTTTCGTAAATCTTATTGATGGACTCGCGAGGGTACGCATATTCGAGCGCTTGTCCAATTTGGTCTGATGACATGAAAATGTCATTGTGTTCGTTGGTGTAGAAATCGCAGATCAGATTCCCAAAAGGTTTACTTGTTACTTTTTCGAGTTGACCCATTTCATTCACCCTTTCTTTATGCTGATTTGTTTTGACTCGTTTTGCGTCCATCATCTGCAAAAAAAAGATCCATTGGAAAATCTAATGCAACGGAAATTCTTTTTGCAGCTCTGCCGCTTGCGCCTTTAGAACCTTGCTCAATATCGGCGTAGTAGCTTCGAGATATACCGGCTATGCAAGCAACTTCTTTTTGAGTAAGTCCCTTTGCTTTGCGGAACTGTAAAAGCCAGTGTCTCATTCAATCAACCTCCTTTGACTCGTTTTGCGTCAATCTGTAATTTGATTATATGACTCGTTTTGCGTCATGTCAATACATAATGACGAGTTTTGCGTAAATTATTTTATGATTCGTTTTGCGTCGTTATAATGAAGAGTGACGCGATTTGTGAAGGGTGGTGTAATTATGTTGAAATCTCGTCTAAAAGCTTTGAGGGAACAAAAGAAAATGACACAAGGGGAAATCTCGAAAAGGTTAGGAATGGCGAGGACTACCTATTCTGGATATGAAAACGGATCACGAGACCCTGACCCAGACACAATAAGAAAAATAGCTGATTTTCATGAAGTAACTATTGATTACTTATTAGGAAGAGATACTACTACATACAAAGACCTCACCCCAAATGAAACAGATTTCATTATCCGTGAGATCGTACAAGACTATAATTTAGATTTAACTATACCTGGTCAACGTGAAAAATTAGAAGATTTAATTAAGATTGTTTTAGCTGACTATACAAAGAAACGATAAGAATGTACATATTATGAGAATCTTTACCCTCCAATCCTTTAATAGTTTCCATCTTTTCTTTTAGCTTTTTGATTGTTTCTGTTTCCATCCTTGCACCGTCCAGTTGTCAGAATTAAGCAGCCGCTCATTCATGATGTCTATAGTTTATACGAACATCGGTTCGTATTCAACTTGCCAAACTGTATCAAGAATATGTAAACATCAATAGTTCGTGGGGGTAACACATGGCATTGCGTCCCGTACGCTGCCGACTCCCCCATATATTGCGTGAAAATAAATTAACGGCGACAGAATTTGCAGAAAAGTTCGGAATGCCTAAACAACAGGTTTACGACTATTCCAGCTTTCGTAAAGTCATGTCGCTCAAAACAGCTAAGAATGTAGCAGATTTCTTCGGTATTCCTATAGAAGATTTATATGAATATGAAGAAGAGTAACGCATGGAGTCGGCACTAACTCAGAGTAAGATTTTCTACTCTGAAACGGGTCAGTAAGCCGAGTGACTTACTCCATTGACTAAAAATATAGACAAAAAAAACCACCTGTCGAGGTGGAAGATAACCAACGGCATACGGTAACTGGCTGGCATAGATTATCATGTTGAGTTTCTAGGTGATCATTAGCCCCTTAGTTTTGCGACACCGAGTTTCCTCGGTTGTGCCTTTATCGATTTGTCCCCACATTATAGCAAAATTCTGATAATTTACTATGGAAACCACTGGCAATATGCATAAATTGAACCGTTGGTTACAATATTACATAGTTCGACATAGGGTGTAAAGATTTATATAGGTTAAATTTACTATTTTCTTAGGACTAAATAATCATTTGGGGTGTGTTATGTCCAATCTTCCAAAACCTGATGAAGTATTAAGCAAATATGCCGACGAACGAGAAGCCATATCCAATGGGAGTATATTAGACCGATATCGCGAGGATGAACAAACTAAATTCGATAAAGCAAGGGAATCGGACGATTTCTGGAATGTTCTTTCGAGCGGCGAAGATCGCGTTAAAGCAGACAGCGATAACAACGGTAAAATCAGCTACCACGAATATAAGGAATACATACTTTCCGATAGTTCTGAACCGTCTGTGAGAGCTGCAAACAAAACGGAAAATACATACGAAACGAATCACTACTATCATCTGGATTACTCGTTCTATGTTGTATTTGGCATGGTTTGCATAACGGCAATTATCATTACATTCTTGAAACGCAAATAAGCCCTTCGGGGTTTTTCTTTTAGGAGGTACACCATGCGCGTTGCAATTTACGTTCGCGTAAGTACGGATGACCAAGCAACAGACGGTACGTCCATTGATATGCAAAAAGAACGTCTTGTCGCCTACTGCACCTCTCAGGGATGGAACGACTTCAAACTATACGTCGATGATGGATATACAGGAACGAATATAGACCGCCCTGCTATGTCTAGGATGATTCGACATATCGAAGATAAGCAGCATGATCTTGTCCTCGTATATAAACTAGACCGACTGAGTCGTAAACAGAAGGACGTTTTGTATTTACTTGAAGATGTATTCGAAAAACATGGAGTCGCATTCAGATCCAGCACAGAGCCTTTTGATACAACCTCAGCATTTGGTAAAGCCACGATAGGTATGTTAGCTGTATTCGCCCAACTAGAGCGTGATATGATCGTTGAACGCACCACATCAGGACGCAGGCAAAATGTCAGCAAAGGGAATTGGTATGGCGGTCGCGTGCCATTCGGGTACACGTGGGACAAAGAAAATAAATCTCTTGAAGTCGTAGAGGAAGAAGCTTACTTTGTTAAGGAAATATTTAAAAAGTATCTCCAAGGTTGGTCAAGGCTTGCTATTGCGGAATGGGTTGTAACTCGAACTAATTCGCGGGTATTCGATCATGCCGTTATTCGAGACATGTTAAGCAGGCCAGTGTACAATGGCAAATTGATGAATGCCGGTTCCCTTGTTGATGGAAATCATAAAGAAATCATCGACGATGACACCTGGTACGCTGTGCAAAAAGAGATTAGTCGAAGAAAAGAAGGTTTATCGCCAGTGGGAGAATATCTGCTCACCGGATTAGTCGAATGTGCCGTATGCGGTGGAAACGTGGTCCACGTTAAACGGAAGAAAACCACCGCTAACAGTGAGTACCTATATGAATTGTATGCGTGTAGAAATCAGCATGTACGAGCGAAAGATAAATACAATACTTGCTCAATGGGTTACGTTCGGCGCGATGAAGTTGAGAAATACGTCATCAACCAAATTAAACGAATCACTTCTCAACCTAAAGCTATCCATGAAATCATTAAAAAGAAGAAAAACGAATCTCCCGACCATTCATTATTGGATGCGGTCAAATCGAAACTCGATAAGGTTAACACAGGTTTAGAAAATCTTTATGAGGCGATTGAAACGGGAACAGTCAAAGTCTCAGCCGTTGGGTCGCGGATTAGCAGACTTGAAGAAGAACGAGAAATGATAATGAAGCAGCTCGATGATCTTGTGGACACGACACCTGTATTCAAAGAACCTCACCAAGTGTATTACGTCATTCGTGAGATTGGCGAGGTATGGGACTTCGCAACAGAAGAAGAACAAAAAATAATGATCCGCAAAGCGGTAAGTAAAGTTATACTGAAAAAGGGAGAAGATCCCGTTATTCAGTGGAATATGCTTGAATAATGTTTCATTTTTATTGTGGATCGGAAAGACGAAGCACAAATTAAATGAAAAATATTGTACAAGCAAATTGAAATATATGGTATAATTATCTATATGATGTGGTGTGTCGATAGCGGAAACCTCTTCGGTTACTTGCGCGCGGGACCACATCATACTTAAATGATCGACAGTCACACGATGAGCCCGTTGTGTGAGCGAGAGTCAGTAAGGGCATTCCGTCACTGGAAAACGCGCCTTTGCGGTTATGGTGAACCCTTAAATGGGATGGTCAAGCAGTAATGCCACAAAACCGCACATAAACTAATCCTTCGGAACGACCGAATCATCTTAGGCGTAGACGATAGCCGTATATCTATCCGCTCTGTAATGGAGCGGTTAAAAAATACTTGCACAGATAAAATTTTTATCTAGGAGGAATTATGACCTTTCACCATCGCCTTAAACAGCTACGTAAAGCCCAAGGATGGTCACAGTACGAACTAGCTGATAGACTGGACACAACAAGAGTAAACGTGAATGCGTGGGAACGTGAGACGGAACCGAATTATGAGCGCCTAATGCAGATTGCAGAATTGTTCGGAGTAAGTACTGATTATTTGTTGGGGAAGGAGAATGCGTAGAAATGAAATTACATATGTACGCCATCATATGGAACGAACACATAAAAGACATTGTAATTGCTCATAACGAGGAAGAAGCGTATGAACTGGCATCGGATGATCTATACGAAGTGGACGCACATGGGCAGCCAATAAAGATCGTAGATGATTCCCTCCAAACGATGACGAACCGAGGTTTAATGACCGTTAGAGAAATCATTGAACATTACGGAGAGCCGCGTTATGTTGTCGGAATTGATGATATTCGAGTTCAGATATAAGGTTAAGGAGTGAATAAAGTGAAGATTATACTATGGATTATATTTTCTCTGTGCATGATTCGTTCATTGTATTGTTTGACGGCTCGCTTATTGCTGTATTATGAAGACCGATTTAAGAAAGGACTACCAGTTCACGAGTATAATGGAAACTTTTTTTATGATATAGTCGCATCTTCGTCTGCTGGATTTGTGTGTTTCTATATACTAACAATGGATTAAGTGTAAGGAGTGAATAAAAGATGAACGATAACCTATTTGAAAGTGTCAATCTCGTACTCGAAGAATTGGAATCAACTAAAGAAGCGATCAAAAAGAAACTTGAAGACAACCAAAACACAGACATCCTCAACGGCCAACTATGGGGCATTAACTACGCAATAAATGAACTAAGAAGAGCAATAAGGAGTGAATGATATGGAACGGATAGAAAGCGCAAAACAAATGATTCAAAACCACAAATCAACGAATCTCGGCTTTTATGACGGAAGGGATTTACCTGAGATATTTGAACAAATGGAGAGTCTCCTTTCCCTTATAGAAGAACAGAGGAAAGAAATAAGCGGTTTAGTCAAAATACTCGAATCAGACGTTGAACAGCTTCGCGGTCCAAAGGGAATTACATTATCTAAGATGGAACTTGTTGAATGGATGGTCATGGATTTAGAAGGAGCAATAAGAGTATTGAAGGATTATGCTGATTGAGGATCACTTATAAGGAGGGATAGAGAATGTATAACGGAAAAAGAAAGCTGACATTCTTAAGGAAAGGTATGGGGAGAATATATACTGACTCCGTAACTAACATTGAACGCATTAAAGAAATTATCAAAGAGATGGACGAATTTGAGTATGAGTATCTACCTGATAACTTGATTTCTGAGTTTTTGGGCGAAATACAACACGTCTACACAGGAAAGTTCGATGATCTCGACCTCGATGAATTAATGAAGCGTTGTTGGAATGAGGGCATCTATGTATTTATCACGTTCGACCCCAACGAATACACTCCATAAAGACATCGTATCGACCGAATAAGCTCAGTCCGAAGGACGGTAGCCGATGGATACATTAAAACAAACTTGTGAATACGTACAACAATATCTAAAAGAAGTCCATCACCGAGAATTATCCATAGAAGATATCATGTCTAGACCCTATTGGAGAATCATGTGGGAGTTCTTCAAAGCCAAGGAGTATTACGAAGGAAAACCCATAGAGTTTACGATGGAAGAGGTAAAGAGTATTTATGGGAAGTGACCGCCCCGATTAAGAGGCGGTTTTTGTTTTAAAGAAATCCATTCTCCTTCAAAGACGCATAACCAATCCCAAGCTTACGTCCTGCTTCGGCTTGTACGACTGTAGGCCATTTCTTATCCTTATTCACGAATTTATCATAGAGATCCGCAAACCGTTCTTTTGCTTTGAAGTAGTCCGCTACTCGGTTGTTAGGTTGGGATTCGAATTGCATTTGTTCTTCGAGGGATGCAATGTCCTGGCGAACTTGGTTCATGCTGATACAAGGGCAGCTCGTCTTTGATTGCTCATTATGTCCGACAATGTACTTAATGGACGGTATATAATACTTGAGAGTCAATATACCAGAATACAATAATTCGCGCTCTATAGGTGTCAGAGGACGCTTAGAAAGGTCGCCACGAATAGAGATTGCTATCGAATGATCATTGTGTCCTGACGAATGATTAGACTGCGTGGTGAGGTCGTGACATTGATACAATCGACCATCTGAGATAACCATCTGATAGCCGATTCCCGCCCATCCTCTTCCGTTCACATGGAATGCAGCTTGATTCATTAACGGCGCTTCACTTGCCATGTGATGCACCGTAATACAGTCGATTTGTTCGAGATCCCGAGTGGGATATACTTTTTCGGCGTGCTTGGGTAGCTCGTCCGTAATGTCCTCAATCGGTGGTATCTTATACGGCAGGACCGGAATCACCGAAATGTTGCGCATCGTTTTTACCTCCTGTACGTTTAGAATCGACATACGCTTCACCAAAAATAAAGCTCATTACGATGCCGGCAAACGCCATAACCGTCTGATTGTCGATTCCAATATCCATTCCGTCATTCAGGATTACAAGAACCCCCGATATGACTGCCATCCAAAACTTTCTCGATTTGAACTTGTTCATGTTCATCCTCCTTAATAATGTGTATAGGACGGTCGCCCCGCGGACTGTGAATGACCCTACAGGACGGGCAAGGTATTTCATTATCCATAAGTAAAGTGAGTGTTTCCCATGAGTGCGATTTTCTAAGTTGCCACGCTCGACAGACCATTTTTCACCCACCATCCTCTCAACGTGCCTGCGTGTCCATCGGACTTCCTCTGCAAGCATACGTAAATCAATTTCTTTCTTGCGGATTCCGATTGCGCGGTAAATGTAATTCACAGCGAACCTTATGCCCCATCTTTTACCGACAGTTAATGCGATAAAAGTTGCTACAGCTTGCAGAGATAACACTTTCCAGTTTTCATGCAAGTAGAACCCTATATCTATCAGTATGGTTATGAGTGTGTTCATCCGGGATCATCCCTTGGGATAAGTATCGTGTACGTCAGGGAATCAGCGAGTTCCTTGCCTAGACAGAATCGAAGGAGTTTATAAGCGTTACTTTTGTTTGTGGGACGGTCATCTATGCGGCATACGCGCACTTCCATTTGGATCATGGTTCACCTCCATCAAAAAGAGGACCCGAAGGTCCTCAGCGATTAGGAAATTTGAATCCTCTGTTTGCTAACTGACTGTTTACCTCAGCGTAAATATCATTGATCTGCGCTTGAATGTTGCGTAGTTGATCAGCTTTCTCTTTGGCAGAGAGATTTGTATTTCCGTTAATGGTACGTTTCTGAGTCGTTAAAGCGGATATCTTATACAATGGCTTGTCTTTCGCCTTTGATGCGACCAACTTGTATAGATCCTCAGAGTACCACTCGGGAAGGTCTTTTCCGAAATCTTCATGATCGTTCTTCGCTTGTGTGAATGCGTCACTAGCGGTGTAAAAATCATTCGATAGCGTGTTCGTAAACACCGGATCAGCAATGAAGTTTTTAAGCAATGTGTTACGCGGTGTACCTGCTCCTGCATCGGACATGAGTGGTAGAACAATCCGCGCCGGATCACCACCATAAGCCTTAATAAGATAATCGGTTTTCATTGGTGATAGTCCGGTCTTCTGCCCAATCCACTTCGATATCTTGGAAGTCCGTTCGTCATATTGGTATTCAGGTGAATTACCTTCCATGCGTTGTGGCACAATCGGTGCACCTGTGAAACTTTGGTTCGATAGTACAGCGTTCAATGGGGCAGTTGACATAGCATTCATTAGGCCTTTGCCCGAACCTTCTGGACCTGTGCCTTGCGTAACACCTTGTAACGCGCCTGTCACCAATGGCGGTGTCCATGCGTTCGCCAATGCGTCAGACATGCCTTTAAATGCTTGAGGATCGTTCTCCTTAAGGTATTGCATCGTTGCTATGGTCATTTGTCCGAACGAGTTATATGCAGGGTCCATCGGCACTTTAACGAATGTACCATCCTCGTTCTTACTCACGATTAGATTACGCACTCTCTCGCGCATTGGCAGCTTCTGATAATCCGGATCGTCATGGAACTGCGAGTATTCAAACAGTTTTGGACCAATCGCAAGCGCAAATACCGCCGAGGTGGTTTTGACTGGATTATCTTTGAATCCCTTCATGATGCGGTAAGTACCTTGTACTGCAGCATTCTGATAAGGGAATAGTGCTTCTAACTCCTTTGCATAAGCACCTTTTCGGCTAAAGTTTGTGGTGATTTCACGCCCTGCTGTAATCGCCTTTCTGACATTCTCAGGCGTTCGTTCTCCACCTAACCGGCGCATTTCACTTTTATAAGCAGCTATGCGGTTGATATTCTCAGACACGTCGGATATGGCTTCACCTACGGCAAATGGTGACTTTACAACATTCCATGTTTGACGAGCCAAATTCTCCGGAGAAAGAATAGGATCGCGTTTTAATCGTCCTAAACCCTTATTTAATTGACGTTCCCCGCGCAATGCCGCCGAGTATTCACCGCCCGATCTCCGGAACTCTACAGCCAAGTTGCGGAGTCCTGGTATGTTGAATTTATCCCCGATGGAACTAAAAATAGCATGAACCAAGTCCACGCTATGTCGTACTGGATTCTTCGATTGTATTAATGCTTGCACAAGATCAACGGTTACACTTCGAGCGGCGAACAAAGGAGCAAGCGCACCTGTTGCACCGCGTTTCGTAGCATTCGCGAACATGGACAGTACATCGACAATTAATCCGGATTGTTGCGGTCCAAGATTCATAATAGCCTTGAATACTTCCGGATCTTTGACCGCTACTTTGATTGGGTTTCCTTTGTCCATGAAGGTTACGACATTATCGGTCGTTCCGGAGTTTGAGCCCTTCCTAAACATTACTTCAAAGTCGTTATTCAGCTTTTCAATGAGTCCTTCCATGCCATCGTTCTTGATAATCTCATTAATATCATCAATTGATTTTTGTGTGGCCTGTGCCTTGTTGGTTGTGCCAAACCCGTCCGGAACAATCTCGATGATATCTTTGAATGCTTGCGGATTCTCTTTGACAACGTTTAGAATCTGCATGCCCACACGATTACGCATTGCTGCGTTAGACCAAGCCCCTACCGCTTCAATCATTGTTTTACGAGGGTCTACAATGCCCCTAACCGAACCGGTTGGACTGACCTTCTTAATCGGTGCTTTCTGACCGCTGAATGATGCTCCCGTTGACGATTGTACCCAATTGCGTCCGGGTTTTTCACTTTTGGAGAACTGCCTACGCATTGGCGTGTATTTCGGTCTGGATGCTTCCATGGCGGCTATTTGTGCTTCGTTAAGTAAACCCTCATTGAGTCCGAATGTAATCCGGAGATTCTTTGTGAATGTGTCCCAATCTTGCGCAATTGCAGCAAACTTCGGATTCGTTGCGTCATAGCGTTTAATCCGCTGCGCAATCTTTTCCGGAGTCATGCCAAGACTTTCATCATATACCCGTTCTCCACGCGCTACGCGAGTTTCAGCGTCACGCAATACAAGGTAATCAATGAAGTCCTTGTCCTGACCTCTACCAACCTTCTTAAAGATGGTTTCAAGTCCGTCACCAATCCGAATACCTTCAGGAGTAACAAAATCCTTACCGATGATGTTGTTGGCGATATTGTTTGCCCTCGCTGCATCAATGGCAGTTTCGTAGGTTTCTTGACTCACCTTCTTAAGCGGTGATAGCGAGTCAACAAAGTTTTGATACGTTTGACGGGCGCGAGCTGCTACATCGGACATAACACTATCGGAATCAGTACGAAGTGCTTTGCTCACGATGGAATCTTTCGTGTCGATCGGTGTTTTTCCTATTCGCTTTTGACTTCCAAACGGTGTAATGCCTACACCTTGCTCGCCGTACATGGCTGTAAACCAATTGTCTGCATTTCCTGCTAGCTTTTTAACTCCGGAAGATGCGGCGTTGATAGCAGGACCGGCACCTGTAACTAAGCCACCACCTGCCGCTCCTAATGCCGCGCCATACGCACCATGTTTCACAGCAGTACCTAAGTCATTGTCCTGCGCTAACGACTGCATAAAGCCAACAGGAGCGCCTACAGCACCTTCTTTAATGGCTTCGGTTGCGACTTTGCCAGCTCCGAACCCTTTGACTGTGAAGTCATCCAGTTTTGGAGCGATACGAGATACGGCATTTCCTGCACCTTGCATGAATCCAGCTACATTCGCCATTCCTGCGCCCGGCGTATAGACCATCTGTCCAACGTCAGCCACAACATGTTGAGCCTTTGAGCGCGCAAGTGAATCAGCAGCACGCAATACCTCGCCAAGTACCGGTACATTCCGTCCGGGTAACGATAAGTCATGCCATTTGCCGTTAGCCTCGTTTAATTGTTGTTGCTGTAGATAATTCGGTGGCTGTGAATTCTTCTCCGTCTTGGCGACGATTTTAGGTGGTTCTGGCGGTTGATACGTCTGAGAGAATCCCATGTTCTTTACCGTCATATCGGACAATGCGCGGCTCGTGCCGGTATTAACAGGCTTCACGTCCGGTTTGTTGACCGATGGCGTTCGCTCAGGCTGTGCCTTGACCATGCTCAACTTCTCTTTTTGCAGAGCGTTTGAGTCAGTGGCAGATTTCCGCTGTGCGACTTTTGTTTCGATGTAGGGAGTTAAGAGTTTCTTCCCCGCATCGTTAAGGTCGCCAATTTTGACTTTGCCCGACTTGATGGCGCTATATAGCTTCTCAGCATCAGCATTCTTTTTATCTGTGTTCATTCTCTCACCTCTACTTGAGGTATTTTAGGATCTCTTCGTCTGAAATCGGTTCATCTTTATTTTCCGCATTCATTCTCGAAGTCTGAGCGCTGTAAGCCGATGTATTGGCATTCTGTTGCTGAATCGCTGTGCGGATAGCGTCCTGTGTCTTTGTTCCAGCAGGAACCCCGACTACACTCGCTAGGTTAGCAGGAACATAGCCGATCTCAGCAATGGTTTTCCAAGCAGTATCAAGGATAAATTTCTGTTGATCTGTTGTTGGTTGACCATCAGGTGTGAATCCTGTTAGTCGTGCGATTACTTCTGTTTCATCGAGTGTTTGCGCTCTATCGCGTAGTGCCAAATCCTGCGTATCTGTGTATTGATTCCAAGCGAATTTATTCTGATCGAGTGCGAATTTATTCGCTTCAAGTTGCGCTGCTGCATCCTTTGCCTTTTGCGCTTCGATCAACTCCCGAATCTTAGACGGCGCTTGTGAGGTTAACATGGTGATTTTCTCGCTCGCTTGCTGTGCTAACTGATTGTATTTGCTCCATATGTCAGCGTTACGTGCGCCGATTTCGCGGGTTACGTTCTCCTTGGCTTCGGTGCTGGAATCGTTGTTCGTTGCGAGTTGGTAATCTGTGCCCCCGCTATAGAACCCACCTCGTCTATTCTGAAAATCCTTAATCTCTGCACCGGCTTTGATGCGATTTTCTTCAAGCCGTTTCATCTGCTCCGATAGCCAGTTTTCGTTTTGCGATACCGCGAATTGATTGTCTTGTTTAAAACGTTCGAGTTCTTGCATGATGGCTTTGGACTGCGCTTCGAGCTCGTTCATGACTTGATCTTCTAGCCATTTGTAGTCGGGTTGTTCGGGTTGAATGGTTGTATCCTTAGACGGATCTTTATAACCTAGCGTCCCGTATAAATGTTTGTCTTGTGCGCTATAATCCTTGCCCTCTGCCCGTAACTGATCTCTGACGGATAAAGTGCGCTCTATTTCCTTTTGTTTTGCATTCGCATCTGTTTTCCATAGATTAATATTGGATTCTAGTGCTTTGCTTTTTGCTGGGTCCGTACCATAAGTAAAGCCACCAAATCCCGAAACCGGTGAAGTTTGTTTAGGCTGGTTGGTTACGGTCTTCGTCGAAAAGTCGCTACCTGTTGGAGTAACACCAGAACCCACCATTCTAGGCCTTTGCGTACTTATGCCAACGTTTGGAATGCCTGAACTTGCACTTGGCGCGCTTGCTTTTTGAGTTAACTTTTTAAAATCTTCCGCTTTGATGCTGTTCCAAGGTAATGCCACGGTTCACTCCTCCTTTGAAATAAAAAAGAACCCGATGGTCGGATTCTCGTTCGACAATATATGTGATATACTCCTAATAGTGGAAACGGTGGACATGTTCATGGCACGAACCTCGAAAGGAGGGTTGTCCATGGACATAACTTTTGTTGAATCAGTTATAAAGCTACTTACTGCAATTATCGGTTTATTCGTAGTTGTTAAGTCTCTTTTTAACAGACAAAAACCACCGAAAGGTTAGCGGCCCAGAGGTGGTTTGCGTCGTCCGTATTCGTTTTTCGTTTACTGATTCCGTGCTGTGGGTGTCCACTGTTTTCATCGCCGTAGGTGCGCTAACACCTGCGGCTCTTTATGTTATTAGCATAGCATCGCCATTTATAAATGTAAATACTCATTGATTAAATGAGTCTTGATAGAGTTTCATAACCTTCGAGATTGATACAGATTCACCTATCGTGTCTCCATTGATTATAGTTCCGATGACTTCACCGTACCCGTTCAGCAATGGACCGCCGCTGATTCCTCCGACTTTTTCTTTGTTGTCGAATATATTACCCCGCGCTAAAAAGTATACCTCGCTCGGTTGTGTTAGGAATGTGCCATCTGGAAATCCTAGTGCATAAACTGCATCCTTTTCTTTCGGCTCCACACCCACCTTCAAATAAGGGAAAGCATCCTTATCCTGCAAATACACTCCTGCAACGTCCAAATTTGCATCCTCGAACGCTGTAACGCCAGCAGGGACTTTATACACTCTACCGCGTACATGCACTTCTAAGGCTCTGTATTGCCCGTACTGCTCGATTACATGGTATGCGGTTACTAAGAGTCCGTTCGAGTTAATAACGAAGCCTGACCCCTGTTCCTTGCGCTGTCCGTTGGAGTCGAGGGCATAGATCAATGCGATTCGATCTTTCAACGCCTTGATCTGATCCAACGTCAACGGTGTCTTTGCACGGACTACAGGTTTCGTTTCCGTCACCACATTAGCGGTCATCGTTTTGCTGTTATACTCGACCGTAAATCCCATCGAGCGAAGCATCCCAAGCGGTAACATGGTGTACCCGTCCTCTAAGTATCCAGGTACTTGAACGGGTTTCACTTCTACGCCGTTGTGCGTCACGCGTATGACCGATTTACCCTTGTATGAGCCATTCACACTCGCATAGGCAATCACGCCTGAGAATGCCAATATGAAAGCGATAGAAGCTATTAAAATACGTTTCATAGAATCACCTCGACTCTATTCTACCATATTTACCCTTTTATTCGCCATGTACCACGGAATTTGACTGCGGATGCTGTGCTGTCTCTCCAGATTGTTAATGGATCACTAAAAAGAATGGTGAACGATGGGTCATATAGGGATGATGCAAAAGATTGGTTCCCTGACTGCGAAGTTTGCATGGATACAGTTCCCCATGATGTTCCGTTAAAAACAATCTTGGCGAGTTGGTCAATACTAGAACCGTCCCTGCGAATAAACATCACGTACACATTACCGCTTGCATCACAAGTAGGTGATACTGATTGATGGATATTGGATTCACCTAAAATAACCTCGGTTGCTCCATTGCCATTATTCCAACTGCTCCCTCTGTCATCTGAGTATTTACCGAATAAAGTGTCTTTGTTGTAGGTTGCATTTCTACCTTGCCAAAAGCACCATAAACGGTTCGGGTGTGGACTTGATGCGGATTCTCGTATGATACATGGGTTGGATTGGGCGTGTGATGACCCTGTGTGTATCGATCCTGCTGTACTCCAAGTCGTTGTATAGCGATAACACCTGATATAATATGCACCACCCTCTAACCCTTGGCAGACAATAACAGGTTTGCCATCATCGTTATAGACTACGGACGGATTGGTGTGGTCGTACGTCGCCGTGTTAATAGTTGAAACCTGATCTACCCCAGCCGTACCATCTTGTTTCGTCCATGCGATTGTTCCGTTGGCGGCTATGGTTCCTTTTACGCTTCTTACATTGAACGAGTTCGGTAAAGTGGCATTTTTGCTTGACCATGCGGAGGTGACGGCTGTTCCTGTTTGATTGATATCAATATCCAATCCACTTGATGCGGTTTGAGCGGAGTCGAGTACTGTTCTGTACGTAGCAGTATCCGTTTGCATGTCCGTTCCCATTTGGATGGTAGTAGCATCGAAGTTCCATGCGAAAGCACCAGACGCATACGATGATACCGCAATTACTCTTGTCCCTGTTGAAATCATTGCTACGGCATTGTAACTCGCGAAGTTTACGCGACATAGAACGCTCCAACTTGTCCCCCTGTCTTTTGATACCTCGAATACAACGCCTACGCCACTTTCGATAGCTGCTATGACAAACCATCCGTTGGAAAGAATTACGAATTTCTTTTTACTCCCACTTAAATCAAGCGCCGATGCAACAATGGTTCTATCTGTAACTGACCACCATTTAAACATCTTTTCTTTGACGTTATCTATAAATCCATTAAAGGAACTAGATGTTCGTTTTGGTTGTGGGAATCCGTTCATCAGTAATCAGCGCCCCAACAAGTCGCCTGTACCCCCGCCGCTACTGCCGTACCGATGGTGACATAGATACGGTATCCTGCGGGAAGGTAAGGGATTGGAACGGCGACCTCGCCTGTGTTCTTTGCAATGGTCACATCCACGTCAGCAAGTTCAGCAACCTCGGAAAGAGTGGTGGCCGCTAAGGTTTCTTCATGCGCGAGCGTGTTGTTCGTAGCTGTTGTTGGGTCGCTTCCGTTGTTCACGAAAAACCGCATGACCGTTGCCACGTTCGTACCTTTCGCACGAACTTTAATTTGGTCGATCTTCGATCCGTTTGCCCCTGCTGTGAATAGAAGATTCGTCGTACCCGTTCCGTCTTTTGCGGTGTTTGCTGATGTGATGTTATCCGTCCACGATACTTTCGGTGTTAATGGGAAAATTGGTTGTGTATTCGCTGGCATTATAAAGCACCTCCGAGATTTTTATAGGCATAAATTAACCCGCCATTTAATGCGGTCTTTACGTCTGCATCTGTTTTTGCATAGGTGATCGCTTCATCCGTAATGTACTCCGTCCCAATAGAACCTGTCGGCAATTCCGCTACCGCCACACCTACAATGGCGTTATCGACATAACCCTTTGTCGCTGGATGATGTTGGGCAGTTGGGGTATAGGCTGTAGTGTTCGTCTTACCAAGAACGCCGTCCCAATTCTCGTCAATTTGGTCCGCAAGGACTTCTAAGGCTCCTTCAGTTTTCGCATCGTCATACACATCGCCCGCGCTCTGATAGAACGATTCAAGCGTGGTGCGGTTAACATGTCCTCCCATAGTCTCACTCCTTTATCGTGACATGACTCGTACTTCATATTTCAAACCGAAGATTTCAAACGGCTCTACGCGGTTGTTGGATAGCTTAATCTGTGCGTATTGCCCTTTTAAGAATGTCTTAATCGGTTCAGGATTGTTAACAAAGTCGGTGAAATTCTGATTCGCTATAATCGCTTCACCAATGACCGTTTCCCCAACGATAAGGAACGCGGTTTTGATCGCTCCGACTT
>Ga0196970_1000541_pt1 | contig 41839 bp, 44 predicted proteins | sample S1v_513CmetaG_FD_148672 | JGI IMG/M metagenome (GOLD analysis project Ga0196970, IMG submission 148672) | Soil microbial communities from Anza Borrego desert, Southern California, United States - S1+v_5-13C | ecosystem: Environmental > Terrestrial > Soil > Desert | place: USA: California... | reverse complement strand
GGCGGCGGCCACATCCTCGACACGGCCGAAGCCGCCAAACGGAATCGCATCGCGGATCTGCGCGTACAGCGCCGGCTCTTCTTCGCGGCGGCGGTCCCACAGGCCACCGGGGAATTCGATCGAGCCCGGCGCGATCGCGTTGACGCGGATACGTTCGGGCGCCAGTTCCTTGGCCAGCGCCACCGTGTAGTAGTTCAACGCGGCCTTGGCGGTGGAATAGGCCGCCGCGCGCGGGGTAGGCCGCAGCGCATTGATCGAGCTGATGTTGAGAATCGCCGCCGCGTCGCTGCGGCGCAGCCAGGGCAGGGCGGCGCGGTTGCAGCGCACCGCGGCCATCAGGTCGATGTCGAAGCCGGCCTGCCAGCTCGCATCGTCCTGGCCATTGCCGTAGCCCGACGCATTGTTGACCACGCCGTCGATGCCACCCATGGCCTCGGCGGCGGCGCCAACCCAGCCTTCGATCTGCGCCGGGTCGGCCAGATCGCAGGCCTGGCAGTGCACGCGGCCGCCATGGCGCAGCAGGGTTTCGCCGGCCTCGGCGAGCGCACGCGGGTCGCGGCCGCAGATCGACAATGCCGCGCCAGCGCGGGCCAGCGCATCGGCGATGGCCAGGCCAATGCCGCGGGTGCCGCCGGCAATGAGCAGGCGCTGGTCGCGCAGCGGAAGTTCGGACATGGGCAGCCTCGCAACGGGGACGCCGCATTATCCGCCATGCCGCGCGTTGTCCCACCGTGCTCATCGCGATGCGCTATGTGCTCATGCCGGTTGGTCGGCCCCGATCTAACCCTTCCTTTACACCCGGCGCTGCGCGCACAGGCACAACGGAGCTCCCCACGCTGGACAAGGCAAGGCCATGGGCAAGCACATCACCGTGATCGGCGCCGGATTCTGTGGCGCGGCGCTGGTCCGCGAACTGGCCTTCCGCGCCGACGCCGCCACCCGCATCACCCTCGTCGGCATGGCCGATACCTTCGGCAGCGGCATCGCCTACGGCGCCGCGCGGCCGGAACACCTGCTCAACGTGCGCGCGCGCGACCTGGGCATCGACGCCGATGAGCCCGGTGGCTTTGCCGACGCCCTGCACCTGGGCGAAGCCGGGCGCCAGGCCTTTCTGCCGCGCCTGGCCTTTGCCGATTACCTGCGCGGTGAACTCGAGGCGGCGATGGCCTCGGCCGCGGCGCACATCGTGTGCAAGCCACAGGAAGCGATTGCCGCCGAGCGCACCCAACGCGGCTACCGCATCTTCCTGGCCGACGGCGAAGCCTTCGACAGCGACCAGCTGGTTCTCGCCGTGGGCGCGCTGGCGCCGCAGGCGCTGCCGGGCGTGGGCCCGCGCCTGAGCGTGCACCCGCGCTACATCGGTTGGCCGTGGCAACCCGGCGCGCTGGACGGCATCGCGCCGCAGGCGCGGGTGCTGATCGTCGGCACCGGCCTGACCATGGTGGACGTGGCGCTGTCACTGCAGGCGCGCGGCCACGAGGGCGGCTTGCACGCGATTTCGCGGCGCGGCCTGGCGCCGCAGGCACACGTGGCCGCAGCAGGCCCGGTGGTCGAGCTGCCGCCCGCGCTGCAACAGGCACTGCGCCAGGGCGACCTTGGCGCCGTATTGCGCGGCGTGCGCGCGCTGGTGGCCACCGGCGCGCCCTGGCGCGGCGCGGTGGATGCGTTGCGCCCGCACCTGCAGCCGCTGTGGCGCCGATTGGATGCGCGAGCGCGCTCGCGCTTCCTGCGCCACCTGCGGCCTTATTGGGAAGCGGCGCGGCACCGCGTGGCACCAGGCGCGGCACAGACCCTGCAAGCTTTGCGCGACAACGGGCAGTTGCAGCTGGAAGCCGCACGCCTGTTGCGCGCGCGCTGGACCCCGGAAGGCCTCGAAGCGGTGCTGCGCCGCCGCGGCGAAGCCGAGTCGCGCACGGAGCGCTATGACGTGCTGATCCGCGCCACCGGGCTGGATACCGATATCGACCGCACCAGCGATCCGCTGATCGCCGGCATGCGCGAGGCCGGCCTGCTGCAGGCCGACCCCCTCGGCCTGGGCGTGGTAGTGGATGCGGACTTCCGCGTGCGCGATGCTGCTGGCCGCACGCTGCCCGGCCTGTACTGCATCGGCCCGCTGCTGCGCGGCATGCTGTGGGAGATCACCGCGGTGCCCGAACTGCGCGTGGCCGCGCGTACGCTGGCCCGGCAACTGCTCGAACCGGCTCGCGTCACCACTCCACGCAGCTTGTTGCGCGTGGTCGGCTGAGGCGGCGGCTCAATCGTCGGCGTCGTCGCCCGGCGCATCATCCCCAGGTTCGTAGGCGAGCAGATCCCCGGGCTGGCATTGCAGGTATTCGCAGATCTTCGACAAGGTCTCGAAGCGGATGCCACGCACGCGCCCGGACTTGAGCAGCGACAGATTGGATTCGGTGATGCCCACATGCTGGGCAAGTTCGCGCGAGCGCACCTTGCGCAGCGCGAGCATGACATCGAGGCGGACGATGATGGCCACGGCGCGCCTCAAACGATGGAACGCTGGTCTTCTTCGAGCCGGGTCGCGGCATCGAAGAAGCGTGCGACCAGCCAGAGCACGGCGGCGACCAGCAGCGACAGCAGATCGGCGCCATCGAGGTTGAGCACGTGGCGCTCGCCCTGCGGTACCAGCCAGGCGCTCAGCATTGCGGCGAGCACGCCATGCACCAGCACCGCCCACAGCAACAGCAGCGCAAAGCGGCCAAACCGCCGCCCGGCTTGTGGCGGAAACAACTGATCCGCCCGCACCTGCCCGAGCAACACCGCGAGTTGGTAAAGCGCCGCCGCCACCAGCACGCCCTGCGCAATGGCGAGTGCGCTGGCCCACGGCAACGGCAGGCCGCCGGCATCGAGCCACGCACCGCCCGGACCGGTGCCGCCCTGCCAGACGCCCAGCAGACCGGCGGCGGTCAGCAGCGGGGTCAGGACCACGCCCAGCCAGATTCCCCAGCGCAGCCGCCCGGCGGCCCGCGCGAGCCGTCTTGATCTTTCTGTGATTCGCATAGTAATTTCTGTTTTACAGAAAAACATTTCTCCAGATCAGGATACGCGCAATGAACAAGCCCTCCAAGTACGCAATCCCGCGGGCAGCCGCGCTGACGCTGGCCTTGTTGCTCGCGGTAGCCCCCGCAGGCGCCGCGGCGCAGGACGCGCTGGCGCGCCAGCGCCTGCAAGCCGCAGCCGATGGCGATGTCGCCAGCCTCGCCGCCGCCTTGCCGCAGTTGCCGGCCCCGTGGGACATGCTGGCGCAGGCGCGCCTGGCCGCCGGCCGGCTCGACGAAGCGCGTGCGATTGCGCTGGCCGAAGCGTTCCTGGCCGGTACCGTCCCCACGCCCTGCGATGCCGCGCTGGCGCAGTCGATCATTGCCGACGCCGCGTTTGCCTCGGCACGCTATGCCCGCGCCGCCAGCGCCGCGCAGGCGCGCGCGCAGATCCTGACGCAGTGCCACGCCGCGGCAGACGAGATCGAAGGCGCCACCACCATGGCCGGGCTCGCGCAGCGCCTGTCCGCGGTGCCGCCGCCGCACGTGGCCGCGTTCTCACCGGTAGCCGTGCACTTCGTGCGCGACAAGGCCGGGCTGGCGCGCACGCCGGTGACGATCAACGGCCAGCCCCAGGAAGCGGTGCTCGATACCGGCGCCAATGTCTCGGTGGTATCGGCCAGCACCGCCAAGCGCCTGGGCCTCAAGCCGCTGGGCAACGCAGGCGTTGGCACTTCCAGCCGTCAGACCATCAGCACCGGCGTGGCCGTGGCCGACCGGCTGGAACTGGCCGGCCTGGTGCTCGAACACGTTGCCTTCCTGGTGCTGGACGACGCCCAGCTGGAGATGCCGCTGCCCGGCGGTTACCGCATCGATGCCATCGTCGGCTTCCCGGTGTTCCGCGCGATGCAGCGCGTGCGCTTCGGCCACGACGGCACGCTGACGCCAGAGCCCGGCATGCGCACCGCGGGACGTCCCAACCTGGCGCTGGCCGGCAGCGATCTGTTCGTCGAGGCCCGCGTCGGCGGCGTGGCCGTGCCCCTGCACCTGGACAGTGGCGGCAGTGCTTCGGCGCTGTCGCCGCGCTTTGCCGAAAGCCATCCGCAACTGCTGCAAGGCCTGCCGCGCGAGCGGCAGCGCCTGGCCGGTGCCGGCGGCGCCACCGAACGCAGCGTGGCGAACTGGCCGCAGGTGCGGGTCGAAGTGGGCGAGCGCAGTACGGTCCTGGCGAATCTGGCGGTGGCACTGGCTGATTCGGACGACGTGCGCATGCGCACCCAGGGTGTGCTCGGCGGCGACGTGCTCAATGCCTTCGACAGCTGGACGCTGGATTTCGACGCGATGCGCCTGGAACTCGGCGCGCCGCTGCCTGCCGCGGCGGCCGCGGCGCACTGAGTCGGGGCTCCACCAGACCCGCAAAGAGAAAGGCCCGGGCACCTCGCGGCGCCCGGGCCTTTCGACGAGGAACGACAGTCGCTTACTGCGCCAGGGCGAGATCGTCGATCAGCACGCGCAGGAAGCGCGCGGCCTCCACGCCGGTGGCGGCGCGGTGGTCGAAGGTCACCGACAGCGGAATGATCTTGTGCGTCTCGATCCCGCCCATCACCGGCACCACCTGGTGACGGGCGCGGCCGGCGGCCACGATCGCCACGCACGGCGGCACCACCACCGGAGTGGCATAGCGGCCGGCGAACATGCCGAAGTTGGACAGCGAGATCGTGTAGCCGCTGAGCTCGGAAGCCGGCAGGCTGCGCGCCTCGACCTGCTGGCGCAGGCGGTTGACGCCTTCGCGCACGCCCCGTGCATCGAGCATGTCGGCGTTGCGCAGGGCCGGCACAAACAGGCCTTCCTCGGTATCGACGGCAATACCCACGTCCACATGCGGGTGCAGGGTGCGGGTCAGCGCCTCGCCATCGAACCAGGCATTGAGCGCGGGCACGGCCTTGCAGGCGGCGACAATCGCGCGCACCAGGCGGCCGGTCATGTCGTTGCCCGGCGTCCAGGCGTGGATGTCGGCGTCGTCGTTGAGCGTGGTCGGCACGACCTTGGCGTGGGCATCGGCCATCACGCGCGCCATGTTGCGGCGCACGCCCTTGAGCTGCTCGGGCTGGCCGCTGGCGGCGCTGCCCGGCGGCTGTGTGCGCATCGGCTTGCCTGCTGCCGAGAGCGGGGTGCGCGCAGGCGAACTCGTCCCCGTCGCTCTTTCTGCAGGAGCGGCTTCAGCCGCGACCTGCGAAGGCCCTGCGGTCGCGGCTGAAACCGCTCCTACAGGGGCGGCCATCGCGGCGGTTCCGCCCGCGGCCGCCTGCTTCACATCCGCCATCGACACCGTGCCATCCGCGCCGCTGGCGCGCACGCGCGACAGATCCACGCCGAGCTTCTTGGCCAGCGCGCGCACCGCCGGCATGGCACGCACGCCACCGACGGCCACCGCCTGCTCGCTGTGCACGGTGTCCGAACTCTGCATCGCGCCGACCACGGTGCCGGCGTCGGCACGCTCGGCCTCGCCCGCGCGCACCGGCAGCTCGCCGCCGTCGTCGGAGGCCACGACCTTGTCCGCCTTGGCCGGGGCCTTGTCGCCGGTGCTCGGCGCGTGGCCGCCATGCGAGTGGCCAGTGTCCTGCGCCTCGGCGCGCTGCGGCAGGTTCGGGTCCGGCTCGAACTGCGCCAGCACGCTGCCGGTGACGATCACATCGCCCGGGCCGCCAGCCAGCTTGAGCACCTTGCCGGAGACCGGCGAGGGCACTTCGACCACTGCCTTGGCGGTTTCCATCGACACCAGGGGTTCGTCCAGGCGGATCACATCGCCTTCCTTGACGAACCATTCGACGATGGTGGCGTCCGGCAGGCCTTCGCCCAGGTCGGGCAGGTGGAAATTCTTGGTATCGCTCATCGGCAAGTCTCTTCCATCAGTTCGAGATCGGCGGCCGGCAGCCAGCCCTGCGCGCCGTCGGCGCGTTCGGACCACCACCAGCCACCATGTTCATGGTGCAGGATCACTGCTTCGCCGCAGTCGGCGTCGAGCTCACGGGCATCGTAGTCCCGCAGGGCCTCGGCGCGGCCATCGCCGAGCGGCCGCAGCCACTCGACCGGCGCCCAGCCGGCGTGCCCGCCTTCGACACCGACCCAGGCGAACGCTGGCCATTCCTCGTCGCGCACCCCGAGCTCGACCACCTGGCCGGCGCGGAAGCGGATCGGATTGGCGTAAGGCGTCCGGTAGTCGCTGAGCAGCCGCGCCCGCATGTCAGCCCGCGGCCACGGCCTTCTTCGCCGCGGCAACGATGCGCTCCACGCTGGGCAGGTACTTCATTTCCAGGCGGAACAGCGGGATGTGCGTGTCGTAGCCGGTAACGCGCTGGACCGGGGCGACCAGGTCGTACATCGACTCCTCGGCCAGGCGCGCGGCGATCTCCGCACCGAAGCCCGCCGTCTTCGGCGCCTCCTGCACGATCACGCAGCGGCCGGTCTTGGCCACCGACTCGGCGATGGTGTCGAAGTCCAGCGGACGCAGGGTCGCCACGTCGATGACCTCGGCGCTGATGCCTTCGCCGGCCAGCTTGTCGGCGGCCTCCAGCGCTTCCTTCACCTGCGCGCCCCAGGCCACCAGGGTGATGTCGGTGCCGTCGCGCAGCACGAAGCACACGTCCAGCGGCAGCGCCTCGCCGTCGTCGGTGACCACTTCCTTGTACTGGCGGTAGATGCGCTTGGGCTCCATGTAGATCACCGGGTCCGGGTCGCGGATCGCCGCCAGCAGCAGGCCGTAGGCACGCTGCGGCGAGGACGGCAGGACCACGCGCAGGCCGGGCACATTGGTGAAGATGGCTTCATTTGCCTCGCTGTGGTGTTCCGGCGCGCGGATGCCGCCACCCCACGGCACGCGCAGCACCATCGGGCAGTGCAGGCGGCCGCGGGTACGCGTGCGCAGGCGCGCGGCGTGGCAGATGATGTGGTCGACCATCGGGTAGACGAAGCCGTCGAACTGGGCTTCGGCCACCGGCTTCATGCCCTGCGCGGCCAGGCCGACGGTGAGGCCGGCGATGGTGGTTTCGTCCAGCGGCGTATCGAGCACGCGCTCGCTGCCGAAACGCTGCTGCAGGCCGGCGGTGGCGCGGAACACGCCGCCGTTGACGCCCACGTCCTCGCCCAGCACCAGCACCGACGGATCGTGCGCCAGCTCCCAGGCCAGGGCCTGGGTGACCGCTTCGATCAGGGTGATGGGGGTTGCGGTCATTGCGGTGTCTCCTGGCGCGGCGGCGTGGCGCGCGGCGGCATCATGCGCGGCGGCGCGCGGGGTCTGCGTGATCTTGTCCACGGCGATCTCATCCATGGCGCTGCTCCAGGGCCAGGGCTGCGGCGCGCTGGGCCAGCAGGTCCGGCGGCGGGTCGGCATACAGATAGTCGAACATCGCTTCGACCGGCTGCACCGGCGTGTTGAGGTAGGCGTTGACCTCCTCGTCCACGCGCGCGGCGCACTCGGTCTTCCAGGCGTCCTCGTGCGCTTCGCTCCACAGGCCCTGGGCGACCAGGTACTTGCGCAGGCGCAGCATCGGCTCGCGCAGCCAGGCGTCCTTGACCTCTTCCTCGCCGCGATAGCGGCGGGCGTCGTCGGCGGTGGTGTGGTCGGACAGGCGGTAGGTCATGAACTCGATCACCGTGCCGCCTTCGCCGGCCAGGGCGCGCTCACGCGCCTGGCGCATGGCTTCGAGCACGGCGATCAGGTCGTTGCCGTCCACCTGCAGGCAGAACAGGCCGCCGGCCAGGCCCTTCTGCGCCAGGGTCTGTGCGCCGGTCTGCGCCGAGCGCGGCACCGAGATCGCCCAGCCGTTGTTCACCACGCACAGGATCAGCGGCAGCTTGTAGGCGCCGGCCGAATTGAGCGCGGCATAGAAGTCGGTCTTGGAGCTGCCGCCATCGCCGCAGCTGGACACGGCCACGTGCTGTTCGCCACGCAGCTTGAACGCCAGCGCGGCGCCGGCCGCGTGCAGGCACTGGGTGGAGATCGGCACGCAGAACGGGAAGTCGATGGCCGCGTCGCTGTCGCGCGCGTAGTCGTTGCCGCGCTCGTCGCCGCCCCAGTACAGCAGCACGTCGCGCGGACGCACGCCGCGCATGAACATCGCGCCGTACTCGCGGTAGCTGGGGGCGAACACGTCGCCGTGCTGCATCGAGGCGCCGATGCCCACGTGCGTGGCCTCGTGGCCCAGGCAGGAGGCGTAGGTGCCGAGCTTGCCGGTGCGTTGCAGGGCCACGGCCTTGGTGTCGAAGGTGCGCACGTAGAGCATCTGCTTGAACAAGGTCAGCAAGGTCTGCGGGTCGCAGCTGGCGGGAAGGTCGCGCACGGGCCGGCCGTCCACGTCCAGATATTGCAGGAACTCGATTTCAAACTGGGCGGCAACGGTCATGCGAACAGCACCCTCGGAAGTAAGTTTCAAATGATACGGAGCGCAATGGTAAGGAAGGTGTGACCTGCGCCTTTCCTGCGCCGCAACACGAAGCATGCTGCGCTTGCAGCAATTGTGCCCGTTGTGCGTGGCGGCGACGTTGCGCGGCGGGGCCCGGCTGATTGCTGCAGTGCGGAGCGGCGGGGGCACTGAATGCGCGGGCGAGTGTCGCGGTTGCCGTTGGGTTCCGCTTCAGCCGGGGCTGACCGCGGCCGTTTGCCGCACGCGCGCACCCTGTCGGCATGGGCCGCGGCGCCTGCGTTACGCTTGCGGACCCTCACTCTTGCACCGCCCATGCCCGTCGACAAGAACCAGCGTGATCTGGAAGCCGGCATCCACACCGACCTGGAGGGCCGCCTGACCTACGGCGGCTACCTGCGGCTGGACCAGCTGCTGACCGCGCAGCAGCCGCTGTCCGATCCGCCGCACCACGACGAGATGCTCTTCATCATCCAGCACCAGACCTCGGAGCTGTGGTTGAAGCTGCTGGCGCACGAGCTGCGCGCGGCGATCGTGTTCCTGCAGCGCGACGAGGTGTGGCAGTGCCGCAAGGTGCTGGCGCGCAGCAAACAGGTATTGCGGCTGCTGACCGAGCAGTGGTCGGTGCTGGAGACGCTGACGCCATCGGAATACATGGGCTTTCGCGATGTGCTGGGCCCGGCGTCGGGTTTCCAGTCGTTGCAGTACCGGTACATCGAATTCCTGCTGGGCAACAAGAACGCGCAGATGCTGCAGGTGTTCGCGCATGACCCGGAGGGACAGGAGCGGCTGCGCGAGGCGCTGGAGGCGCCGAGCCTGTACGAGGAATTCCTGCGTTACCTGGCGCGGTTCGGGCATGCGATCCCGGAGCAGTATCTGGGGCGCGACTGGACGACGCCGCATGTGGCCGATCCGGCGCTGCGGCCGGTGTTCGAGCGGATTTACGAAAATACGGATACATACTGGCGCGAATACGCGCTGTGCGAGGACCTGGTGGACCTGGAAACGCAGTTCCAGCTGTGGCGTTTCCGGCACATGCGCACGGTGATGCGGGTGATCGGGTTCAAGCGCGGGACTGGCGGGTCGAGCGGGGTGGGGTTCCTGCAGCAGGCGCTGGCGCTGACCTTCTTCCCGGAGTTGTTTGATGTGCGGACTTCGATTGGGTTGAGTAGCTGATTCTCGCGGCCTGTGGGCGTGTTGGCCTGCGATGTTGATCGGCTTGCGGGGATTGCGTGTGGCAGCCGGGGGCAGGCCCTGCCAGGACACGCCGTGAACCCATCCATGGGGGCTCGTAGGCAACATCCATGTTGCCTACGGTCCTGGCAGGGCCCGCCCCCGGCTGCCCGACAGATCGCCGATGCCGGTGGGCAGAGCGGGTTCGGCGGGTGCCGGGACCTTTGCTGGGGCCGTTGTGGGAGGGGCTTCAGCCCCGACGAGCGGAGTCGCGATCTGGCGGATCGCGGTCGCGGCTAAGCCGCTCCTACAGTGCATCTGGCGCCTGCCGGGGCGGTTTCCGGGTACCCCGTCACGTTGACGCCCATGTGGGCCGTCTGTGATCCTCGCCCGTCGCCCCGGCACGGCCGGGGGCCTATCGCCTTTCATGAATACGCAGGGGAAGTCCTAATGAGCGTTGACGCCGTCGCGCCGAACACCGCCACCAACCCGCCGCCCACGCCCATTCCGGAATTCCAGAACCTGCTCGGCCATCCGCGTCCGCTGTGGATGCTGTTCATGACCGAGTTCTGGGAGCGCTTTGCCTTCTACGGCATCCGCTGGGCCCTGGTGCTGTACATCGTGCAGCAGTTCTACGCCGGCAGCGGAACCGGCGAGCAGCCGGCCAACCAGCTCTACGGCGCCTACCTGGCGCTGGTGTACGCGGCGGCGATCTTCGGCGGCTATGTGGCCGACCGGGTGATCGGCTATCAGCGCTCGATCCTGCTCGGCGCGGCGATCATGTCCGCCGGCCTCTTCATGATCGCCACGTCCAGCCAGGAGCTGTTCAAGCTCGGCCTGGCCACGATCATCGCCGGCAACGGCCTGTTCAAGCCGAACATTTCGACCATGGTCGGCAAGCTGTACAAGATGGGCGATGAGCGCCGCGATTCGGGCTTCACCATCTTCTACATGGGCATCAACCTCGGCGCGATGATCTCGCCGGTGCTGACCGGTGCGCTGGCCAGCAAGTTCTTCGGCTCCGAGGCGATGCCGGACTACAAGGTGGTGTTCATTGCCTCGGGCATCGGCATGCTGCTGAGCCTGGTGTGGTTCTGGTTCGGCCGCCGCCAGCTCGAAGGCATCGGCCGCCCGCCGCTCGGCGGCGAGAACCGCGCGCGCGTGCTGTACACGCTGATTGGCGCGCTGATCGCAATCCCGGCGATCTACTTCCTGCTCACCATCGACGCCGAAACGCTGAACTGGTGGGTGCTGGCGCCGATGTTCCTGCTGCTGTGCGGGCTGATCGTGGCCGAGGGTGTGCGCGAGGGCAAGACGCATCGCGACCGTTCGCTGGCGATGCTGGTGATCTTCGTGTTCAACATCCTGTTCTGGATGTTCTTCGAGCAGGCGGGCAGCTCGTTCAACTTCCTGGCCGAGAAGATCGTCAACCGCCAGTTCGGTGACTGGACCTTCCCGGTGGCCTGGTTCCAGTCGGTCAATTCGCTGGCGATCATCACCATCGCGCCGCTGCTGGCGTGGCTGTGGGTGAAGATGGGCCGCGCCAATCCGTCGATCCCGCGCAAGTTCGGCCTGGGCCTGATCTTCAACGGCCTGGCGTTCCTGCTGCTGATGTTCGCGCTGTCCTCGCTGGTCAGTGATGCGGGCAAGATTCCGTTCTGGACGCTGTTCATGGTCTACGTCATCCAGTCGGTGGGCGAGCTGTGCCTGTCGCCGATCGGACTGTCGATGGTGACCAAGCTGGCGCCGACGCGGCTGGTCGGTTTCGGGATGGGTGGCTGGTTCCTGTCCACCGGCATCGGCAACAATCTGTCGGGCATCTTTGCCGGCCATGTCAGCGGCGAAGGCGGCATGACCGTGCAGTCGGCGCTGACCGGGTATACCTTCGGTTTCTGGCTGCTGCTCGGCGCCGGCGCGCTGCTGTTCCTGGTGGCGCCGCTGATCAGCAAGCTCATGCATGGTGTGAAGTAAGGAATCGTCGATGAAGAAGCTGTTGCCGATCGTCCTGTCCACGTTCCTGTTGGCGGCTTGCACGCAGCAAGCCGAGCAGGCGCCCGCGCCCAAGCCGCTGGACACTTCCGTGCAGAAGCCACCGGTGGCCGATCCGACGCAGCCGGTGTCGTCAGGCAATACGCCGGCGGCGGCGGACATCGCGGCGGCAGCGGCGCTGAGCGCGGGGTTCGACCCGGCGCGCGATCCGGTGGCGGACCTGGAAACGGCGAAGGTCGAGGCCAAGCGCGGGGGCAAGCGGATCCTGCTGGACGTGGGCGGGGAATGGTGCTCGTGGTGCCACGTGCTGGATGACTTCATCGGCGGCGATGCGGAGATCCGCAGTTTTCGCGATGCGAACTTTGTCTGGGTGAAGATCAACTTCAGCCCGGAGAACGAGAATCAGGCGTTCCTGTCGCAGTATCCGGAGATCAAGGGTTATCCGCATCTGTTCGTGCTGGATAACGATGGGAAGCTGCTGCATTCGCAGTTCACTGGCGAGCTGGAGAAGGGCAAGAGCTACGATCGCAGCAAGTTCTTTGCGTTCCTCAAGGAATGGGCTCCGCCGCAGACGTGATGGGGGTTTGCGTGGGCTGGCTCGGGGCTGGCTGCGATGTTGATCGGCTCGCATGGGTTTGCGCGCGGCAGCCGGGGGCAGACCCTGCCAGGACACGCCGTAAACCCATCCATGGGGGCTCGTAGGCAACATCCATGTTGCCTACGGTCCTGGCACGGCCTGCCCCCGACAGCCCGACGGCTCCCGGTCGCGGATGGGAACCGCTGCTGACGGTTGGGAAGGCGAGCTCGTCAGAAAGCTCAAGGCGTGTCGCCGCGTTGCATGCTTTGCAGGCCGACGTCGGCGAGTTTGTCGATGAGGCGGTCCAGGGTGTGGCGCTCTTCTTCGGTCAGCGGGGCCAGCAGGCGGCGTTCGCAGTCGATGACCATCGGGGCGATGATCTCGTAGGCCTCGAAGCCGGATTCGGACAGGGCCAGCACCGAGCGGCGGCGGTCGTCGCCGTGCATCTCGCGCTTGATGAAGCCGCGTTCTAGCAGGCGCGCCACCGCGCGGCTCACCGCGACCTTGTCCATCGCCGTGCGGTCGGAGACTTCGCTCGCCGACAGGCCCGGGTACAGGGCCAGCACCGTCATCACCCGCCACTCGGGGATCACCAGCCCGTAACGCTCGCCGTAGACCCTGGCGATGTTGGCGCTGACGCGGTTGGACAGCACGCTGATGCGATAGGGCAGGAACTGCTCCAGGTCCAGCAACGCGCGCGAGGAACGCTGGCTACTGCCGGCAGGCCGGTCCAGTTGGCTTTCGGGTGGGCTCATGTTGCAGTGCACCTTGATGGTTGTTTCAGGTGAAACTATAAGGGATTGTCCTGACCCGCCCATTCTCGCGGGTCTTCCGTCCGCCCGCACCTGTTTCCACAGGCCCCGGGTGGATTGCCTTGCCGGAGGTTAGCCATGAACACCCAAGCCCACGCCGCGTCCACCCCCAACCCGGGCATGCAGGTCACCACGTTCGAGAACCCGATGGGGATCGACGGCTTTGAATTCGTCGAGTTCGCCGCCCCGGCCGGCAGCGGGGTGGATCTGCACGACTACTTCCGCAAGATGGGCTTCACCGCGGTGATGAAGCACAAGAGCCGTGCCATCACCCTGTACCGCCAGGGCGGGGTGAACTTCCTGGTCAACGAGGACCCGGATTCGTTTGCCGCCGATTTCGCCGCCGCGCACGGGCCGTGCGCGTGCGGGTTCGCGATCCGCTTCCAGCAGCCGGCCGGCGAAGTGTTCGAGCGCGTGCTTGGCAACGGCGGCGCGGCCATCGACCACAAGGCCGACAGCCGCGCGGTGCAGGCGCCGGTGGTCAAGGGCATCGGCGATTGCATGCTGTATCTGGTGGACCGCTATGGCGCAGCCGGCAGCATCTACGACGGCGACTACGAGCCGATTGCCGGCGTCGAGCAGAACCCCAAGGGGTTCGGCCTGACCTTCATCGACCATCTGACCCACAACCTGTATTTCGGCAACATGCAGCAGTGGTCGGATTACTACGAGCGCTTGTTCAACTTCCGCGAGATCCGCTACTTCGACATCAAGGGCGCCAAGACCGGCCTGGTGTCCAAGGCGATGACCGCGCCGGACGGCATCGTGCGCATCCCGCTCAATGAGTCCTCCGACCCGAAGAGCCAGATCAACGAATATCTGGACGCCTACAAGGGCGAAGGCATCCAGCACATTGCCTGCTTCACCGACGACATCTACGAGACTGTCGAGGCGATGCGCGCGCAAGGCGTGGGCTTCCTCGACACCCCGGACACCTATTTCGACGTGGTCGACCTGCGCATTCCCGACAACGGCGAGGACGTGCCGCGCCTGCGCCGCAACAAGATCCTCATCGACGCCGATCCGGAGACCAAGCAGCGCAAGCTGCTGCAGATCTTCACCGAGAACTGCATCGGCCCGATCTTCTTCGAGATCATCCAGCGCAAGGGCAACGAAGGTTTCGGCGAGGGCAACTTCCAGGCCCTGTTCGAGTCGATCGAACGCGACCAGATGAAGCGCGGCGTGCTGTAATCGCCGTGCTGTAATCGCCACCCCGCGCGCACGCTGAGGCAGCTGCCATGACCACCTTCGAGAGCACCCGCGGCTTCCAGTCCGGCTTCGGCAACGAATTCGCCAGCGAGGCAGTGCCTGGCGCGCTGCCGGTGGGGCAGAACTCGCCGCAGCGCGTGGCGCATGGCCTGTATGCCGAACAGTTGTCTGGCACGGCGTTCACCGCGCCACGCGGGCACAACCGCCGCAGCTGGCTGTACCGGCTGCGCCCGGCGGTGATGCATGGGCACTTCACCGAGTACGCGCAGCCGCGCCTGCACAACGACTTCGACCAGGGCGCGGTATCGCCCGATCAGCTGCGCTGGAGCCCGCTGCCGCTGCCCGAAGCGCCCACCGACTTCGTCGACGGGCTCTACACCATCTGCGGCAACGGCTCGCCCGCCGCGCATGGCGGCGTCGGCGTGCACATGTACGCGGCCAACGCGGACATGCACGGGCGCTACTTCTACGACGCCGACGGCGAACTGCTGATCGTGCCGCAGCTGGGCCGGTTGCGCCTGCTGACCGAGCTCGGCCTGCTCGAAGTCGAACCGCAGCAGATCGCGGTGATCCCGCGTGGCGTGCGCTTCCGCGTCGAGCTGCCCGATGGGCAGGCGCGCGGCTATGTCTGCGAGAACTTCGGCGGCCTCCTGCGCCTGCCGGACCTGGGCCCGATCGGTGCCAACGGCCTGGCCAACCCGCGCGACTTTGAAACCCCGCACGCGGCCTACGAGGACGTGGAAGGCGAGTTCGAGCTGATCGCCAAGTTCCAGGGCCTGCTGTGGCGCGCGCCCATCAACCACTCACCGCTGGACGTGGTGGCCTGGCATGGCAACTACGCGCCGTACCGCTACGACCTGCGCCGCTTCAACACGATCGGCTCGATCAGCTTCGACCATCCGGACCCGAGCATCTTCACCGTGCTCACCGCGCCGAGCGAGATTCCCGGCACGGCGAACATGGATTTCGCGATCTTCCCGCCGCGCTGGCTGGTGGCGCAGCACACCTTCCGCCCGCCGTGGTTCCATCGCAATGTCGCCAGCGAATTCATGGGCCTGGTGCACGGCGTGTACGACGCCAAGGCCGAGGGTTTCGCACCGGGCGGTGCCTCGCTGCACAACTGCATGAGCGGGCATGGCCCGGATGCGGCGACCTTCGAGAAAGCCTCGGCCGCGGACCTGTCCAGGCCCGACGTGGTGGCTGACACCATGGCCTTCATGTTTGAAACCCGAGGCGTGCTGCGGCCGACCGCGCAGGCGATGGAAGCCAGTCACCGCCAGCGCGACTACCAGCAGTGCTGGGCCGGCCTGCGCAAGCACTTCGTCGCCCCTTGAGCAACACTGGCTGGGCTTGAACCCGCCAGCGGCCGCGGCGTGGCAGGCCCCGCCACGTCTTGTTCACGCTGTCCGCCGTTAGCCTGTGCAGGACGATCGCGCCGGGGAAGCCGATGAAACGCCAACTGCTGTGTCTGCTGCTGTGCCTGCCATTGGCCGCGTGCCAGCGCGAGCACGCGCCGGATGCCTCAGCGCAGACTTCCACCGATGCGGATGTCGCCCACACGGCCGGTACCAGTGCCGACGCCGCGCACGCCAGCAGCGACCAGCCGCCCGGCGACGTGCCGCCGGCCACCGCGCCGCCGGGCACCTTGCCGCCGCGCTTGCAGCAGGGCGGGCAGGCCCTGGCGCGCTGGGATGGCTATGGTGATGTCCGCTTCGGCATGGACGCCGCGCAGGTGCGCAAGGGTTGGGGCGGGCAGCTCGATGGCGAGCCCACTGATCCGGCCGGCTGCTACTACCTGCGGCCGAAGTGGGCGGTGGAGGACCACAGCTTCGGTTTCATGATGGAAGGCGGCAAGCTGGTGCGCTACGACAGCGACAACCCGAAGGAGCTGGCGCCTGGCGGCGGCCGCGTCGGCATGCCGGCCGCGGACATCACCACGCTGTATGCCGGCCATTACCAGGCGCAGCCGCACAAGTACGAGCCGGGCGCGCAATACCTGCGCGTCACCCAGGACGGGCAGGCGGGGGTACTGGTATTCGAGACCGATGCCGCCGGCCAGGTGACGCGCTGGCGCGTCGGATTGCCGCCGCAGGTGGACTACGTGGAAGCCTGCGGTTGAGCCGCATCCCGCTGGCATCGCACCAGGCATAGGGCGAGAATCGCCGCCATCATTCAGGAGGCCCGCACATGGAAAGCGCCACGCTCGCGGCGACAGGCAGTTTCGTATTGGGAGTGGTGTTGCTGGCCCTGGGCGGCGATTCCATCGTCAAGGCGGCTTCTGGCCTGGCCCAGCGCTTCGGCGCGTCGCCGTTCCTGGCTGGGTTGTTGCTGGTGGCATTTGGCACCTCGTTGCCGGAACTGGCGGTCAACGCGCGCGCGTTTGCCGGCGGTCTGGAAGAGTTGGCGCTGGGCAATGCAGTAGGCAGCAACATCGCCAACCTCGGGCTGACCCTGGGCGTGGCGGCAATGGCAGCGCCTCTGTTGGTCCGCATGCGCTTGCTGGCGCCACTGCTGGTGTTGTTGTTGCTGGCGACGCTGGCGTTGATCGGCTTCGGCCTGGACGGGGTGATCGGCCGGGTGGAAGGCGCGGTGCTGCTGGTGGCGTTCGTGGTGCTGGTGGCGCTGTTGCCGAGCCGCGTGCGGCATGAGCCGGCGGTGGTGCGTGAGAGCGTGGAAGCATTCGCGGCGACACGCACGCAATTGCAGCTCAATCTGTTGCGCCTGGTGGTGGCGCTGTTGCTGCTGTACTTCGGCGCGGGGCTGGTGGTGCGGCCGGCGCCGGTGCTGGGTGAGGCGCTGGGCTTGTCGCCGTTGCTGATGGGTCTGTTGCCGGTGGCGATTGCGACGGCGCTGCCGGAGATGGCCGCGGCGATCGCGGCGGCGCGGCGCGGGCAGGGCGACATGGTGGTTGGCCACGTGCTGGGTTCGAGCCTGTTCAACCTGCTGGTGATCGTGGGCGGCATGGCGCTGTGGCGGCCGCTGGCCTTGCCGGCCTCGTTCGTGCGCCTGGAGTTGCCGGCGGCGATGGCCTTCGCGCTGGTGTTGTATCCGATGTTGCGCGGGGATCTGCGGATTGCGCGCGGCGAGGGCGCGATCCTGTTCGTCGCGTTCTGCGCGTGGGTGGCGCTGGAACTGGCGCTGCTGTAGGAGCGGCTCTTGTGGCCTTGGCCCATCAGCCGCGACCGCGCGTCATCAGACGCATCCAGGCGTTATGTGGTTCGCACAGGGCAACGCATCATGTCGCCGCGTCATCATCCTTCTTGCTTGAAGGCGGCTTCGGGCGCTCACTCAACATCAGCGACAACGCGACCCGGGCCATCATGTAGGCGCTGATCGGGGCGGTGATGAACAGGAAGGCGGTGATCAGCAGCTCGCGCGGCTGCGGGTCTTCGCCCAGGAACAGGTGATAGCCGACCGAGGCCAGGAGCACGCAGCCCACGCCCAGGGTGCTGGCCTTGGTGGGCGCATGCAGGCGCTTGAAGAAGTCGGACAGCTTTACCAGGCCGAACGCGCCGACCAGGATGAAGAACGTGCCGATGATCAGCAGCACGCCAAGCAGGTATTCGGTCAGGGCGATCATTCGACGATGTCCCGCCGCAAGACGTACTTGCTCAACACCACGGTGCTGCCGAAACCAAGCATGGCGATGACCAGGGCGGCCTCGAAGTAGATCGGCGAATCCAGATGCATGCCGAACAGCATCAGCTCGGCGATGGCGGTGACCGACAGCGTGTCCAGGGCCAGGATGCGGTCGGCCAGGGTCGGCCCGCGCAGCAGCCGCCACAGCGCCAGCAGCATGGCCAGGGCCACGACATGCATGCAGATGACGATCGTGGTGCTGATGAAGATGTGGCCGGTCACGGGAATATCTCCATCAGCGGCTTCTCGTAGCGATGCTTGATCTCTGCGATCAGCGCCTGCGGGTCGTCCAGGTGCAGCACGTGCACCAGCAGATAGCGGCGGTCATCGGAAAGTTCGGCCGAGACCGTGCCCGGGGTCAGGGTGATCATGCTGGTCAGCGCGGCGATGCCATGGATGTTGGCGATGTCCAGCGGCACCCAGATGAAACCCGGATGGATGCGCGACTCCGGACCGAGCACCTGGATCGCCACGCGCACGTTCGAGCGCACGATGTCCCAGGCGGCGACGGCCAGCATCTTCGGCACCGCGCGCAGGGAACCGATGCGGGCGAACTCGCGGTCCAGCCGCGCGGCAAACGGCGGCACCACCGTGCCCATCAGCAGGCCCATGATGGCCGCGCCGAGGCCGAGGCTGTCGGTGAGCAGCAGCCAGAACACGAAGATGGTCACGCTCAGCGCCGGCGCCGGATACAGGCGCCGCCAGAACGGACGGGAGCGGGGAGCGGTCATGGCTGCCTCATCAGCGGCCGCGTATCGCGCAGCACTTGCAGGTAATCATCGGCCTGGCGCAGCTGCCGCGCCATCGCGTCGGTGTGGCGCATCAGCGGGCCGGCGGCCACGGTCATCGCACCCAGATAGGCGAGCAGCAGCACGGTGGCCGCGGTTTCGGCCGGACGCAGGCGCGCGCGCCGCGGGGTCGGCGCGGCGGTCGCGGTATCCGGCACGCGCCAGAACAGGCGCACGCCGGCGCGGGCCAGGCCGATGATCACCAGCAGGCTGCCGCCCAGCACCGCGCTCCACACCGGCACCACCCAGGCATCGGGAACCTGCGCCAGCAACGCCACCTTCGCCAGGAAGCCGGACAGCGGCGGCAGGCCAGCCACGGCCACCGCCGCGATGAAGTACAGCGTGCCCGGCACGGCGCGCCCAGGCAGTGGCGCAACCACGGCCTTGCGGTCGCTGGCGTCGCCGCGGCGGCGCCGCACCAGGTCGGCGATCAGAAACAGCGCCGCGGCGGCAAAGCTGCTGTGCGGCAGGTAGTACAGGCCGGCGGCAATCGCGCCGGTGTCGTCGAGCGAGAAGGCGATGAACAGCGTCGCCGCCGAGAACACCACCAGGTAGGCCACCAGCACGCGCAGGCGCGCGGCCGCCATCACCCCGAACGCGGCCAGCACCAGCGTGACCACGCCGGTCCACAGCAAGGCTTCGCTGCCAAAGCCGTGCAACGGCCCGGAGCCGGGGCCGAACCACAGCTGGCTCACGCGCAGGATCGCGTACAGGCCGACCTTGGTCATCACCGCGAACAGCGCGGCCACCGCGGCCGGAGCGCGCGAGTAGGTTTCCGGCAACCACAGGTACAGCGGCAGCAGCGCCGCCTTGCTGCAGAACACCAGCAGCAGCAAGCCCAGCGCCGCGCGCGCCAGCGGCAGTTCCTCGGCCGGCAGCAAGGCGATGCGCTGCGACAGCTCGGCCATGTTCAACGACCCGAGCAGCGCATACAGCAGGCCCAGCGCGATCAGGAACAGGGTCGAGGCAGTGACGTTGAACACCACGTAGTGCAGGCCCACGCGCATGCGCAGGCCGCGCCCGCCGCTGACCAGCAGGCCGTAGGAGGCGATCAGCATCACCTCGAAGAACACGAACAGGTTGAAGATGTCGCCGGTCAGGAAGGCGCCGTTCAAGCCCATCAGCTGGAACTGGAACAGGGCATGGAAGTGCGGTGCGCGGCGGTCCCAGCCGGCACAGGCGTGCAACAGGCAGGCCACCGACAGGCATAGCGTGGTCAGCAGCATCCACGCCGCCAGACGATCGGCGACCAGGGCAATGCCCAGCCGCGAAGGCCAGTCGCCGAGCAGGTACACGTGGATCTGACCATCGGCCGTCGTCGCGAACAGCGCGACCACGGCGATGGCGAGCAGCCCCAGGCTGACCCAGGCCACGCTGCGCTGGGCCCGCGCGCCAAAGCGGCGGTGCTCGACGAACAGCGAAGCGATGGCGCCCAGCAGCGGCAACAGGATCGGCAGGACCGGCAGGTGGTTCAAGGCCGTTCCTCGTCGGTCGCGGTGGCTGGCTCGGCGGGCGCTTCCGGCTCATGCCCGTCAACATGGTCGCTGCCGTTGTCGGCGCGGCTGCGGATCGCCAGCACCAGGCTGACCGCGGTCATCGCGAAGGCAATGACAATGGCGGTCAACACCAGGGCCTGCGGCAAGGGATCGGTGTGCTGGCTCAGGGTGGGCGCGATGCCGTCGCGCAGCACTGGCGCCTGGCCTTCGCGCAGGCGCCCGCCGGCGAAGATCAGCAGGTTGGTCGCATACGACAGGAAGGTCAGGCCCAGGATCACGTCGAAGCTGCGCGCGCGCAGCAACAGGTAGACGCCGCAGGCGACAAGGATGCCGATCGCGCTGGCCAGGGCGAGTTCCATCAGCGGTTGCCTCCGGTGCGTGGCGAGCGCTGCGCCGGGTCAATCACGCCCTTGAGCGAACGCTGGGTCAGCGACGGCTTGACCGTGCCCATCATCGACAGCATCAGCATCACCGCGCCAAACACCACCAGGTAGACGCCGGTATCGAAGCCCATGGCGCTGGCCAGTTCCAGGGTGCCGATCAGCGGCAGTTGCAGTTCGGCGTGGCCGCTGGTGAGGAACGGCACGCCGAACAGCATCGAGGCCGCGCCGCTGGCCAATGCCACGGCCAGGCCGACGCCGATCAGCCGCACGTAGTCGAAACCAAAACGCGATTCCACCGAGGCCGCGCCCAGCACCACGTATTGCATCAGCAGCGGCACCGCCAGCACCAGGCCGGCAATGAAGCCGCCACCGGGTGCGTTGTGGCCGCGCAGGAACAGGAACACCGAGACGGTCAGGATCAGCGGGAACATGATCTGGGTCAGGTCCGCCGGCACCGGCAGCCGCAGCGGCGGGCCCGGCATCACTTTTTCCGGCGCCATGCGCGCGCGCCGCAGCAGGGCATGCACGACCAGCCCGGCGATCGCGAACACGGTGATCTCGCCAAAGGTATCGAAGCCGCGGAAGTCCACCAGGATCACGTTGACCACGTTGTAGCCATAGGCTTCGGGCAGGGCGCGCGCCAGCATCTCGCCGGCCATGGTGCGGCTGGGGCGGGTCATCAGTACATAGGCCAGTGCGGCCAGGCCGCCGCCGCAGGCGATAGCGATCACTGCGTCGCGTGCGCGCCGCAGCCGGCTGCGTTCCGCTGGCGATGTGCTGGGCAGGTAGTTCATCGCCAGCAGCATCAGCGCCAGGGTGACCATCTCCACCAGCAGCTGGGTCAGCGCCAGATCCGGTGCCGACAGGAACACGAACACCAGGCTCACCGCCAGGCCGGTGCCGCCAATCACCAGCACCGCGAGCAGGCGCTGCCGGTGCAGATACAGGCCACCCAGTGCGCAGGCCACGAGCAGCACCCACAGCGCCCAGCCCAGCGCCGGGATCGGCTGCGACGCCTGCCACGGCGGCAGCGCGTCGGCGCCGATGAAAGGCGCCGCACCTACCGCCAGCGCTGCCAGCACCAGCAGCAGCAACATCCGCTGCATGCGCCCGTCGACGATGAAATCGGTGAAGCGCGAGGCCAGCGCCGACAACGCGTCCAGCTGCCACTGGAACAACCAGCGGCCCTGCGAGCGCGACACCACCGCATGCAGGTCCAGCAGCCAGCGCAGGCCGAAGTACAGTGCCACGCCACCGACCACGCCGGCCGCGCTCAGCGCCAGCGGCCAGCTCAGGCCATGCCATATCGCCAGGTCGTAGTCCGGCATCTGCGGGCCGAGGATCGCCCCCGCAGCCACGCGCAGCACCGGCGCGACGGTCAGCGCCGGGGCCACGCCGACGGCCACGCAGGCCGCCACCAGCACCGCGACCGGGATGCGCATCCAGCGCGGTGGCTCGTGCGGGGTGTGGTCCAGATCGCGCGGGCCCTGACCGAAGAAGGTGTCGTGCACGAAGCGCAGGCTGTAGGCCACGCCGAGCACGCCTGCCAGCAGCGCAGCGATGGTGGTGGCGATGCGCATCGGTGCCGGCGCCTCGGTCTCCAGCGCCACGGCAAAGAACATTTCCTTGGACAGGAAGCCGTTGAGCAGCGGAATGCCGGCCATCGCCAGCGAAGCAACGATCGCCAGCGCGCTGGTGTAGGGCAGGTAGCGCCGCAGGTTGCCGAGGCGGCGCATGTCGCGGGTGCCGGTTTCGTGGTCGATGATGCCGGCGGCCATGAACAGCGAGGCCTTGAACACGGCGTGGTTGAGGATGTGGAACACACCGGCGACCACCGCCATCGGCGTGGACAGGCCGAACAGCATGGTGATCAGGCCCAGGTGCGAAATCGTCGAATAGGCCAGCAGGCCCTTCAGATCATGCTGGAAGATCGCGAACCAGGCGCCGAGCAGCAAGGTCAGCGCGCCGATGCCGCTGACGGTGTAGAAGAACAGCTCGCTGCCGGCCAGCGCCGGGTGCAGGCGCGCCAGCAGGAACACGCCGGCCTTCACCATCGTGGCCGAGTGCAGGTAGGCCGACACCGGGGTAGGCGCGGCCATTGCCTGCGGCAGCCAGAACTGGAACGGGAACTGCGCGCTCTTGGTGAAGATGCCGACGAGCACCAGCATCAGCGCGGCCGGGTACAGCGGGCTGGCGCGCAATGCCTGGCCCGAGGCCAGCACCACGTCCAGGTCGTAGCTGCCGACGGCGCGGCCGATCAGCAGCACGCCGCCGAGCAGGGCCAGGCCGCCGCCGCTGGTGATCACCAGCGCCATGCGCGCGCCTTCGCGCGCGTCGCTGCGATGGGTCCAGAAGCCGATCAGCAGGAACGAGGCCAGGCTGGTGAGTTCCCAGAACACGATCAGCAGGATCAGGTTGCTGGCCAGCACCAGGCCCAGCATCGCGCCCATGAACAGCAGCAGGAAGGCGAAGAAGCGCGCGGCGCTGTCTTCTCGGCTCAGGTAATAGCGTGCATACAGCACCACCAGCGCGCCGATGCCCAGCACCAGCATGGCGAACATCCACGACAGGCCATCCAGGCGCAGCGCGAATCCCAGGCCAACCTGCGGCAGCCACGCATGTTCGCCGCGCACCACGTGGCCGGCAAACACGGCCGGTGCCAGCCATGCCAGCAGCAGCAGGCCGAGTACCGGCGCGGCGCCGGTCAGCCAGGCGATGCGCGCGCGCGGCTGCGCGCGCAGCGAGGCGACCGCCGCGGCGGCCAGGAACGGCAGCGCCAGCAGGATTTCGAGAAACGGGATCATGCAGGGATCGGGCCTTGCAACGGGCGAGTCACGAGCAGTGACCCGAGTCTAGCAGGCCCTCGCCGCGGCGCCGTCCCGGAATGAACAGGCTGTTGGGTTTGCCCCTGCGGCGATGGCCGGCTATGCACTCATCTGCGTCTGGGCTTGTGTCTCGGCTTGTGTCTCGGCTTGTGTTTCGGCCTGTGCGTCGGCCTTGCCGCGGTCGCGCACGAACAGCGTGTCGGTCTGCACGGTGTTGAGGATGCGCCCGGCCACGTCGCCGAGCAGCAGGCCAGTCAGTGCGCTGCGGCCGTGTCCGCCGACCACGACCAGTTCGGTGTCGTGATCGCGCACATAGTCGCGCAGCAGGCGCGCCGGGTCGCCTTCGGCAATCACCGTTTCGAGGATGCCGCGCAGGCCGGTGGGCAGGCCCAGGCCGTCGAGGCTGGCATGCAACGCGGCGCGCGCGCGTTCCTGCGCCTGAGCCCTGGCGGCAGCCGCGTGCGCGTCGCGCTGGCCCAGGCGCGAGACCTGGAAGCCATGCAACGCGGTCAGCGCGACCGGTTCGCCGAGCAGGTCCAGGGCCACGCGCAGCGCGCGCGCCGCGGTGGCCGAGGCATCGCTGGCCCAGGCCATGCTGCGGTACGGCCCATGCACGCGCCGGTGTACCACCAGCAGCGGCAGCGTGGAGTGCCGCGCCAGCCAGGCCACCGATGAACCCAGATGCGGCTGGGTGAACAAGGCATTGCGCGCGACGCCGGCCACGATCAGGCCGCAGTCGCAGGCCTGCGCCACGCGCAGCAGCGCCGGCCCGACCGCGCCGCTTTCCACGTGCACATCGAGGTCCACGTTGTTGACCTCCAGGTCGCGGCGCAGGCGTTGTTCGACCAGTTGTGCGAGCAAGGCGGGGCGCTGCCACGGTGGCGTGCCGGTAATGGCGTCGTGGAAATCCAGCTCCTGCAGCGAAGGCAGCACGGTGGCCACCACCAGGCGGGCTCGCCATTGCCGTGCCAGTTGCACGGCACGGTCGAAGGCGCGGTCGCCACGGGCACTGAGGTCAGTGGCCAGCAGCAGCGAAGAGGGCGGAACGACGGCAACGTCGGACATCTCTGCTCTCCGTGAGGATGCTGACGCCAGTCTACGCCGCCGGGCGGGAGGCACCGTTATCATGGCGCGATGACGATCACGCCTTCGCCCCTTGTTCCGGATTCTCCGCGCCATGCCTGGGTGTTCGGTGGCAGCGGGCAGATCGGCGAACGCGTCTTGCAGCGCCTGCTGGCGCGCGGTTGCGAGGTCACGGCCTGGTCGCGGCAGCCGCGCGCGGCTCAGCCCGGCCTGCAATGGCGGCAAGGCGGACTGGACGAAGCCGGCGCGGTGCCCGAGGGCGTCGATGCGGTCTTCAGTTGCGGCCCGCTGGACCATTTCGCGCGCTGGTTCCAGGCCCAGGCGGGCGCGCCGGCGCGCGTGGTCGCGTTTGGCTCGACCAGCGTCGAAGTGAAGGCCGATTCGGCCGATGCCGGCGAGCGCGACGTGGCGCGGCGCCTGGCCGAAGCCGAAACCCAGCTGTTTGCGAGCGCGGCGGCGCGCGGCACGGCGGCCACGGTGCTGCGGCCGACGCTGGTCTATGGCGCGGGCCGCGATGCGACCTTGAGCGTGATCGCGGCCATGGCACGCCGCCACGGCTTCTTCGTGCTGCCACGCGCCGCGGCCGGGCTGCGCCAGCCGGTACACGTGGAGGACCTGGCCGACGCGGCGCTGCTGGCCTGGGCGGCACCGGCCACGTTCCAGCGCGCTTATGCAGTCGGCGGTGGCGAAGTGCTGGGCTATGGCGAGATGGTGGCGCGCGTGCTGCAGGCGTTGTCGCCCCCAGCGCGATTGCATCGCGTGCCGACGCCGCTGTTCGCCGCGGCCTTGTGGCTGGCGCACGCCGCCGGACGTCTGCGCGGCCTCAATGCGCAAGCGCTGCAGCGGATGCGCGCGGACCTGGTGTTCGACCTGGGCCCGGCGCAGCGCGATTTCGGTTATGCGCCGCGCCGCTTCGCCCCGGATGCGCGCGCGCTGGGCCTGGCCGCGGACGCGGCGCCAGGCATGGCGCCAGCCTGAAGGCTCAGTAGCGCCAGCCCATGCGCCGATAGAACTTGGCCAGCACCCAGGCCGGGCCTATCAGCAGATACACCAGGTCGGTGAGAAAGCTCGGCTTCCGGCCTTCGTACTTGTGCCCGATGAACTGCGCGATCCAGGCGACCACGAACACGCCAATCGCCAGCCACAGCAGGTTGCCCAGGCCAAGGCGCATTTCCAGCAGGCGGCACAGGCAACCGCAGAAGAAGAACACCGCGAGCATGCCCAGGCCCAGGCGCCGCGACTGGCGGTTGTAGAACATCCATGCGCCGAACATCGCCAGCGCGGCCCAGATGCCACTGCGCAGCAGGGTGCCGCCGACCGGCACGCACCACAGCAGGGCCACGACCGACCACAGGATGGCCGGCACCGCGACGAGGTGGATGCGCTGGTTGAGCGGGTTGCGGTGGTCGCTGGAATAGCTGGCAAAGTAGCGGTCCAGCGGGCGCGCGGCGGTGTCCATGTTCCCTCCCAGGAATGCGATGCGCCTCAGTCGATGGAGATGCCGGCCAGGCGTTGCAGGGCTTCGGCGTACTTGGCGCGGGTGCGTTCGATGACTTCCGCCGGCAGCGCCGGGCCCGGTGCGGTCTTGTTCCAGTCCAGGGTTTCCAGGTAGTCGCGGACGAACTGCTTGTCGTAGCTCGGCGGGCTGGTACCCACTTCGTACTGATCAGCCGGCCAGTAGCGCGAGGAATCGGGCGTCAGCATCTCGTCCATGATGTACAGGCGGCCGTCGGCATCGGTGCCGAACTCGAACTTGGTGTCGGCCAGCAGGATGCCGCGCTCGGCGGCGTAGTCGGCGGCGAAGCGGTAGATGCGCAGTGTGGCATCGCGCACGCGCTCGGCCAGTTCGGCGCCGACGGTCTTGACCATGGCGTCGAAGTCGATGTTCTCGTCGTGGTCGCCAACCGCGGCCTTGGTCGACGGGGTGAAGATCGGCTCGTCCAGCTTTTCGGCCTGGCGCAGGCCGTCGCGCAGTTCAATGCCGCTGACCTTGCCAGTGCGCTGGTAGTCCTTCCAGCCGCTGCCGATCAGGTAGCCACGGGCAATGGCTTCCACGGGCACCGGCTTGAGCTTGCGCGTCACCACCGCACGCCTGGCGTACAGCGCCGCATCCACGCCGGCCGGCAGCACGCTGGCCACGTCGATGCCGGTGAGGTGGTTGGGCATCAGGTGCTCGGTCTTCTTGAACCAGAAGTTGGAGACCTGGCACAGCATCTCGCCCTTGCCGGGGATCGGGTCGGGCAGGACCACGTCGAAGGCCGAGAGACGGTCGGTGGCGACCATCAGCAGGTAGTCGCCCGCTGAGGCCGCGTTGGCCTGGGCGTCGGCGGGCAGGCGCTCGCGGGGGATATCGAACACATCGCGGACCTTGCCGCGGTGACGCAAGGGCAGGCCGGGGAGATCGGATTGCAACAGCGTGGTCGACACAGGCACTCCTAAGGACTTCGCATGGCGCTGTCCCCGGGACCCGTCGGGCCCGCGGACGGCAGCGGGCCGCGTAGTGTACGGCGCTTCCGGGCCGGATGCGTGCTAGCCGCCGGGGCATCTGGCCGCGGCCGGCGGCGCCTGCCCGCGGCCCTGATCGGAGCGGCCCGGCGGGGCGCGCTGGCGTAGAATTGCCGGCCCTGTCCCGCCCCCGACGAAGCCTGCATGCGCTGGTACGGAAAACTGCTGGGTTTCATCGCTGGTGCGCTGCTGTTCCGGGCCAATCCGCTGTTTGGCGCGCTGGTCGGCCTGCTGCTGGGGCACGCGGTGGACCGCGGCTGGTTCAGCAGCGAGCGCGACGACCCCTATCGCGAGCTGGGCCTGACCGCCGAGGCCACCGCCACCGAGATCGACCTGGCCTATCGCCGCCTGATGTCCCAGAACCACCCCGACAAGCTCGCCGGGGCCGCGCCGGAACTGCGCCAGCAGGCCGAAGAGCGCAGCCGCCGCATCAACGCCGCCTACGACCGCATCCAGCGCCGCCGCCGGCGCTGACCTTCCCGGAGACCACCATGTCCGACTGCATCCTCGCCCCCTCCATCCTCTCGGCTGACTTCGCGCGGCTGGGCGAGGAGGTCGACAACGTGCTGGCCGCCGGCGCCGACTGGGTGCACTTCGACGTGATGGACAACCACTACGTGCCCAACCTGACCATCGGCCCGATGGTCTGCCAGGCGCTGCGCAAGCATGGCGTCACCGCGCCGATCGACGTGCACCTGATGGTCGAGCCGGTGGACCGCATCGTCCCGGATTTCGCCGAGGCCGGCGCCACCTACATCAGCTTCCACCCGGAGGCCAGCCGCCACGTGCACCGCACCATCCAGCTGATCAAGTCGCATGGCTGCAAGGCCGGCCTGGTGCTCAACCCGGCCACGCCGGTGGACTTCCTCGACTGGGTGCTGGAAGACCTGGACATGGTGCTGCTGATGTCGGTCAACCCCGGCTTCGGCGGCCAGGCCTTCATTCCGGCCACGCTGGACAAGCTGCGCGCGGTGCGGCGCAAGATCGACGCCCTCGGCAAGCCGGTGCGCCTGGAGATCGACGGCGGGGTCAAGGCCGACAACATCGGCCAGATCGCCGCCGCCGGCGCCGATACCTTCGTCGCCGGGTCGGCGATCTTCAATGCGCCCGACTACGCCGAGGTCATCGGCAAGATGCGCGCGGCCGTGGCGGCGGTGCGATGAGCGCCGCGGCCCTGCGCATCCGCGCGGCCACCGCCGACGACGCGCCGCTGCTGCACGAACTGGTCACCGCCCTGGCCGTGTACGAGCGCGAGCCCGACGCGGTCAAGGCCAGCGTCGAAGACCTGCGCGCGAGCCTGTTCGGCCCCGGCGCCACCGCGCATGCGCTGATCTGCGAGCGCGCCGATGACGGGCACGCCGGCGAGGCGATCGGTTTTGCCGTGTACTTCTTCAACTACTCGACCTGGCTTGGCCGCAATGGCCTGTACCTGGAAGACCTGTTCGTGCGCCCCGAACACCGCGGGCGCGGCGCCGGCCTGGCACTGCTGCGGCATCTGGCCGGCGTGGCGGTGGAGCGCGGCTGCGGCCGCTTTGAATGGGCGGTGCTGGACTGGAACCAGCCGGCGATCGACTTCTATCGCGCCGCGGGCGCGCGGCCGATGGACGAATGGACGGTGTACCGGATGGACGGACAGGCCCTGCGCGACTTCGCCGCTGGCGGCCGCTGAGGCCGCGGACCACAGCGTTCGCCGCGCCGACCGGTGCCGGGGGAGGGGCCGGCTCGCCGATCGACGCGGACGCGCGCCGCTTTTGAAGTGCGCCACGGGAGAGAGGTCGTGGCGCCTTGCTCGTGGAGCGGCCGCTGCGGCCGCCCCGGAAGATTGGAGGCTGATCCTGCCTCCGCCCGTCGTCCCTGCTATGGCCTTCCACGCTACGCCGCCTCGATGACATCCCGGTGACACGGCGGCACGCACTGCAACCGGCCTTGAATGCGTTCACGGCCGTGCCATCGCCCGCTTGCTAGCGTGCCGGCACGACCCCACGAACGGAACGACCGCATGCAGGCAGCGCGCTGGCGACTGATCCTCAACGGCAAGGCTGCCGGCAACGATGCAGTGCGCGAAGCCGTGGCCCATTGGCGCGAACGCGGCATCCACCTGGACGTGCGCGTCACCTGGGAGGGTGGCGATGCCGAGCGCCATGTTGCCGAGGCGATCGCCGATGGCGTCGATACGGTGATCGCCGGCGGCGGCGACGGCACGCTCAGCGAGGTCGCGACCACGCTGGCGCATCGCGAGGAGGCCGCCACGGCACTGCCCACGCTGGGCCTGGTGCCGCTGGGCACGGCCAATGACTTTGCCGGTGCCGCCGGTATCCCGACCGAGCCGATGGAAGCGCTGCAACTGGTCGCCGAACGCGAGGCCGCGCCCATCGACCTGCTGCGCATCCGCACGCACGATGTCGTGAACTGGTGCGCCAACGTCGCCAGCGGCGGCTTCGGCACGCAGGTCACGGTGGAAACCGACGATGGCCTGAAGGAACTGCTTGGCGGCCTGGCCTACCTGGTCACCGGCCTGTCGCGGCTGGGCCGCATCGACCCGGTGCAGGCGCGCCTGCGCGGCCCGGACTTCGCCTGGGAAGGCGGCTTCATCGCGCTGGGCCTGGGCAATGGCCGCCATGCCGGCGGCGGCCAGGCGCTGTGCCCGGACGCGCTGGTCGACGATGGCCTGCTCGATGTGACCATCATCCCCGAGCTCGGCGGTGAAGTGGCCGCCACGCTCGGCGCACTGGTCACCGGTGGCAAGCAGGCGGCGCTGGAGCGGGTGGCGGTGCGGCGGCGCCTGCCATGGCTGGAAATCCAGGCCGATGCCCCGCTGACCTTGAACCTGGACGGCGAGCCGGTGGAGGCCAGCGCCTTCCATGTCGAATGCGTGCGCCATCGCCTGCGCATGCATCTGCCGGCGCAGTGCCCGCTGCTGAGCGCGGCCGCCGCGGACTGACGCGCCGGCTCGAGTTGTCGATGGTTTCGCGCGTTACCGCGTCCACACCGGCCGCGGGTTTGGGTTAAAGTGGCGCCGTGTCCACGCAGACGACCCCGCGTTCCTTCTCTTCCGCTCGCCGTTGGTGGCGATGGTGGCCCGTAGCCGTCGTCCGTCCCGTCACCGCGTCCCGGAAGGAAAGTCGTCTTGATCACTGCCGAGCAGTCCCAGCAGCGGGCCACTGAAGGCCACGCACCTGGCGCCCACCACCACGCCCAGGAATTGATCCCCGTTGTTCGCGAAGTGCTGTCCGACCTGGACACGCCGCTTTCGGTCTATCTGAAGCTCGCCGACGGTCCGTATACCTATCTGTTCGAGTCGGTCGAGGGCGGCGAGCGCTTCGGCCGCTATTCCATCATCGGCCTGCCCGCGCGCCGGGTGTACAGCTTCCGCGGCCACACGCTGGAGACCCGCGAGCTGGGCGAAGTCGTGGAGACGCGCGAGGTTGCCGACCCGCTGGCCGAGGTCGAGGCACTGCGCGCCCGGCATGTGGTGCCGCGCCTGGAAGGCCTGCCCGGATTCACTGGCGGACTGGTCGGCTGGTTCGGCTTCGAGTGCATCCAGTACATCGAGCCGCGCCTGGCCGCCGCCGACAAGCCCGATGAGCTCGGCACCCCGGACATTTTGCTGATGCTGTCCGAAGAGCTGGCCGTGTTCGACAACCTCAAGGGCCGGCTGTACCTGATCGTGCATGCCGACCCGAGCCAGCCGCAGGCCCAGGCCCGCGCCAACCGGCGCCTGGACGAACTGGCCCACCGCCTGCGCCAGGCCGGCGCTGGCTACCCGCAGGCGCAGGTGTCCGACGCCATCGACGAGCAGGATTTCCGCTCCTCCTTCACCCGCGAGCAGTACCACGAGGTGGTCCGCAAGGCGCAGGAATACGTGCGCGCCGGCGACATCTTCCAGGTCGTGCCGAGCCAGCGCCTGCGCGTGCCATTCCGTGCGCGGCCGATCGACGTGTATCGCGCGCTGCGTGCGCTCAATCCCTCGCCGTACATGTACTACATCGATGTCGGCGGCACCCAGGTGGTCGGTTCCTCGCCGGAAATCCTGGCGCGGCTGCGCGACGGCATGGTCACCGTGCGCCCGATCGCCGGCACCCGCCCGCGCGGCGCCACGCCCGAGCAGGACGCGGCGCTGGAAGCCGAATTGCTGGCCGATCCCAAGGAGCGCGCCGAGCACGTGATGCTGATCGACCTCGGCCGCAACGATGTCGGCCGCGTGGCCGAAGCGGGCACGGTGCAGGTCGGCGAGCAGTTCGTCATCGAGCGCTACAGCCACGTCATGCACATCGTCAGCGAAGTGACCGGGCGGTTGAAGCCCGGGCTCAGCTACAGCGACGTGCTGCGCGCGACCTTCCCGGCCGGCACGGTCAGCGGCGCGCCGAAGATCCGCGCGCTGGAAATCATCGGCGAGCTCGAACCGGTGCGCCGCAACGTGTACTCCGGCGCGGTCGGCTACATCGGCTGGCATGGCGATGCCGATACCGCCATCGCGATCCGCACCGCGGTGATCCAGGACGGCTACCTGTACGTGCAGGCTGGCGGCGGCGTGGTCTACGACTCCGACCCGGATGCCGAATGGCAGGAGACGATGAACAAGGGCCGCGCCCTGTTCCGCGCCGTGGCCCAGGCGGCAAAGGGGCTGTGATGGACGCGATGGCCCAGGCGCGGATCAGTTTCCGCAATGACTACAGCGAAGGCGCGCACCCGCGCCTGCTGCAGGCGCTGGCCGCCGCCAGCGCCGAGCAGAACGCCGGCTACGGACTGGACCGGCACAGCGAGCGCGCCGCCGAGCTGATCCGCCAGGCCTGCGCGCAGCCGGCCGCGCAGGTGCACCTGCTGGCCGGCGGCACGCAGACCAACCTGACCGCGATCGGCGCGTTCCTGCGTCCGCACCAGGCGGTGATCGCCGCCGACAGCGGGCATATCGCCGTGCACGAAACCGGGGCGATCGAGCTGACCGGGCACAAGGTGCTGACCGCGCCCGTGGCCGACGGCAAGCTCACGCCGGCGGCGGTCGAGGCGCTGCTGGCCGTGCACGACAACGAACACCTGGTGCAGCCGCGCCTGGTCTATGTATCCAACACCACCGAGCTGGGCACGATCTACACCCGCGCCGAGCTCGAAGCACTGTCGCGCCTGTGCCGCGCGCGTGGCCTGCTGCTGTTCCTGGATGGCGCGCGCCTGGGCGCGGCGCTGACCGCCGAAGGCAACGACCTGAGCCTGGCCGATATCGCCGCGCTTACCGATGCCTTCTACATCGGCGGCACCAAGAACGGCGCCTTGCTCGGCGAGGCGCTGGTGATCGTCAATCCGGCGCTGCAGGCGGATTTCCGCTATCTGCTCAAGCAGCGCGGTGCCTTGCTCGCCAAGGGCATGGTGCTGGGCGTGCAGTTCGCGACCCTGTTCGAGGACGGGCTGTTCTTCGCCCTGGCCGAACACGCCAACCGCATGGCGCGGCGCCTGCGAAGCGGGCTGGAGGCGGCCGGCGCGCGCCTGGTGGTGGATTCGCCGACCAACCAGCAGTTCATCGTGGTCAGCGCCGCGCAGCTGCAGGCCCTGGCGCAGCGCTACGACTTCGAGCGCTGGGAAGTGCGCACCGATGGCGAGGTGGTGATTCGCTTTGTCACTTCGTGGGCGACCACCGCCGCCATGGTGGATACGCTGTGCGAGGACTATGCCGCGCTGGCGGCCGTTGCCTGAAACCCACGACCTGAATCCATGACACAAGGAATCGTCCGCATGCGCCGTATCGCCGCTCTCATCGTGTCCGCCTGCCTGCTGCTCGCGCCGATGGTCGCCGCCGCGCAGGTCAACAGCCTGCCTTCGCAGCCGCACCTGCTGGTGCGCGGCAAGGGCGAGCGTGAGGTGTTGCCCGATCGTTTCCGCATCAGTGTCGAGCTGGAGCAGAAGGACGCCTCACCCGAGACCGCGCGCAGCCGCGTGCAGGCCGACGCGGCCACGGTGCTGGCGCTGTTCAAGGCGCAGCATGCGTTGCCGGACACGGTGGAGGCTTCGTCACTGTCGATCGCGCCGAGCAGCCGCTATGTCGATGGCCGCGAAGTGTTTGAGGGCACCCGCGTCAGCCGCACGCTGGCGGCGACCTTCGGCCGCCTGGAACAGGTGCGTGCCGTGCTTGGCGGCCTGAAGACGAGCGAGCACGTTCGGGTTTCCGGCATCCAGCCGTCCTACAGCGACGAGGTGCGCGTGCGCGGCGAGCTCAAGCGCCAGGCCGCCGAGCAGACCCGGGTGACCGCGCGCAATCTCGCCGACGCCTATGGGGTGCGCCTGGGCGGGCTGTACACCATCTCCGAAGTGGCGCCGAACTTTGCCTACGGCATCCAGGCCGGCAGCTGGGGCGAGAGCCGCCGGGGCGGCTTCGCGCCTGCGCCGCCCGCACCGGCGGCGAATGTGCTCGAGAAGGGTGAGGCCCGCCCCAGCGACGCCGAATCACTCGAAGCCGGCAGCATCACCCTCACCGAATACGTCTACGCGGTCTTCCTGATCGCCCCCTGAGAAGCCGCCATGCTGCTGATGCTCGACAACTACGACAGCTTCACCTACAACCTGGTGCAGTACCTGCAGGCGCTGGGCGCCGAGGTCATGGTGGTGCGCAACGACGCGATGACGGTCGAGCAGATCGCCGCGCTGCGCCCCGAGCGCATCGTCGTCTCGCCCGGCCCGTGCACGCCGAACGAGGCCGGCATTTCCCTGGCGCTGATCGAGCGGCTCGGCCCGACCACGCCGATCCTCGGCGTCTGCCTGGGCCATCAGGGCATCGGCCAGGTCTACGGCGGCGACGTGGTCCGCGCCGGCAACATCATGCATGGCAAGACCTCGCCGATCCGCCACGAGGGCAAGGGCGTGTTCGCCGGTCTGCCGGACCGCTACGAGGCCACCCGCTACCACTCGCTGGTGGTGGACAAGCGCACCCTGCCGAGCGTGCTCGAAATCACTGCCTGGACCGAGAACCCCGATGGTTCGATGGAGGAGATCATGGGCCTGCGCCATCGCGAATATCCGGTGGAAGGCGTGCAGTTCCATCCCGAGTCCATCCTCACCGAGCATGGCCATGCCCTGCTGAAGAACTTTCTGACGCGTTGATGCACCCCGCCTTGCCTGGAATCCCGATGCCGATCACTCCGCAACAAGCCCTGCAGCGCACCATCGAGCACCGCGAAATCTTCTTCGACGAGATGGTCGGGCTGATGCGCCAGATCATGCGCGGCGAAGTTTCCGATGCGATGGTCGCCGCGATCCTGACCGGCCTGCGGGTGAAGAAGGAGACCGTGGGCGAGATTGCCGGCGCGGCGCAGGTGATGCGCGAGTTCTCGCGCACCGTCGAGGTCGCCGATCGCACTCATCTGGTCGATATCGTCGGCACCGGCGGCGACGGCTCGCATACCTTCAACATTTCCACCTGCACCATGTTCGTGGCCGCCGCGGCCGGCGCGCGCGTGGCCAAGCACGGCAACCGCAGCGTCTCGTCCAAGTCCGGCAGCGCCGACGCGCTGGAGGCGCTGGGCGCGGTGATCGCGCTGCAGCCCGAGCAGGTCGGCCGCGCGATTGAGCGCTGCGGCATCGGCTTCATGTTCGCCCCGGTGCACCACCCGGCAATGAAGGTCGTGGCACCGGTACGGCGCGAGATGGGCGTGCGCACCATCTTCAACATCCTCGGCCCACTGACCAACCCGGCCGGCGCGCCGAGCATCCTGATGGGCGTGTTCCACCCGGACCTGGTCGGCATCCAGGCGCGCGTGCTGCACGAACTGGGCGCCGAACGCGCGCTGGTGGTGTGGGGCCGCGATGGCATGGACGAGATTTCGCTGGGCGCCGGCACCCTGGTCGGTGAACTGCGGGACGGCAAGGTGAGCGAGTACGAGGTGCATCCGGAGGACTTCGGCATCGCGATGTCGCACAGCCGCAACCTCAAGGTTGCCGACCCCGACGAGTCGCGCGCCATGTTGCTCGGCGTGCTCGACAACCGGCCCGGCCCGGCGCTGGACATCGTCGCCCTCAATGCCGGCGCGGCGCTGTATGTGGCCGGCGTGGCCGCGGACATCGGCGACGGCATTGCCCGCGCCCGCGCCGCCATTGCCGATGGCAGTGCCCGCGCGCGGTTGCACGAGTACGTTGCGCTGACCCGCGCGCTGGCCGCCGAATGAGACGCGCCCGCCCCGCGCGCATGCTGCGACGCGCGCGTGATGGCTGGCCGCCAGGCTTTGGCCGATAATGCGCGCCCTTCCGGATTTCCTGCGATGAGCGACATTCTCAACACCATCCTGGCCCGCAAGGCCGAAGAAGTCGCCGAGCGCAGCGCCCGCGTGCCGCTGGCCGAGGTCATCGCGCGCGCCGCCGATGCCGGGCCGGTGCGCGGCTTCGCCAATGCCCTGCAGGCCGCCGTGGCCCAGGGCGAGCCGGCGGTGATCGCCGAAGTGAAGAAGGCCAGCCCGTCGAAAGGCGTGATCCGGCCGCAGTTCCATCCGGCCGACATCGCCGTGAGCTACGAGTTGGGCGGCGCCAGCTGCCTGTCGGTACTGACCGACCGCGACTTCTTCCAGGGCGCCGACGACTACCTGCGCCAGGCCCGCGAGGCCTGCACGCTGCCGGTGCTGCGCAAGGATTTCACCATCGACCCCTACCAGGTGTATGAGGCGCGCGCGCTCGGCGCCGACTGCATCCTGCTGATCGTGGCCGCTCTCGACGATGCGCAGCTGGCCGAGCTGTCCGGCCTGGCGATGACGCTGGGCCTGGACGTGCTGGTCGAGGTGCACGACATCGACGAACTCGAACGCGCCATCCAGGTGCCGGTGCCGCTGGTCGGCATCAACAACCGCAACCTGCGCACTTTCGAGGTCTCGTTGCAGACCACGCTGTCGATGCGCGACGCCGTGCCGCGCGACCGCCTGCTGGTGACCGAAAGCGGCATCCTCGCACCGGCGGACGTGGCGCTGATGCGCGGTCAGGGCGTCAACGCCTTCCTGGTCGGTGAAGCCTTCATGCGCGCCGATGAGCCCGGCGAAGCGCTGCGCGAGCTGTTCTTCGCATGAGCACGCATTCGGCGCCAGCGGGGCAGGGCGCTGCGGCTGTCGCGGCGCAGCCGGCCTTCGCGCTGCCAGCGGCCGACGCGCGGCTGGTCGTGTTCGACTTCGACCACACCTTGTACGACGGCGATTCGGGCAGCCACCTGTTTGCCTGGCTGATCCGGCGCAACCCGCTGCGCCTGCTCGCCGCGCTGCTGGCGACGCCGCTGCTCGGGCCGCTGGTCGCGCTGTTGCCGACTCGCCGCCACGGCATTTCCGGTTATGTGTGGATTGCCACGTTCGGCCTGAAGGGTGCGCGCGAGTTCAATGGCGTCATCGACGCCTATGTGCTCGCGCATCAGGCGCAGCTGCGCGCACGGCTGTTGCCGCATGCCCTGGACGTGTTCGCTGCGCATCGCCGCGGTGGTGACCGCGTGGTCGTGGCCACCGGCGCGCCGCCGGAACTGGCGCGGGCGATCCTGGCCTTCGTCGCGCATCAGGACGTGCCGGTGATCGGCAGCCTCATTGGCCCGCGCCTGGGCGGCGTCGGCGCGGTGCGCCACTGCCACAACGAGGAAAAGATGCGCATGCTGCGCGATGCCGGCTATGGCGACATCGCCATCGCCTATTCCGACAGCACCGCCGACCTGCCGCTGTTGCAGGCCGCGCGTGCGCCAGTGGTGGTCAACCCCAAGCCGCGCCGCGTGGCGTATTTCCGGCAGGTGCTGCCGCCGGGCACGCCGATCCTCAACTGGGGTTGCGCCGATCGCGGCGGCGAGCCGCTGCGCGCCGGCTGATCAGCGCTGCAGCGCGAGGCGGGCGCGGCGCCCGCCTGGTCCTGCTCAGCGCGTGCCGTACAGCACCACGGTCTTGCCGCGGGCATGCAGCAGACCGTCGGCCTGCAGCTTCTTCAGCACGCGGCCGGCCATTTCACGCGAACAGCCCACCAGCCGCGCCAGCTCCTGGCGCGAGACGCGCAGCTGCGTGCCCTGCGGGTGGCTCATCGCCTCCGGCTCCCGCGACAGGTCGTGCAGGGTGCGCACGATGCGGTCGGTTACGTCGAGGAAGGCCAGACGGCTGGCTTTCCTGGTCGTGTCGAGCAGCCGTTTGGAAAGCTGAACACCGATCGCGTAGAGCAGCCGTGGCGCATCTGCGACCAGACTGGTCTGCATCAGCTGGTGCAGGCGCTCGTAGCTGATCTCGGCCAGCTCGCACTGGCTGCGCGTGCGCAGGATCACCTCGCGGGTGTCGGACTCGATGAACAGCCCCATCTCGCCGACGAACTCGCCAGCGCCGAAGTAGCCCAGCACCAGCTCGCGGTCGTCTTCTTCCTCGGCGATTATGCTGATCGAGCCGCTGATCACGTAATAAAGCGTGCCGGCCGGGTCGCCCGGGCGGAACACGTCCGTGCGGGTGGGGTAGCGGCGGCGGTGGCTGTGGGCCAGGAAACGCTCGATGGTTGCCGTGTCCAGGGACAAGGGCGAGGTCGTCTGACGTACAGGTGTCATACCCGATATGTTCCCAAGGCTCATGGTCGTTCCGCGGCTCAATGTCCGAAGCTTAACGGGATGGCTCGCCCAAGGTAAACCGTTGTCGGTGGCTGGCCGTTCCGCTGCCGGGCGCTTTGGCCCATAATTGCCCCTTTCCCGTCCCCCATAGGATCGACCGCCGTGGTCAAGCCGTTGCCTCGCCTGAGGCTGCAGGGTTTCAACAACCTCACCAAGGCGCTGAGCTTCAACATCTACGACGTCTGCTACGCACGCACGGAAGAAGAGCGCCAGCGTTATATCGAGTACATCGACGAGCAGTACGACGCCGATCGCCTGACCCAGATCCTGACGGATGTCGCCGAGATCATCGGCGCCAACATCCTCAACGTCGCGCGCCAGGACTACGATCCGCAGGGAGCGTCGGTGACGATCCTGATCTCCGAAGAGCCGGTGATCGACAAGAAGCTGGCCGGCAAGGAGTTGATCTCCGACGCCGTGGTGGCGCACATGGACAAGAGCCACATCACTGTCCATACCTACCCGGAGACCCATCCGCAGGAAGGCATTGCCACGTTCCGCGCCGACATCGACGTCGCCACCTGCGGCGTGATCTCGCCGCTGAAGGCCCTGAACTACCTGATCGAGTCGCTGGAATCGGACATCGTGATCATGGACTACCGCGTCCGTGGCTTCACCCGCGATGTGAAGGGCAAGAAGCACTTCATCGACCACAAGATCAACTCGATCCAGAACTTCCTGGCCAAGAACGTCAAGTCCCGTTACGAGATGTTCGACGTCAACGTCTACCAGGAAAACATCTTCCACACGAAGATGCACCTGAAGGACTTCGACCTGGACCAGTACCTGTTCGAGGAAAAGGCCAAGAACCTGTCGTTCAAGGAACGGATGAAGATCGAGGCGCTGCTCAAGCGCGAGATCGAGGAACTGTTCCACGGCCGCAACCTGGCCGAGTAAGGGTTACATCAGGTTCGGCTGCCGCCTGCGACAATCGCGGCACTGAATCCAAAGGCGGGACGACCCGCACGCGGCGCAAGCCGCGGACCACAGCCGACGGCGGCCCGGTGTGCACACACCGGGCCGCTTTTTTTTGTCTCGCAAAGGAGCCCCCATGCCCTGGATCTACCTGCTGCTCGCCGGCCTGTTTGAAATCGGCTTTGCGATGGGCCTCAAATACAGCCACGGCTTCACCCGCCTGTGGCCCAGCCTCGGCACCGCCGCGGCCGCCGCCATCAGCCTGTGGCTGCTCACCCAGGCCCTGCGCAGCATTCCGGTTGGCACCGGCTACGCCATCTGGACCGGCATCGGCGCCCTCGGCGTGGCGATCCTCGGCATCGTCCTGTTCGGCGACAGCGCCTCCTGGCCGCGCCTGGCCTGCATCGGCCTGATCGTGGCCGGCGTCGTCGGCCTCAAACTCGTCAGCTAGCACCTTCCGGCGCTCTGCTTTCCGTTCCGGCCACATGAACCCATCGGGTGAGGGGCGGTAGGCCCTGCCGGGACCGTAGGCAACATGGATGTTGCCTACGAGCCCCCATGGATGGGTTCACGGCGTGTCCCGGCAGGGCCTACCGCCCCTCGCCGCGCGCCAACAATCAAACAGCCGCGCTTAACACAGCAAACCCAAACAAAAAGCCTCAAACCCGATAAGCCACAACCTTCATCAACCGCGAAGCCGCCGCCATCGCCAACGGAATCGGCTGCGGCAACACCCGCGCCCCGGCGTGCTCCGCATGATCCGCATGCCGCGCCTCATCGACCTTCATCACCCGCAGGATTTCGCGGCTGCGCAGATCCGCGGTCGGCAGCGTCTCCAGATGCTCGTCCAGATGCGCCTCCACCTGCCGCTCGGTCTCCACCACGAACCCCAGGCTCCAGTCGTCCCCGCGCAGCGCCGCCAACAGCCCCAGCGCGTAACTGCCCCCGTACCAGAGCGGGTTGAACACGCTCGGCCGGCTGTCCAGCTCACGCAAGCGATCCGCGCACCACGACAGGTGGTCGGTCTCCTCCTGCGCCGCCGCCAGCAGATGCGCCCGCGTTTGGCCATCCCGCGCCACCGCTGCCTGCCCGAAGTACAGCCCTTGCGCGCAGACCTCGCCAACGTGGTTGATCCGCATCAGCCCCGCCGAATGCCGCCGCTCCGCCGCATCCAGCGGCACTTCCGGGGTCTTCCCCGCCGGGTTGGGGCGCTGCGCCGGCGGCTCGCCGAACACCGTCTCCAGCCCGCGCTGCGCCTCCAGCAACAGGCGATCAACGAGGCTGTGCCGGCGCTGGTCGCCGCTGCGGGAAGCAGAAATGTCGTTCATGGGCCGATTCTCCCTCCGGCCGCCGCCCCTGCCAACCCGCGCGCAGCCTGGCCTTGCGCCGCGGCCAGCTGGCCGGTACAATCCCGCCTCTTTCGTGTCGCCCTCGTGCGCCACAACAACGCGCGGCAAAGTTCCGGCCCGCCGGAATCAGCCCGACAACACCAACCTAGAGTTCTCTCATGACTACGTTCACCGCAAAGTCCGAGACCGTCCAACGCGACTGGTACCTCGTTGACGCTTCCGGCAAGACGCTTGGCCGTCTCGCTTCCGAACTGGCCCGCCGCCTGCGTGGCAAGCACAAGCCCGTCTACACCCCGCACGTTGATACCGGCGACTACCTGGTCGTCATCAACGCCGAGAAGATCGCGGTGACCGGCAAGAAGCTGCAGGACAAGATGTATCACCGCTTCACCGGCTACATCGGCAACCTGAAGACCGAGAGCCTGGCCCAGGCGCTGGAGCGCCACCCGGAGCGCGTGATCGAAATCGCCGTCAAGGGCATGCTGCCGAAGGGCCCGCTGGGCCGCGACATGTACCGCAAGCTCAAGGTTTACGCCGGCCCGAACCATCCGCACGCCGCCCAGCAGCCGCAGGTCCTGGACATCTAATCATGGCTATCACTCAGAACTACGGCACTGGCCGTCGCAAGTCCTCCACCGCCCGCGTGTTCCTGCGCAAGGGCACCGGCAACATCACCGTCAACGACCGTCCGCTGGACGAGTTCTTCGGCCGTGAGACCGCGCGCATGATCGTGCGCCAGCCGCTGGAGCTGACCAAGAACACCGAAAGCTTCGACATCGTCGTGACCGCCGCTGGCGGCGGCACCACCGGCCAGGCCGGCGCCATCCGCCTGGGCATCGCCCGCGCGCTGGTGGAGTACGACGAAACCCTGAAGTCCGAGCTGCGCAAGGCCGGCTTCATGACCCGCGACGCCCGCGAGGTCGAGCGCAAGAAGGTCGGCCTGCACAAGGCTCGCCGCGCCACCCAGTTCTCCAAGCGCTGATCCATCGCGCTGGAGTGGCGGGTCTTCGGACCCGCCTTGCAGAAGCCCGGCCTTGGCCGGGCTTTTGTCGTCTGGGGTCTGGCGATTGCCGGATCGCGGGCAAAAAGAAAGGCCCGATCTACGATCGGGCCTTTCTGGATTTGGCTGCCCCGGATGGATTCGAACCACCGAATGTCTGAGTCAGAGTCAGATGCCTTACCACTTGGCGACGGGGCAATGGACAGCTTGGCGATTATCGCATGTCCGCGACGGACTGGATACCGCCGGAAACAACAGCGAGCGCTGTGCTCCCGGGCCGGCGATTCTAGCGACTCCCGGGCGGCGGCTCAAGCCCCGCGCGCGGATGTTGCAGGGTGTGCATCACCCGCGTGACTTTTTCTGAATGCTTACGGATCTCCCCCGGACACCGCGCGGCACCTGCCGCCGTCTGTGGCTGCGCTGCCTCGTTTGCATTAACCTCAACCGTCATTTTCTTCCGCGAACCTGCGCGCGTGCAGGTTGCCGGCGCTCATTCCCCCACACAGGATCCCTCATGGCGGCCTTGCAGCAGCGCACCACCGACTTCATTCGTGCCCACGAACAGCAGGCGCTTGCCAGCTGGAACAGCAGCCTTGCCAGCACCGGTGCGGCCCAGGATGCCCGCGTTTCGCAGCGCGAGCTCGATACCCAGGTCAAGGAGTTCTGGCGCCTGTTCCAGGTGGCAATGAACAGCGAGATCAACAACCTGGAAGGCAGCCAGTGGCAGGACATCCGCCACTTCCTCGAAGACCTCTCGCGTGACCGCGTGCTGCGCGGCTTCAGCTCCTCGGAAACCGCGCTTTTCATCTTCTCCCTCAAACGCCCGCTGTTCGATCTGGTGCAGCAGGCCTTCGCCGATTCGCCCAAGGACCTGGGCGAGCAGATGTGGCTGCTGTCCGAGCTGCTGGACCTGCTCGGCCTGCACACCGTCAAGGCGTTCCAGAAGACCCGCGAGGACGTGATCCAGCGCCAGCAGGAAGAAATGCTGGAGCTGTCCACGCCGGTGGTGAAGCTGTGGGAAGGCGTGCTGGCGCTGCCGATGATCGGCACGCTCGATTCGCAGCGCACCCAGGTGGTGATGGAATCGCTGCTGCAGCGCATTGTCGATAC
>Ga0196970_1000540_pt1 | contig 41845 bp, 30 predicted proteins | sample S1v_513CmetaG_FD_148672 | JGI IMG/M metagenome (GOLD analysis project Ga0196970, IMG submission 148672) | Soil microbial communities from Anza Borrego desert, Southern California, United States - S1+v_5-13C | ecosystem: Environmental > Terrestrial > Soil > Desert | place: USA: California... | reverse complement strand
CCCGCCCGCTCGGCCACGAGGAGCAGCCGTCCGGGGTCGGAGAGCACGGCGGCCAGCCACCTGCGGTGCGCCGCGGGGTCGACCGGGTCGGTGCTGCGCGACGCCGTCCGCGTCGCGGGATCGTTGCGCCAGGCCAGCAGCAGCGCGGCGTCCGCCTCGGTCGCCGGGCGCGCCGTGACCGCGGGGACCGCACCGACCGCCCGCTCCCAGGCGTCCACGATCCGCACCGCCCCGAGACCGTCCACGACGGCCCGGCCGGCCGACGCGAGCCGCTCCCGCAGGGCCGCGTCACCGACCAGACGGGTCACCGCCGCCTGCGCCGACGGGGCGCCCGCCACGACGTCCGCGCCCGTGCCGACCCCCAGGGCGATCCCCGCCTCGACGGCGCGGGCGTAGCCCACGGCCTGGTTCTCGGTCACGGCCACGATGCCGGTCGCGACCCCCATGCAGGCCAGCTCGAGGACGGTCGTCCCGGCGGCGCTGAGCACGAGGTCCTGGGCGGCTGCGAGCGCCGGGAAGCCCTCGTCGGGCCGGGCCAGCCGCACCGCGGACGCCCCCGGGACCGCCGTGACGTCGCCGTGGCGCTCGGGAGGTGCGACGACGGTCAGCCGGTCCGCGGGGACGCCGGCCGCGAGGCACAGCCGGACCGCGGCGCCGGTCACCCCGAAGGGGTCCGTCCCGCCCAGGACCACGACGACACGAGGCGCCGCCGACCGGTCCCGCCGCGGCCGGACGTCCGGCGCGCCCCGCAGCCTGCGCACCACCGCCCGCACGGGCGCGAAGGCGACCCCGGCGAGGACCTCGCCCGAGCCGTCGTCGGGCCGGGCGGTGCCCCCGAGGGTCGGGTCGACCACCACGTCGGCCGGCCGCCTGCCGAAGGCCCCGTCCTCCATCGAGGACGTGACGACCCCGGCACCGGCCAGGACGGCGCGGACGTCGCCCGCCTGGTAGTCGTCCACGTGCACGACGTCGGCGCCGACCTCCGCGGCGAGCCGCGCCAGGCCGGCGGCGTCCCCCGCCGCGGCGCGCACCTGCGCGCCGAGCTCCGCCACGAGCCGTGCGGCGAGCGGCACCTCGACCGCACCGGCGAGCACCGCCTCACCGCCCCGGACGAGGACCTCCTCCGCGAGCGCCACGGACCGCACCAGGTGCCCCACCCCACCCGCGGCGGTCGCGTCGCAGCGCAGCAGGACGCGCATCAGCCCTCCTCGAGGGCCTTCTGGCGCACGTCGCCGTTGAGCGCGGCGATGTCGGGGCGGGCGCGCAGCAGGGTCACGAGGTCCGCCCAGGCCGGCGGCGCGTCCCCCAGCTCCGCGACCACGGCGGCCAGCAGCGCGGCGTCGGCGGGGGTGTCGAGCGTGACCCGCAGGTCGTGGCTGTCCGGCTGCACGACGACGCCCAGCGACCGGCAGCGCCACGGCTCGGCGTACAGCCAGGACGTGACGTGCACGCGGTGGTGCCCCTGCGCCGCCGCGTCGGCGAGCGCGAGGGCGCCGGCGCTCACGAGCTCGGTGTCCAGGCCGCGCGGCAGCGTGCGGACGAGGGTCGTGGCGACGTACCCCAGGCTCGGGTCGGCGCGCCACGCCGCCACCACCTGGGCGATCAGCGCGGGGTCGAGCAGCGGGCAGTCCGCGGTCAGGCGGACGACGGCGTCCGCGCCGGTCCGCTCACGGGCCAGGACGAAGCGCCCCAGGACGTCGTCCTCACTCCCCCGCACCACGCCCACCCCGAGGCCCGCGGCCAGCTCCGCGACGGCGTCGTCGCCCGGAGCGACGGAGGTGGCCACCACGACGTCGTCCACCCCGGCCGCGGCGCGGGCGGCGCGCACGACCCAGCCGAGCACGGGGCGGCCCGCGAGCGGCAGGAGCACCTTGCCGGGCAGCCGGGTGGAGCCGGTCCGCGCCTGGATCACCGCCACCACACGGGCCGCACGCCCGGCCGACCCGGACGACGCGGACGCAGGTGGCGTCGACGACGACGGAGGTGAGCTGTCCACCGTGCCATGATGGCGTACCGGGGACCGCCCACCGCGCACCCCGCGCGCCGATCAGGTTGACCACAGCGCGCCGCCCGACCCATCTGGAGCCCTGCTGCATGTCCCTGTTGAGCGGTTCGTCGATCCTCGTCACCGGTGGCACCGGCTCGTTCGGCAAGGCCTTCCTGCGTGAGGTGCTCGACCACCACGACCCGCGGCGCGTGATCGTGTTCTCCCGCGACGAGCTCAAGCAGTACGAGGTGCGCGGGCTGTTCGGCGACGACCGCCGCCTCCGGTGGTTCCTCGGCGACATCCGCGACCGCCACCGTCTGGACCGCGCGATGCACGGCGTCGACTACGTGGTGCACGCGGCCGCGCTCAAGCAGGTGGACACCGCCGAGTACAACCCGTTCGAGTACGTCCAGACGAACGTCTACGGCTCGCAGAACGTCATCGACGCCTCGATCGACGCGGGCGTGAAGAAGGTCGTCGCGCTGTCCACCGACAAGGCGTCGAGCCCGATCAACCTCTACGGTGCCACCAAGCTGTGCGCCGACCGCATGTTCGTCTCGGGCAACCACTACGCCGCGGCGTACGAGACGCGGTTCTCCGTCGTCCGCTACGGCAACGTCATGGGGTCGCGTGGATCGGTGATCCCGTTCTTCCGGCGCCTGGCCGCCGACGGCGCGTCCCTGCCGATCACGGACCTGCGGATGACCCGGTTCTGGATCACGCTGCCCCAGGCCGTGCAGTTCGTGATCGACTCGTTCGACCTCATGGCCGGCGGTGAGCTGTACGTGCCGCGCATCCCCAGCATGCGGGTGACGGACCTCGCGCAGGCCGTCGCCCCGGGCGCCCCGATGCACGAGATCGGCATCCGCCCGGGCGAGAAGCTGCACGAGGAGATGATCGCCGCGGACGACTCCCGCCGGACCCTGCGCCTGGGCGACCGCTACGTCGTCATGCCGTACGTGGGCGGCTGGGGCTACACCCCGCCCGCCGGCGGGGAGCCGGTGCCGGACGGCTGGACGTACCGCTCGGACACGAACGACCTGTGGCTCTCCCCCGCGGAGCTCGCCGACATGGTCGCGCGGTTCGCCTGATGCTGCCCTACGGCCGGCAGGCGATCGACGACGACGACGTCGCAGCGGTCGTCGCGGCGCTCCGCAGCGACTGGCTCACCACGGGTCCGGCGGTCGACGCCTTCGAGGCGGCGGTCTCCGCGCACGCCGGCGGGGGCGAGGTCGTCTCCGTGACCTCCGGCACGGCGGCGCTGCACGTCGCATACGCGGCCACCGGCGTCGGGCCGGGCGACGAGGTGGTGACCAGCCCGCTGACCTTCGTCGCCACGGCGGCCACCGCCGTCCTGCAGGGCGCCACCGTGGTCTTCGCCGACGTGGAGCCGGACACCGGCAACCTGGACGTGGAGGCGGCCCGCGCAGCGATCACCCCGCGGACCCGCGTCGTCACGGCCGTCGACTACGCGGGCCTGCCCGCCGAGCCGGAGGCGTTCGCCGCGCTCGCGCGCGAGCACGGGCTGCACTACGTCGCCGACGCCGCGCACTCGATCGGCTCGACGTGGGGAGGGCGGCCGGTCGGATCGTTCGCAGACCTCACGACCATGTCGTTCTTCCCGACCAAGAACATCACCACCGGTGAGGGCGGTGCCGTCGTGAGCGCCGACCCCGAGCTGGCGGGCCGGGCACGCCGCTTCCACAACCACGGCCTCGTCCGCGACCCCGCGGCGCAGCGCTGGCCCGACGAGGGACCGTGGCACCAGGAGGTGCACGAGCTCGGCCTGAACTACCGCCTGCCCGACGTGCTCGCGGCGCTGGGCACGGCCCAGCTGCGGCGCCTCGACGCGTTCAAGGCCCGGCGCACCGAGCTCCACGCGCGGTACGACGCCGGGCTCGCGGACGTGCCGGGCGTGCGCACCCCGGCGCACCGGGACCAGGCCGACCCGATGTGGCACCTGTACCCCCTCCGTGTGCTCGAGGGGCGGCGGCGGGAGGTCTTCGACGCCCTCCGCGCGGCCGGCATCGGCGTGCAGGTGAACTACATCCCCGCCTACTGGCACCCGGCGTTCGCCGACCGTGGCTACCGGCGCGGCCTCTGCCCGAACGCCGAGGAGTACTACCGGCAGGAGATCTCGCTGCCGCTCTTCCCGGGTCTGGCCGACGACGACGTGGACCGCGTCATCGAGGTGATCCGGCGCACGGTCGGCGACCGGTGACCGACGCGGGGGTGGCCGAGCCGCCGCCCGCCTCGCCGGCCCCCGGCCACCCGGGCGCCTCCGCCAGTCGCGCCGTCCTCGGACGAGGGTCCGTCTACACGCTCGCCACCGCCGGTCCCGCCCTCGCGACGGTGGCGGTCATCCCCGTCGTCACGCGACTGCTCGGCAAGGCCCAGTACGACGTCGTCTCGGTCGCGGTCGCGGTGATCCAGGTGGGCTTCATCTTTGTCGCGCTCGGGTTGGGCGCGGCGATCACCCGGCAGTACGTGCTGGACCGGGCCGGTGCCGCCGGCGCCCGCGCCCTCGTGGTCCAGGGTGCGGCGGTCTCCGCCGGGCTGGCCGCGCTGCTCGCGGCCACCGGACCGTGGTGGATGCCGCTGGTCCTCGACCGGCCGGCGTCGGCGGAGCTGGTGCTGGCGCTGGTCGCGTGCCTGGGCGGCGCCTGGATGGTGCTCGCACAGGCGTACCTGCGCGGGGCGGACCGTCCCGTCGCCTTCGTCGTCCTGGCCGCGCTCGCGGGACTGGCGGGCCCGGTCGCCGGGCTGCTCGGCGTCGCGGTCGTCGACCGGTCGGCGCTCGCCTACCTCGCCGGGCTGGCGGCCGGGTACGTCGCCGCGGGCGTCGTCGGCCTCGTCGTCGTGGTCACCTCGGGCCGCGTGGCGGGCGACCGGGCGGGGCTCGGGCGCGCCCTACGTATCGGTCTGCCCACGGTGCCCCACCAGGTGAGCCTCTACCTCGCCCTGGCGGGACTCGTCGTCGTCGCCGACCGCCTGCTCGACGACAGTGCGCGGGCGTACGTCGCCCTCACGATCGGCGCCGGGGCCACCGTCCTCACGGCGGGGCTGAACAACGCGTGGGCGCCGGTGGTCTACCGGACGCCTGCCACCGAGCGCCCCGCCGTCCTCACCCAGACGACCCGCACGATCGCCGCGGTCACGCTCGCCGTGTCGGGTGCCATCGCGCTCCTCGGCCCCTGGCTGCTCCGGGTGGCGGCGCCGCAGACCTACGACCCGGCGGGCCTCGTCCCGGCCCTCGCCCTGGCGTCCGCTGCAGCCGTGCCGTCCGTCGTGTACCTGGCCAGCGGGCACCTCGTCTTCGCGTCCGGCCGGACCGGCCTGCTCGCCGTCTCGACCCCGCTGGCGGTGGCGCTCGCGCTCGTCGTGGCGGTGCTGCTGGCGCCGCCCTGGGGCATGGCGGCGATCGGTGCGGCGTACCTGCTGGCCTACCTCCTGCTGGCGGCCGGGACCACGGCCGTGCAGCGCGCCGTCTCCCCCACCCCGTGGTGGCCGCCCGCCCAGCCGCTCCTCGTCGCCGTCTGGGCCGCGACCACCGCGCTCGGCGCGCTCCTGCCCGACGCCGGCCCGGGCGCCGTCGTGCGCGTCGCGGCCGCCGCCGGGCTGCTCGCGGCGGTGGCCCTGCGGCTCCGGTCGCGCCGGGCGCTCAGCCCGTCTCCATCGTGACCGGGAAGCCGTCGACCCCGGCGTTCGCCGCGTAGTAGGCGCCCGAGGCGCCGTGGCCGAGCAGCAGCAGCACCGCCAGTGCGGCTGCCGCCAGGCGCGGCCGGGAGAGCTCACGCCACCTCGCCAGCACCCGCACGAGCTCGGTGACGGTCACGAGGAACACGACGAGCATCGCGGTGAAGCTGCCCCAGAAGGCGTTGCCGTGGTGCACCAGGGCACCGTCGGGACCCTCCTCGCCGAGCAGCGCCGTGAGCACGAGGGCCAGCGCGAGCACCGCCCACGACAGCCACACGTGCACCTGTCGCCAGACCGGCCTCGGCAGCACGAGGACCGCCAGGACGGGGCCGGCGAGCGAGACCACGAGGGACCGCAGGATGCTCGGCGTGAACACGTGCCAGGTCACGAGCGGCGCGAGGACCATGTCGGTCTCGCGGACCGCCGAGTCGCCCGAGAACACCACCAGGTACTGGTAGACCAGGAGCGCGAGGACCGGCCCGCCCGCCAGCACGAGGACGCCGGCCGCGGACCGCAGCGGCATCCGCCGGCGCACGACGACGACGAGGAGCGCGACGCCCACCACCGGCAGGAGCGCGAGCGTGTAGTTCGGCTTCGCGGCCGTCGACAGCAGCGCGGCCACGCCGAACACCCCCGCGGTCCGCAGCGACGGCGACCGCAGCAGCCACCCGGCGGCCGCGAACGCCGCGAGCGAGAAGGGCACCGAGAAGATGTGCGTCGCGTTGTGCCAGAGGGTCGCCGTGATCTGCCCGAGGTAGATCATGCGCGGGCGCGCGGGGTCGACGAGCGGCATCGCGACGAGGAGGAGCATGGCCACGCCGACGGCGCCGGTCCGCGACAGCCCCCGGTACGCGGCCCACGCGTAGCACCCGAGGACCTTGCCCGCCACGGCCAGCATCAGCAGGACCAGCGAGATCCGCCGCAGCAGGCCGAGGTCCTCCGAGCCGCCCGCGAGGACGTGCAGCAGCGGGAACCACGTCGAGTAGGAGATGCCGCCGCCCTCGCGGACGTTCTCGGCGGCCATCTCGGCGTGGGCGAGGATGTCCGAGGACGACCCGGGAGCGCTGAGCCGGATGAGCACAGGCGCGGCAACGGCGGCCGCGACCCCCATGAGGAGGAGGACCGGGACCACGTGCGGGCGCACTGCGGCGACGAGTCGCGTCCTGCTCGGCCGCTGCGTCGGCTCTTTCGTCACATCCTGTGCGGGCGGTGTCGTCAGGCGGCGTCCTCCTCCCCGGCCGGGATCTCGTACACGGCCGCATCGCCGGCGTCGAGGACGACCTCCGCCCAGCGCGCCAGCTCCGGGCTCTCGTCCGCGACCGTCCGGTCGACGAGCAGCCAACGGACCCCGAGCTCGCGCAGCCGTGCGATGACGTCCGCGTCCGGGGAGTAGAAGGCCGCCTCGTTGAGGTCGTAGCGCTCGGTGTCCCAGAACGGGCTCGTCCGTGTCAGGCCCGGCCGGAAGCCCTCGGGGTACGCCCAGCCTTCGACGAGCACCCGCCGCTCCGTCAGCGCCGACACCCAGAAGTGCCGCGTGTCGCACCCCTCCTCGCTCTGGTAGCAGTGCGCATTGGTGGCCACGACGTCCTGCGGCTCGGAGAGGTCCCGTACCCGGACGGCGGCCACCGCACCGTCGCGCGGGACCGGGGCACCCTCGGCCCTGATCGGGTCGTCGAGCGCCCGGGCGGCGTCCACCACCTCACCAGCCCGCAGGGAGAGACCGGACCCCACGAGCACCAGGACCGCGGCCAGGACCGCGACGGCGCGCCCGCCGGGCCGACGCCCTCGGCGCCACACCACCCAGGCGATCGCCCCCACCGTGCCGGCCGCCAGGGCGAGCGCGAGCCACGGCGCGAGGAGCGCAACCCGCGGCATGCCGGGCGGGCCGACGACGGCGGGCTGGTCCTGGCCCACCGTGGCCGCCACCACCCGGACCGCGGCCACGCCGAGCCCGATGCCACCTGCGACGGCGAGCATCGCCCACCGTGCCCAGCCCCGGTCCGCAAGTGTCGCGGTGATCCCCCACGCGCTCAGGACGCCGAGGAGCGGGAACGCCGAGTACAGGAAGTACAGCTGGCTGTGTCCGCTCGCCTGCGTGAGCACGGTGGCACCGACGCCGGCCGCGACGGTGCCGAGCAGCAGCCACAGCGCCGGGTCACGGAAGCGGCGGATGAGCAGCAGCCCGCCCGCCCCGACGGCGAACCACGCGGCGAGCGCCATCGCGAGGACGAGCCACCTGTGCGCGCTCAGCGCAGGGCCGTGCACCACGTCCTGCGAGAGCTGGAACCCGGTCAGGGTGGCGAACGGCCGGATCACGAGCGAGCCAGCCTTGCCGCCGAGGAGCGCCACGAGCACGACACCGAACGTCGCCGAGGCCATCCCCGTCAGGGCGGCGGCCGTCCGCCATCGTGAGCCCCATGCCAAGGCTGCGCCGGTGGCGGCCACCAGCCCGCAGACGAGGACCGGGAGGAAGGTCGCCTTGGAGCCGCCGGCCGCCAGGCCCAGCACGGCCACGACGGTGACGAGGGGCCACTGCCGCCGCAGCCCCGACCGCAGGAGGATCACCAGGACCGTGACGCACGCGAGGAACACGGTGATGCCGAACGTCTGCGTGGGACTGCGGTAGGCGGCGTAGTGGAGGAAGCCGGGGTTCTGGAACGGCGTGCGGCTCCAGCCGTACACGGAGACCGCCGACGAGAGCGTGACGAGGCCCGCCCCGATCGGCACGGCAGCCGGGCGGTCGACGAGGCGCCGGGTCAGCACACCCGCGAGCACGATTCCGAGGGCCACCAGCGGCAGGATCCAGAGGCGGTAGACGACCCACGTCAGGTCGACGCCCGTGGCGTTCGCGCCGGCCGCCAGGTGCTCGTAGACGAACAGGTGGTACCGCAGCGGCTCGTCGAGCAGGTACGGGTAGACGAGCGGGTGGTGCACGTCGATACCCGCGGCGATCGACTGGTGGTACGGCAGGTCCACGTACACCTGGACGGGCACTCCGCGTGCTGACAGCCCGGACCCGTCCAGGTACGCCACCGAGCTCGCGCCGATCGACGTGGTCGTGAGCCATACCGCGGCCGCCACCACCAAGCCCGCGAGGAGCCAGGCCGCGCCGGTCGCCGACGGCCGTCCCGGTCGCCGCCAGATGCGGGGGCGGACCGCGGGAAGCAGTGCCGCCAGGACGACCGGGACACCCCAGAGCCACGCCCACCCGGACCAGCCCAGCGGGGCTACGAGCCAGCCGAGGACGACCTGCACCGCCAGGCCGAGGGCCGCGCCCATCGCCACATCCTCGGTGAACGAGACCGCGGGTCCGCGCGCAGCGCGCCACAGCACCGTGCCGGGCAGTGCCACCGCGAGGACCAGGTAGGCCAGGTAGACGACCGAGACGCCGACCGGGGTCCCAACGACCCGGAGGACGCCGATACAGGCCGCCGCCGCGACGACCGCCGGCGCCCAGCCGGCCGCCACACGCAGCCACGGCGTCGCGCGGCCCGCGAGCGGGTCGTCCGCCCGGGTCACCGTGCCCGCTGCTGCCGTCATCCCTCGAGTTCCGGACGGACGACGCCCGTGTCGGAGCGCACGAGGTACGTGGGCTTGCCCATGCTGCGGGTGTGGAGGCGGCCGAGGTACTCCCCGATCACGCCGAGGGAGAGCATCTGCGCGCCCGAGAACATGGCGATCATCGCCGCGAGGGTCGTGAAGCCGGCCACGGTCGTGTCGTTCACCAGGTACTTCACCACCACGGTCACGGCGAGGACGAGGCCGACCACGGCCAGCAGCAGGCCGAGGTACGTCACGAGCCGCAGGGGGACGTTGCTGTAGCCGGTGATCATGTTGATCGCGTGGCGCACAAGGGACCGGAAGGTGTACGACGACGTGCCGACGCTCCGGTGCCGCATCCGCACCGTCACCCGGTCCACCGACACGGTGGCCCACGACAGCAGGACGTCGACCGACGCGTAGGGGTCCGGCACAGCCGCCAGGCCTTCGCGGAGCTCGGTGCGGAACGCCCGGAAGGAGCTGACGTCCTCCGCCTTCGGGGCGCCCGCCATGGCGAGGCCCCGCTTCACGGCACGCGATGCGGCGGACCGCAGGACGCCGTGCTCCTCGGTCTCGGGCACGCCGTAGACGAGGTCCGCTGCGCCGGCCCCGATCGGCCCGAGCAGCAGCGGGATCTCCTCGGGCAGGTGCTGCAGGTCGTCGTCCATCGTCACGACGACGTCGTACCGGGCGCGCGCGATGCCGGCCAGCAGGGCGCTGTGCTGCCCGTAGTTGCGCCGCAGCTCGACCGCCCGGACCTCCGGGTGCTCGCGGGCCAGCGCGTGTGCGACGCGGGCCGTCCCGTCGGGGCTTCCGTCGACGACGAGGATCACCTCGAACTCCCGCACGACGGGTGCCTGCGACAGCGAGGCGAAGATTCCCTCGACGACGTCGCGGAGCGTGAGCTCCGAGCGGTAACAGGGGATGACGATGCTCACGCGCACGGTCGACAGTGTGCCAGGCCTCCCGACGGCTCAGTGGCGGAAGCTGAAGAACCGGTGGCCCAGATAGCTCGCGACGGCCACCACGGCGACCGTGAGGACCTGCGCCGCAAGCGGGTGCATGCCGGCCAGCTCCACGAGGGCCGGCGTGCCCACCAGGCCGGCCACGAACCCGCCGCCCCACACGCTCACGAACCGCGGGAGGTCCCGCTGCCACGGCGCCGTGGAGCGGAAGACGAGACGCCGGTACACCGGGAACGCGACGGAGATCGCGCACGCGTGCGCGACGAGCAGCGCCCACATGTAGGGCAGCACGGCCAGGAAGGCGGCGAACATGCCGAGGTAGGTGAGCGTCGTGGTGCCGGCCACGAGCAGGTAGCGGATCTCCTGCCGCTGGAGCGCGGCCTGGGCGAGCGCCACGGCGGAGGGCCGCAGACGACGCGCCGTCAGGTCGGGCGCACTCGTCGGAGGCGGTTCGGGGGGCTGCACCCCGCAAGGGTATGCCTCGACGCCCGTACTACCCTGTGCCGGGTGACGGGACCCTGGATACCTTTCTCCAAGCCGCACCGAGCAAGGAACGAGCTGGCCTACGTCGAGCAGGTGCTGGCGAGCGGGCACACCCACGGAGACGGGCCGTTCACGGAGCAGGCCACGGCCCGGCTGCTGGAGATCGTCGGCGCCCGCGCAGGTCTGCTGACCGGGTCCGGCACGCATGCGCTCGAGCTCGCCGCGTGGCTGCTCGACCTCGGCCCCGGCGACGAGGTGATCGTGCCGAGCTTCACCTTCTCGACGACCGCCGCGTCGATCGTCGCGACGGGCGCGACGCCGGTGTTCGTCGACGTGGACCCCCGCACGGCGAGCATCGACGTCGGTGCGGTGGAGGCAGCGGTGAACCCGCGCACCCGGGCCGTCTCGGTGGTGCACTACGGCGGCGTCGCGCCGGACATGGACCGCCTCGCCGAGGTCGCCCACCGGACCGGCATCGCGATCGTCGAGGACGACGCGCACGGGCTCGGCGCGACGTGGAAGGGCCGCGCATGCGGAACCTTCGGTGTCCTCGCCGCCCTGAGCTTCCACGCGACCAAGAATGTGCAGTGCGGCGAGGGCGGCGCCCTGCTCGTCAACGACCCGGCGCTGCTCGCCCGCGCCGAGATCCTCCGCGAGAAGGGCACCGACCGATCACGATTCCTGCGCGGCGAGGTCGACAAGTACACCTGGGTGGACCGGGGTTCGAGCTACCTGCTCAGCGAGCTGTCCGCGGCCGTGCTGGCGGCGCAGCTCGAGGAGTTCGACACCGTGCAAGCCGCACGCCACTCGATCTGGGATCGGTACGCCGCCGCCCTGACGCCCTGGGCGGCAGCGATCGGGGGCGACGTGATGAGCCCGCCCGCCGGGGCGGGGCACCCGGCGCACGTCTTCTACGTCCTTGCCCCCAGCCGGGCCGCACGCGGTGACCTGCTCGACCACCTGCGCGGCGTGGGCATCGGCGCCACGTTCCACTACATGCCGCTGCACTCGAGCGCGGCGGGCCGGCGGTTCGGCAGGACGCCGTTCGGCTGCCCCGTCACCGAGGACATCTCCGCCCGCATGGTGCGGCTGCCCCTGTGGCCCGACATGACGGACGCGGACGTCGACCGCGTCATCGCCGCCGTGCTGGCCTTCACCCCGGCGCGGATCCCGTGAGCTGGGAGGAGCTGCTGGCGCCCGGCGTCACTGCGCGACCAAGCCCGCTGGAGACGCAGCGGTTCGGCTGCACCGTGGCGCGCGTGACGATCGGGCCGGGCGAGGTCGACGGCGCGGACCTGGTGGCAGCGCTCGACGCGCGTGACGAGCAGGTGCTCATCGTGCGGTACGACGCCGCGCGGCTCCCCCTCGGCGGCGTCCTGGCCGGGTGCGCGCGCGCCGTCGTGCCCGCCGGCGCACTGACGTACTGGCAGGCGGCCCTCCCGCTCCCCGTGGCCGACCGCGCGCCCGACGCCGCCCTGACGGTCACCCCCGCGGACCGCCTGCACCCCGAGTCGCGGGAGGCCACCACGGCGGTCATCCGCGAGGTGGTGCGCGACTCGTTCCGCGGGTACGGCAACCACTACACGGCCAACCCGCTCCTCGACGACGACGCCGCCCTGGACGGCTACGAGGAGTGGGCGCTGCGCACCCTGGCCGATGACCCGGCCGAGGTGCTCGTGCTCAGCCACGGCGACACTCCCGTGGGCGTCGCCACTCTGGAGACGGCCGCCGACCACGTCGAGATCCTGCTCGCGGGCCTGACGACGGCGTCGCAGGGCCAGGGCTGGTACGGGACCCTCCTCGCCGCGTGCGCGGAGGTGGCCCTGCAGCGCGGCCTGGCGCGCCTCGTCATCTCCACGCAGGTGCACAACATCCGGGTGCAGCGGGCATGGGCGCGTGCGGGGCTCCGGCCGTTCGCCGCCATCGAGACCGTGCACCTGGTGGCGCCGGGTCTGCTCAGCGTTCCGGACGCACCGCCAGCGGGCTGACGTCCGACGGGTCCACCGCCGCGCCGAGCGGGTGCGGGAGGTACGACGCGGCGCCGCGCAGCCAGGCGAGCGTGGACTGCCCGCCCGCCGCGGCCGCTCCCGCCGACGTGGGCGCCGCGGACGCGCCCTGCGCGGCCGCGGACTGCGCGCCCCGGCGCCGCACGTTCGTGACGACGCGGTCCGCCGGCGCCGCGACCCAGTGGTCCCACCACGGACCCGCACGCCACGCCCGGTCCCAGCCGAGCAGGTGCCGCAGCTCTGCCGGTTCGCGCAGGTGATCCGCACCGACCTCCGCGCGGGCCACGGCCTGACGGTCGGCGAGAGAGGCGTCGGGGTCGAAGAACTCCGGCCAGACGGCGCGCAGCCGCTCCGCCGGGTCCGCCGTCTCGCCGTCGAGGCGCATCGCGTCGCCGTGCACCGCGACGTCGACGCCCAGTGCGGCCGCGTACACCACCGGTGTGGAGAGGCGGTTGGACACGACGCGTCCGGCGCCGGTGAGCAGCCGGTACAGGCGCGCAAGGAACGCGGGGTCGGTGCGTGCGCCGAGCGTGACGCACGTGTGCCCAGCGTCCAGGTACGCGCCGACGACCCGCTCGTCCGCGGCCTCGACGTGGTACAGGCACACCGTGGCGGGGCCTTCGGTCCGGGCCCACTCGCGGGCCACCGTCGCGTGGTCGCCGTGCAGGCGCTGCGTCGGGATCCCGTGGACCGGCAGGATCACCGTGCCCGACCCGGGAGGGGCGGGCACCGCACGGGCCGCGGCGGCGGCAAGGTACACCCATGGGGCGCCGATCGGCACGCTCCGTCGTGCACCCAGCGCCGGGTCCCACGCCCGGGACGCGTGGCTCCACACGAACAACGAGCGACCTGGCCGGCCGTCCGGGTCGCCGATCGTCGGGAAGTCACGGAAGTGCGTGTCGAGCGGCGACGCCGCCGTCCACCCGTGCTGCACGAGTCCCCGGATGTGCCGCGGCCGGCGCACCCCCAGGTACCGGGCGAACGCGCCGCTGTGCCCGTAGTAGTGGTTCTGCGCCTCCACGCCGGGCAGCCTACGGCCCGCGGCCACCCGCCGACGCCGCCGCACCGGCCCCAGGGGTACCCTGACCACCGGTCCCTGCCCCCGTCAGATGTCGGAGACGTCGCCCGTGCCGGACAACCCGGACGCCTACCTGGTGATCCCCCTCTTCAATGAGGGAGCGGTCATCGGGGACGTCGTGGCCGCGGCGCGGCGGGTGTTCAGCAGGGTCGTCGTCGTCGACGACGGCAGCAGCGACGACTCCGCGGCCCGGGCACGGTCGGCCGGTGCCTTCGTCGTGCAGCACCCGGTGAACCTCGGCCAGGGCGCCGCCCTGCAGACCGGCATCGAGGTGGCGCTCACGCTCGGTGCCCGGTACCTCGTGACCTTCGACGCCGACGGGCAGCATCGGGTCGAAGACGCGCTGGCGATGGTCGAGCGGCTGCGGGCGGGTGAGGCGGATGTCGTCTTCGGGTCCCGGTTCCTCGACGCCCGGACACGGCCCGGGCTGCTCAAGCGTCTGGTGCTCCGCCTCGCCGTCGCCTACTCCAACCTCTCCACCGGCGTACGCCTGACGGACACCCACAACGGCCTGCGGGCGTTGACCCGCGAGGCAGCGCAGGCGCTCCGCATCCGCCAGAACCGGATGGCGCACGCGTCGGAGATCATCGAGCAGGTGGGGGCGAGCGGGCTGCGCTGGGTCGAGCACCCGGTCCACATCCTCTACACGGAGTACTCGAAGGCCAAGGGCCAGTCGGTGCTCAATGCCGTGAACATCCTCACCGAGCTGATCTACAAGTAGGCGCCGTGCTCATCAAGGTCATCCTCCTGGTCGCGATCGCCGTGGTCGTGGTCCTCTGGCTGCGCACCCCCGGCGGCGCGCGCCACCTGGCCCTGCGCCGCATCGCCGTGGCGCTCTTCGCCGTGCTCGCGGTCCTTTCCGTGCTCTTCCCGGACACCTGGAACGACGCGGCGGCGGTCGTCGGCGTCGGGCGCGGCACGGACCTCCTGCTCTACGGCCTGATCGTGGTCTTCCTGGCCTCGATGGTGACGACGTACCGGCGCTTCCGGGACACGGAGGCGCGTCTGACCCTGCTCGCCCGCCGGATCGCCATCGACGAGGCGCTGAACAGCCGCAAGGTGCGCCCCGTGGCGACCGAGGACCCGGCGGACGACCCCACGGAGGAGACGTGACAGTGGCCGAGGCGCCATCGACCGAGCCGACGCGCCCCGCCGACGAGCCGGGCAGCGGGCCCGCACCAGTCAGCCGGTCCCGCCTCGCGGGCGTCCGCAGGTGGCTGGACGCGCGGCCGGCCTGGCAGCAGTGGGTCCTCGTGGTGCTCGGACTGCTCCTCGTGACGACGCCGCTGGTCGCCCGCTACGCCTACGGGCACCCTGCGCTGTCGCGCGCAGACGAGTACGTGTATGTCGACGCCGTCGACAAGGCGATGCACGGTGAGGTCGTGCGGCAGGGCGCACAGGTCGACGAGTACGCGATGGACCTGCTGGCGTGCCGGGGTGTCGAGCTCTACGGTCCGACGGGCGACCGCTGCGGGGGGCCGTACGACGTCTCGACGTTCCCGTACCGCGGCGGCATCACCTCGGCGGACATCCACTCCCCCGTCTACTACTTCACGACGGCCGCGCTCACGAAGGCCGTCCAGGCGGCGACGCCGGTGGACGACCCCCTCGTCGCGGCCCGCATGACGGGGGCGATCTGGCTCGCGCTCGGGCTCGCCGCCCTCATCGCCCTCGCCCGTGAGCTGGGGGCGTCCCGGACCGCCGGCACCGCCGTGGCGCTGCTGGTGCTCGCAGCCCCGTCGGTCCGGTGGACCAACGCGTACATCACCCCCGACGCCCTCAACCTGCTGGCCGGGTCCCTCATCGCCGTCGCAGCGGTGCGGTACGTGCGCGGGAGGTGGAGCCCGTGGGTCCTCATCGGGCTGTCCGCCATCGCGGCAGCCGTGAAGGCGCAGAACTCGATCGCGGCCGCGCTGGCCGCCCTCTTCCTCGTGCTGTTCGCGGTCACGGTCGCCGAGGGTCGGTCGTGGCGCCGGACAGGACGTTTCGCGACGGTCGGTTTCGGGGCCGTGGTCGCCGCGCTGGTCGTCCAGGTGGCGTACAACGCCCTCCGCGCGGCGTGGTCGATCGCTCCGCCGCCGCCCATGGACACCTCGGAGCCGCTCGACCTCGGCACCACCTTCCTGCAGGCGAAGTCGTTCCTGCACGCGGTGGTCCTCGGGCCGGACGCCGGCTTCGCCCCGGCCCTCGAGCACGTCCGGCCGGGCACCCTGCCGACCCTGACGGCCTGGCTCCTCGGCGCCGGTCTGATCGCCGCCGCCGTCTTCGCGACCTCCCTGGACGAGGTCCAGTCGCGGTTCGCCCAGGCGACTGCGCTCGCCTTCGTCACCGCCGGGCCGGCGTTCTACGTCCTCATCTTCCTCATGACCGGCCGTACCTTCGGCATGCCCGACCGTTACGGCCAGGTGATGCTCCCTGCGATGGCGGCAGCGACGGCGCTCCTGGTCCGGCGCCGCTGGGTGCAGTGGGCGATGATCGGCCTCGCCGCCGCCGGCTACGTCGCGGCTCTCGTGACGCTCCGGCTGGCCTGACGATGCCGCCGCGCATCGCCCTCACCGTCGAGCAGCTCTGGCAGCCCGTGCCGGGGGGCTCCGGCACGTACATCGTCGAGCTGGCGGCGGCGCTGGCGGACGCCGGGGCGGATGTCGTCGGCATCGCCGCCGCGCACCGCGGCGACCCGCCGGCGGACCTGCGCCTGACCGTCCCCGTGCGACACGCGCCCCTCCCACGGCGGGTGCTGTACGACGTCTGGAACCGCCTCCCCGTGCCGCGTGCGGAGCACCTGGTGCCGGGCGTCGACGTCGTGCACGCCACCACCTGGGCGGTGCCGCCCACCCGCCGGCCGCTCGTCGTGACCGTGCACGACGTCGCGTTCCTGCGGGACCCCGGGCACTTCACGCCACGGGGGGTCCGGTTCTTCACGCGCGCCCTCGCCCGGACGCGGGACCGGGCCGACGTCGTCGTGGTGCCCTCGGAGGCGACGGCCGCGGACTGCATAGCCGCCGGCATCTCCCGCGACCGGATCGCCGTCGTGCCGCACGGCGTCCGGGTGGCGGTGCCCGCGCCGGAGGACGTGGCATCCTTCCGTGCCTCGCACGGCCTGTCCCGGCCCTACGTGCTCTGGACCGGCACGCGCGAGCCGCGCAAGAACCTCGCCGGACTGCTGGCGGCCTTCGAGGCGGTGGCCGCCGTCGAGAGCGAGCTGGACCTGGTCCTCGTCGGCCCCGCGGGCTGGGGCGACGACGCCGACGTACCCCCCGCGGTGCGCGCGTGCGTGCACCACCTGGGCCGGCTCGGCTGGCCCGACCTGCAGCTGGCCTACGCGGGTGCCCGGGCCTTCTGCTTCCCCTCCCTGTGGGAGGGGTTCGGGATGCCGGTCCTGGAGGCGATGGGGCACGGCGTGCCGGTCGTCACGTCGGTCGGCACGTCGATGGCGGAGGTCGCCGACGGCGCCGCGCTGCTCGTCAACCCCCACGACGCCGAAGCGATGGCAGCAGCCATCCTCCGCGCCGTCGGCCCCGACCGCGACGCCCTCGGCGCCGCGGGCCGCGCGGTCGCCGAGCGGGCCACCTGGGCCGCCGCCGCCACCCGGACCCTCGACGCTTACGACCGTGCGACCGCCCGCCGTTAGGATCGACGACGGCCCGCGCCCGCGGTCCCGCCAGACCCGAGGAGCCACTGCATGACCGTCGGCCCGCCCATCGTCGAGGTCCGAGGCGTCTCCAAGCGGTTCACGATGCACCGGGAGACGTCGCTCAAGGAGCGCGTGCTCGCCACCGTCCGGCGCGGGCCGAGCCACACCGAGGACTTCTGGGCGCTACGGGACATCGACCTGGAGATCGCGGCCGGCACCACGGTGGGCCTGATCGGGGCGAACGGGTCGGGCAAGTCGACGCTGCTCAAGGTGATCGGCGCGATCATCCAGCCGACCACGGGGACGGTGCGGCGGCGCGGCCGCCTCGCGGCACTCCTCGAGCTCGGCGCGGGCTTCCACCAGGACCTCACCGGCCGCGAGAACGTGTACCTGAACGCCGCGATCCTCGGCATGTCGCAGGCGGAGACGGCCCGGCACTTCGACGCCATCGTCGAGTTCTCCGGCATCGAGCCGTTCATCGACACCCAGGTGAAGTTCTACTCGTCCGGCATGTACGTGCGGCTGGCGTTCGCCGTCGCCGTGCACGTGGACCCGGACCTGCTGCTCGTGGACGAGGTGCTGGCCGTCGGTGACGAGCCGTTCCAGCTCAAGTGCATGGACAAGATCCGCAGCTTCCAGCACGAGGGCCGGACGATCGCGCTCGTGAGCCACTCGGCCGACCAGGTGGGAGACCTGTGCGACCGCGCCGTCCTCCTGCGGGGTGGCCGCATCGCCGTCGACGGCTCGCCGCAGGACGGCATCCGCGCGCTGCGCGAGGCGTTCGACGCCGACCGCCGCGAGCACGAGGAGGAGGCCGCCGAGCAGCCCCTGGGACGCATCGCGCGCGTCGCCGTCGTGGACTCCAGCGGCGCCCCCGCGTCCGTGGTCCGGCCCGGCGACGCGCTCCGCATCGCCGTGGGCGTTGAGCTCCGCCAGGCCATCGAGCCGTGGATCCTCGCGCTCTCGATCGAGACCCCGCGCGGTCAGTTCGTGTACGGCACGACGTCGACGCGCCTGGGCGTGACGCTGCCGGGCAGCCCGGGGCACCGCGAGGTCGAGATCAGCCTGCCCGACCTCCGCCTGGGCACCGGGCAGTACGTGGTGCGCGTCCGCGCCTCCGCCGCGGACGGCGAGACGATCGACCTGGTGACGCAGGCCGCGATGTTCTCCGTCGAGGCGTCGGCGCTGTGCACCGGTGTGGTGGAGATGCCTGCCGGGATGACACTCGTCGACTGACGCGGTGCACACCCACGGGCGCCTTGAGACACCTGCGCGAAGCCTGCCGTGCGACCCGGCGAAGCCTCCCGTGTGACCTGCGCGACTCCCCGCCTGCTCACGTGTCGCTCCTAGGTCGCCGATGACTGCGGTGGGAGAATAGAAGTCCCACCGACGGGAGGATCCACCGTGCCAACTCTCTGCCGCGTCGTGGCCGCCGCCTCGGCGGTGGGCGTCGTCCTGCTGGCAGGGTGCACCGGCGCTGCGGACCCCGGCGCGGGCACGACGGCCGGGCCGGGGTCTCCCCCGGCCACCCGGACCGCCGAGCCCCGGCCGACGGCGGAACCCACCGAGCCTGCGGAACCCACCGACGAGCCCGCCTCGCCGGAGCCCACCCAGGCGTCCGACGACCGTGTCACGGTCACCCCGTTCATCACTTACGCCGGCCCCGGCACCGATCCCGCCACGGTCGAGGTCGCCGGGTTCGTCCCAGAGATCATCGAGGAAGGCGGCACCTGCACCGCGACGATCCCAGCGACCGGGATGTCCGTCGAGGCCCCCGCCTACCCGGACGCCAGCGCCACGTCGTGCGGCCTGCTCGTACTCCCAGTGCCCCCGGACGGGCAGACGGTCGTCCTCACCTACTCCTCGCAAGCGTCCACCGGGTACTCGGACGGGGTCCAGGTGACGTCATGACCAGGCGCCGGCCGGCGCTCGTCGCCGGTCTCCTCACCGCAGCGCTCGCGCTCGGGCTCTCGCTCGCGCCGGCCGCAGGTGCGGCCGCTCCCCCGGCGCGGGTGGCCGCCCCGAGCGGGCTGCTCCCCACCGCCATCGCGGCGGAGTTCGACCCGGGAAACATCATCAGCGACACGGTGTTCTTCGACCCGGGCACGATGAGCGCTGACCAGGTCCAGGCGTTCCTCGCCGCCAAGGGCGCGAGCTGCGTCGCAGGCGAGCAGCCGTGCCTCAAGGACGCCCGCGTGACGACGGTCGCCAAGGCCGCGGACGAGATGTGCAACGGGTACACCGGCGGCCGAATCGAGAGCGCGGCGCAGATCATCGTCGGCGTTGCCAACAGCTGCGGCGTGAACCCTCGCGTGCTGCTCGTGCTCCTCGAGAAGGAGCAGTCGCTCATCACCCGCACGCGTCCGACCAACTACGCGTACGAGCGGGCGACGGGCTTCGGCTGCCCGGACACCGCACCCTGCAACGCCGAGTACTTCGGGTTGTTCAACCAGATCTACCTCGCCGCCCGCCAGTACCAGAAGTACGCGATCCACCCCGAGCTGTACCCCCGGTACCGGCCGGCCCGGCAGAACTCGATCCTGTACCACCCCAACTCTGCGTGCGGAGCCTCGAACGTCTACATCGAGAACCAGGCCACCGCCGGGCTGTACACGTACACCCCGTACCAGCCCAACGCCGCCGCTCTCGCCAACCTGTACGGGACGGGCGACTCCTGCAGCTCGTACGGCAACCGGAACTTCTGGCGTCTCTTCACCGACTGGTTCGGGTCCACCCAGGGCGGTGGTTTCCTGGTCCGCACGGCGACGAACCCGACCGTGTACCTGGTCTCGGGCTCGACCAAGCACCCCGTGCCGACCGAGGCGCTCCTCACGACGTTCGCGCCGCTCGGTCCCATCGGGTACGTTTCGGACGCCTACCTCGCCCGCCGCACCCTCGGGCGCACGGTGGACCGCTGGGTGCGATCGCCGGACGGCGCGATCTACTACGTGGACAACGGCACCCGGTACTACGCGGGCACGTGCGCGCTCGTGGCGGACTTCCGGGGCGACTGCGCCGCCTGGACGCAGCTCACCGACGTTCAGATCGCCATGCTGACGCCGGGGACGAACCTGCAGCAGGTCGTGAAGACGTGGTCAGGCCGCACGTACTACGTCGACGACGGCGTGCGCCGTGAGGTCGCCGACACCGCCTCGCTCACCGCGAACGGGCTCGGCACCGCGTCCGTGTACATGGCCGACGCCGGCGTCTCGTGGCTCACTGTCGGCGACCCCGTGGTACGCAACGGGATCGTCGTCACCAACCGCGGCACCGGAGACGTCTCGCTGATCAGCTCGACGGGCGTCAACCCGCTGCCGGCCGCCATGGTGTCGGGCACGGCGCTGGGCTCGCTCCCGCGGGTCAACCTCGACAACTCCAGCATGGCCCGGTTCACTCCTGGCCCGGCGGTCGGCCCGTTCGTACGCACGACGGCGGGCAGCTACCTGCTCCGTGGCTCGTCCATCACGCAGCTCGCCGACGCCTCGCTGGCGCCCAGCGGGACGGCAGTCCTCGGCGCCGAGTCGCTCGCCGGGTTCACCGCCACCGGTGCGGTACACGCGCCGATGTTCATCCAGCCGCTGGGTGACCCGTTGCGGTACGAGATCCGCGCCGGCGTCCGCCACCCGGTCCGTGACGACGCCGAGCTCGCCGTGCTGGGCGGCACCCCGGCGGCGGTCCTCCCCGTGACACCGAACGTGGGCAGCCTCATCCCGGTCGGTCGGGACGCGGCCCTCACGCGCTTCGACGACGTACGGCTGACCCAGCCGTTCGCCGCGGACATCCTGTGGCTCGCGGATCGCGGCATCACCACCGGGTACCCGGACGCGACGTTCCGGCCGTCCCTCGCGGTGAACCGCGACGCCATGGCCGCCTTCCTCTACCGGTTCTCGGGCTCGCCAACCTTCGCCGCTCCCGCGACCGCACGCTTCGCGGACGTCCCCCCGTCCCACCCGTTCTTCCGGGAGATCGAGTGGCTCGCGTCCGTCGGCGTCACCACGGGCACCACCCGGCCCGGCGGCACGGTCACGTACGACCCGGGCGCAACGGTGAGCAGGGAGGCGATGGCAGCCTTCCTGTACCGGCTTGCCGGGTCCCCGGCCTTCACGCCGCCGGCCACGCCCACGTTCGCCGACGTGGGCCGCGGGCACCCCTTCTACGCGGCGGTCGAGTGGCTCGCGGCCCGCGGGATAACGACGGGTACGCCGCAGCCCGACGGCACGGTGCGCTACGCCCCGGGCAGCCCCGTGAGCCGTGATGCGATGGCAGCGTTCCTGCACCGCTTCGACGCGCCGTGACTCCAGGTCCACCCGCCGTCGTTCTCCAGACGGCGCTCCACCTGCCGATAGACCGGATGTGGGTCCTCGGACGGTGAGCGGTCGTCAGGCCGTCCTCGGTCGTCTGGCCGAGGGCCGACTCGTGGTGCCCGTCCTGTCCGTGGACCTCGCGTGCGTCCTGGTGTTCCTCACGGCACCGGGGGGCAGCGTCGTGCAGTCGGTCGCCGCCTGCATCCCGTTCATCATGGTGCCCGCCGTCCTCGGCGCCCGGAGCCGCGCGGTCGACCGGAGCCACCGTCGCCACCTGCGTCCCCTGCTGGCGGCCTCGACCGTCTACGCCACGGCGATGCTCCTGTGGTACCTCGCGCCGAGCCTGGGCCTCGACATCCCCTTCCCCTCCGTGCTGGACGTCGTGTTCTTCGGGGTCTTCATCGCCTACACGTGGTTCCTGGCGACGGTCCTGCGGCGCTGGACCGAGGCCCGCCCGCTGGAGAACCGCCTGGCGCTCGTCGACGCCGTCCTGCTCACGGCGACCGTCTGCTCGCTCCTGTGGACCTTGGTGATCGCCCCCAACCTCGGCTCCGAGAGCACCCCGTCGCAGACGCTGTTCTCCCTGCTCTACTCGGCCCTCTCGGTCGTGATGTTCGCCGTCGCCGCCCGCCTCGCCGCGTCCACCGGGTTCCTCGGCAGGTCGTCGGGATGGCTGCTCCTCACCTGGGTGGCCTGCGAGGTCACCGGCGACGCGGTCTACGGCTTCGAGGTGGTCAACGGGACGTTCGAGCACAGCTCCACGCTCACGGCGACGTGGGTGGTCGGCTACGCGGCGCTGGGCACGCTGGCCGCGCACGCCGACCTCGTCCGGATCGTCGACCCGACCCCGGAGCACCGCTTCGTCGACTCCTCGGCAGCGGTGCTGCGCCGCCCGCTCTTCCGGGCTGCTAGACGGACACTCGTCCTGCTGCCTGCGGTGGCCCCGTTCGTCCTCGCGGTGGTCGACCGCCGGCACACGGTGCTCATGCTGGCGGTCGGCATCGGCGCCTTCTGCCTGGTCGTGTACCGAACGGTCCTGCTGTCCGGGGACCTGCACGAGCAGCGGCGGCTCACCGCCGAGCTCGATGCCGCGGTCGAGCGCCTCGCGGAGCAGCGCGACCACCTCGAGAGGCTCGCCTTCACCGACGGACTCACCGGCCTGGGCAACCGGGCGCTCTTCACCCGACGCGTCCGGGAGGCGCTCGACACCGCGGGCGGCCGTCGCGGCGCCGGCCCCGTACCCGCCGTGGTGATGCTCGACCTCGACGACTTCAAGATCGTCAACGACTCCCTCGGTCACGACACCGGGGACGCTCTGCTGGTCGCCGTCGCCCGGCGGCTGTCGGCGGCGGTCGGGGACCGCGGCACCGCCACGCGGCTGGGCGGCGACGAGTTCGCCGTCGTCGTGGGGTCGACGAGCGGGGACACGGCGCGGGAAGTAGCCGAGAGCATCGTCGCCGCTCTCGCGGAGCCCTTCCGCGTGACGGGCTACACGCTCCGTGCCAGCGGCAGCATCGGGATCGCGTACTTCGAGGAGGGCCTCGGGCCGGACGAGCTGCTCCGCAACGCGGACCTCGCGATGTACGCGGCGAAGGGGGCAGGCCAGGGGGCGATCCGCGCGTACCGGCCGGCCTTCCTCCACGACGTCCGCAGCCGCCAGCAGCTGGAGAGCAGGCTCTGGACGGCCCTGGAGCACGGCCAGGTGTCCGTCGCCTACCAGGCCATCGTCGACGCTCGCACCCAGGCCCCGGTCTGCCTCGAGGCGCTCGCCCGCTGGAGCGACCCGGAGGCCGGCGCGGTGCCGCCGGGCCGGTTCATCCCGGTCGCCGAGGCGAGCGGCATCATCGGCCCGTTGGGTGAGCTCGTGCTGCGGACGGCCTGCGCCGACGCCGCCCGCCTGCCCGCGGGGCACGGCCCGGTCGGCGTGGCCGTCAACGTCTCGGTGCGCCAGTTCCAGTCCCCGGAGTTCGCCGCGTTCGTCGCCGCGACGCTCGCGGACACGGGCCTGCCTCCGCAGCTCCTCACCCTGGAGGTCACGGAGAGCCTCGTGATGGACGACGACCCACGGATCGTGACGAACATCGCCACGCTCGCGGAGCTCGGGGTCCAGCTGTCCATCGACGACTTCGGCACGGGCCAGTCGTCGCTCGCGCGCCTGCGGGCGTTGCCCGTGCACCAGCTCAAGATCGACCGGAGCCTCGTCCAGGGGCTCACCGAGGACGCCAGCTACGCGCCGATCGTCGGGGCGGTGACGTCGATGGCCCGCGCGCTCGGGCTGGCCGTCGTCGCCGAGGGGGTCGAGACGGGCAGCCAGCTCGACGCCGTCGTGGACCTCGGCTGCGACCTGGTCCAGGGCTTCCTCCTGAGCCGTCCGGTGCCGATCGCCGAGCTGCTCGCCTCACCCGTGTGGCAGCAGTCCCCCGCGACCGCGCACCCGGCGTGAGCCGCTCGCCCGCGGCCGCCTGACCGGCGGGCGCGCTACCCCCGCAGGTGCAGGCGACGCAGCACCCGACCGCCGAGGCGCCGGATGCGCCGGGTGAGCGTCCTGTGCAGCTGGTGCTCCAGCCGATCGATCTGCGCCTGCTTGGCCGCGAGCTTCTCGGCGGTGTGCGTGAGCTCCTCGACGGCCCGCTGCCACTGGCTGTCGAACCGCTCGCCACCCCGCACCTGCAGCAGGTCCTCGGCCATGATCGCTTTGAGGTCCCCGGCCGACCGCTGCCGACGATCGGCCTCCGTGGGGTTCGTGGTGTTCACCGCGGCCTGGAACCGGGACTCCGCCGCGATGAAGCGCTTGAGCAGGTCATCGGTCAGCTTGAGACCGAGGTCGCCCGCGAGCGTCGTCATCAGCTGCTTCACGGTCCGCCGCGGCGCACCTACCTCGGGCCGGGTCATACCGGCCATGCGCACGGCGGCCCACAGGAGGCCGCGCACGAGCACGCAGTCGCGCTGGTAGCCCTGGACCCACCACTCCTGGTCGACGACCACGAGCGAGCCGTCTCCGGCCACCATGACGTTGTGGGGCACCAGGTCGACCGGCGTCCACTCGCCGTCCGGCACCAGCGCCGCCCACTTCGTGAGGAGCTCCTTGCGGCGCTCGGGCTGAGCGACGACGACGTCCAGCAGCTCCTCCCCGACGAGCACGGGCTCACGCTCCGGCGGTGTGTGCCGGATGACGTCGTCGCAGCCGGTGATCTCCGGGTACAGCCGCGTCCGGTTCATGACCGGCCCGTCCTCGCCTGCGAGGACCTCCGAGCGGACTGCGTAGCAGGGCTGCCGCTCGGTGTTGAACATCACGGCGAGCCGCTCGGCGGGCCAGAGCGGCGCGACGCCGTCGGCCGCGCCCTTCGTCGCGAGCACGACGAACGAGTTCACGAAGTCGCGCGCCACGCCCGCCTCGACGAGGGTGCGCCAGAGCATCGCCTCGTCGGCGAGCTGCAGCCGGGGCACCACCCAGTCCGGGCTCGGGAACTTGGGCAGCCTGGTCGCGAGCTGCGGGGAGCTGGCGAACAGCGCGTCGGAGACGATGACGCGTGGCAGCTTGTAGTCGGGGAACGCGCCCAGGACCGTGGTCGGGGTGAGCCCGGCGTCGGCGACCAGCTCCTCCAGCACCGCCCGGCTGAACGTCCGCGCGGGCGACTTCAGGGCGTAGTCCTCGAGGGAGTCGAACGGCCGGTTGGTGTGGTCCTCGCCCGCACCGGCGAGGTACTTCACGCCCAGGGCGTTCTCGATGGCGACGAGGAGGGTGCCACCGGGCACCAGGACGTCGCGGCACTGCCCGAGGAAGTCGAGGTACGGCCGCCGGTCCTTGGCGCCGTTGCCCACGTACTCGAGCACGCCGACGACGACCACCAGGTCGTAGGTGGGCTCTGCCGGGACGTCGTCGAGCGTGCCGACGTAGACCTGTACGCCGTCGAGGTCGCGGGTGCGCAGGTTGGCGACCTTCGCCCTCGCGGGCATCGGCTCGATCGAGTCGACGAGCCCCGCACGTTCGCCGAGGTAGCGGGTGATCGGGCCGCACCCGCACCCGATCTCGAGCACCCGCATGTCGGGGCGCACGTCGACGGAGCGCAGCAGGTTCGCCCGGCCGGGGACCAGCGAGTACGACGTCGCCCAGTCGGTGGCCTGGTCGGCGAGCTCACGGGACGCCGAGGACAGGTCGGCGGCGCCGCCGACGATCTCGGCGAGGCGGCCCTCGGCTCCGTCGGCGTAGCCGAGGTCGGGTGCGGACAGGACGCGCAGTCCTGAGTCCTCACGGGTGCCGAGCGAGCGCAGGGGGGTGGCGCTGACCAACGTGGTCTCCTCTCACGGTCCGACAAAGGTACCGGCAGACGGCCCTCCAGCCGGTCCCGACGGCGCGTGGGGCGTCCCGCGCGTCGCACGGGGTCCGTCCGCGCCGGGATACCATCCGGTGGCGGTTGGCGCACGAGCGGAGGTTCCATGGTCGAGTCGGTGGCCGAGCGCAGGATGGCTGATCTTGCGGCGCAGCCCCTCGTGGCCGTCGGCCCGAAGCCGGGCTTGTTCCGCGGCACGGTCGCGTCGATCCGGGACATCTGGGCCCACCGGGAGCTGACCGGGCTCCTCGTCAAGCGGGAGCTGCGCGCGCGGTACAAGAACAGCTCGCTGGGCTTCGTGTGGAGCATGCTCAAGCCACTGGCCCAGCTGCTCGTCTACTACTTCGTCATCGGCGGCCTGATGAAGTTCGGGCAGAACACGCCCGACTTCGGCATCTACATCTTCGCCGGACTGACCGTCTGGACGATCTTCAACGAGATGGTCACCGGCGGTACCGGCTCCATCGTGGCGAACTCCGGCCTGGTCAAGAAGGTCTACCTCCCGCGGGAGGTCTTCCCCCTGAGTACCGTGGGGGCCTCGCTGGTGAACTTCGGCATCCAGCTGGGCATCCTCCTCGCCTTCACTGCGATCGCCGGCGCCTTCCCCACGACGGCGCGGATCCTCTACGTGCCGCTGGGCCTGCTGCTGATCCTCACGTTCGGCTCGGCGCTCGCCCTGGTGCTCAGCGCGGTCAACGTGTACATGCGGGACATGCAGCACCTGGTCGAGATCGCGATGATGCTGCTCTTCTGGGCGTCCCCGATCATCTACCCCTACAGCCTCGTGGCGGAGCGGTTCGGCAGCTCGTGGGTCCAGGAGCTGTACCTCGCCAACCCGGTCACGCTGGCCGTGCTCGCGTTCCAGCGGGGCACCTGGGTGCGCGGCGCGGGCGAGCCCTTCCCTGACCAGATGGGCGTCCGCGTGCTGGTCGCGACAGCGATCTGCGTCGCCTTCCTGTGGCTGGCCCAGCGCATCTTCGCCCGGGCCGAGGGGAACTTCGCCCAGGAGCTCTAGTCCCGCCGCCGACGCGGGCTCAGAGCGCGCCGGGCTGCACTGGTGCAGGACCCGAGGCCCCGCGCCGCACGCCGCGCCACTTCTGCAGGTGGTACGCGGGGTTCAGCAGCGACCAGTAGACCTTGCGCAGCAGCGAGTACTCCCGGTCCCGCAGGATCGACACCTGGTCCCGCACCACACCGCGCAGCACCATCCGCGCGACCACGGAGTAGGACGGCACGGCGACGTCGATGCCCACCTCCCGCAACCCCCGCGTCTCGTCGACCATGCGGTCGTCGTACTCGCGCAGGGTCAGGTCGTTGGAGTGCACGACGACGCCGCGGGGCGCGTAGGCCTTCAGGTACCCGGCGGCGATGAGGTCGCGGCCCAGCAGCTGGTCCTCCGCGTACGACACGTCGCGGTAGGGCACCGGGCCGGTGAGCACGTCGCGCAGCGCGGCCGCGTTCACGTCCGAGTGGAACGTGACGGCGTTGCGGACACCCTCCGAGGTGACGAAGTCGTCCTCGTAGAAGAGGGCCGTGCCGAAGTCCGGCCCGAACCCGGCGAACACCGACCGGATCTCGTACTTGAGCAGGGGAAAGCACCACGGCCGCGCCACCTGCTTGCCCATCACGGCGGCCACGCGGCTGTTGAGCTCGAACGGCTTGAGCATCTCGTACAGCCAGCGGTCGTGGGCGGGCACGGCGTCGTGCGTCAGGTAGACGACGACGCGCCCCCTGGCCAGGTGCGCGGCGAGGTTGCGGGTCCGCCCGTGCCCGAACTCGCTGTTCGGGATGGTGTGCAGGCGCACCCTCGGGTGCGCGGCCACGATCTCGAGCGTGCGGTCCGTCGACCCGGAGTCGAGGACGAGGACCTCGAACTCGCCGTCGAGGCGTTGTCCCTCGACGGCGGCCAGGATGTCCTCGAGGTAGCGCTCGCCGTTGTACGTGAGGATCGTGACGCTCGCGACCAGCTCGACCTCGGGCGCGTCGTCCGGCGTCGTCGTCATCCGATCTCCCGGATCTCGTCCCAGGTGCGCCGGATGCCCTCGGTGAGCGGCGTCGTCGGGCGCGTGCCGAACTCGCCCGTGAAGCGGCTGGTGTCGAGCGTCACGTGGTCGACGAACGTGCTGGGGGTCGGCGCGTGGCGCACCTCCGGCTCCAGGCCGGTCGCCTCGGCGATGCAGCCCAGCAGCTCGGTGAGCGAGGTCCCGACACCGCTGCCCAGGTTGTACAGGTCGCGGCGGGTGCCCCGTGTCACGGCGTCGGCGACCATCTCGGCCATGTCCTCGACGTACATGTAGTCACGGACCATCGAGCCGTCGCCGAACACCGTGAGGGGCAGGCCCTCGGCGAGCCGGCGCAGGAAGATCGGGATGACGCCCTGCCGCTTGGCCGGGTTCTGCCGCGGGCCGTAGGGGTTGGAGATCCGGAACACCGTCGACGACAGGCCGCGCTTGCGCCGGAAGTACCGCAGGTACCCCTCGATCGCCTGCTTGCCGATCGCGTAGGGCGACACCGGGACCGTCAGGTCCTCCTCCCGGAACACCGAGAGGTCCTGGTCGCCGTAGATCGCCCCGCCGGTCGAGGCGAACACCACCTGGCCCACGCCGGCGTCCGCGCACGCCTCGAACAGCTGCACGCTCGACATGATGTTGGTGCGGATGTCGAGCGTCGGGTCGTCCTCGGCGCTCGCCGGGTCCGTTGTCGAGAGGAAGTGCAGGACGACGTCGCGGTCGGCGACGGCGGCGCGCACGTCGGCGGCGTTGAGGAAGTCGCCGCTGATCTCTGTGACGCCCGGAGCCGTGTACTGAGGCCTCAGGGCGCCGAACCTGTCGAACGCGGCCACGGCGTGCCCTCGGTGCGCGAGGGCGTCGACGACATGGGACCCGAGGAATCCGTTGCCCCCGATGACGAGCGTGTCAACCACGGGCGACTGCCTCGAGCGCGGCGACGAAGCGCGCCCCCGACGCGTCCCACCCGTCGCCGCCCACGCTCGCCGCGGCAGCCTGGGCATGCTCGGCGAGGTCGGCGCGGGACAGGACCTCATCCATCCGCCGCGCGAGTGCGGCCGGCGTCGGCTCGGAGTACTCGATGAACGGGTTGCCAGTCACCAGCCTGTTGTTCGGCCCCTCGTTCAACACGGGGATGACGCCGGCCGCAAGGAGCTCCAGAGGCAACAGCGAGAGGTTCGTCAGCGAGAGGACCAGACCGACTCCGCACCGGTTGTACAGGTCGTTGAGCTGGGTGATCTTCATCGCAGCATGGTCCACGTGGGGGAACTGCAGGTCGTACTCCGACACGTCCCAGCCGGCGAGATGGATTGTCACCTCCGGGCGGAGCTGCACCAGACGCTCGAGCGCCATGACGCCGAGCTCGAAGCCGCGGCGAGCAGTGACCGGCCGCGCGTAGAAGAACACCTCGTCGCGCGGGGCGGGATTCGTCAGGTGGTAGAGGCTCGTGTCGGCCGCGAAGCCGAAGGAGGTCGTCCGCATCCCGTAGTCCCGGGCGAGCATCGTGGCCAGCCAGTCGCCGGCGGTGATGCCGTGAAACCCGAACCGGTAGGTGTTCTCCGCGAGGGTGTGCTCAGAGCCCACCGGGTAGAAGCCGGGTTCGAAGTCCTGCACGAAGTAGGCACGCCGCGCGAGCGACGGATCACGGAAGGCCGGATACGCGGTCTCCCACCCGGTCGCGACGATCACGTCGGCATCTCGGTCCACGGCGCCGGCGTACATCCGGAACGTCGCATCGACGTGCGGATACGACGGCGAAGCGGCAACCATCTGCTGCACGCGACCTGGCTCCACCGCCCGGTCGAACGAGTCGTACAGGTAGATCGTCGCCTGGTGCCCCGCAGCCTCCAGATACGCAATGAAGCGGAAGATGTTCTGGTGCCCCCCGCTGCTCTCCCCGGGGGGATGCATGATCCACGCCGTCCGCAGACGCTCGCTGACGACGGCGCGCGGGCTCTCCTGCCATGGGGCCGCCTGGGTCCAGTCGACGGCCAGGGCGTCATCCCATCGGACGAGGAGCTCCGGACGTCGGCTACCAGCGGCAGCGTGGCGGTCGAGGCGCTCCACGGCACGGCGCAGGACGGCCGCGAGCAAACCCGCGACGCCGCGGGTGCGCACGATCCGCACCACACGCCTCAGCGCAGTCGGCATCCGGCCCTCCTGTCTCACCGCAACCCCGTCGGGCCACTGGACAGCCTACCGAGAGCGAGCGCAGAACTTGCCCACGGCGCTCACATGCTCGACGCGCCTGCGTGCCCGGCGGGCGTACAGGATGCGCGGGCGCTCGTCACAGGGCATTGCCAGCACCGCGCCTCCGGATGCGGCACACTTGCGGCTCGTGCGAAACGTCGATCGCCACGGGGCAGAAGTCGATCACCACGGAGGGGAATCGGGGGGCCTCGCCGCGGACCGCGGCCCGGCCCGTCGGGTGCTGGTCAGAGCCGTCGCGGCGGTGCGCGAGGTGTTCGCGGGGCTGCCGATCGCCTTGAGGGTGCTCTACGTCGCCTCGACTCTCGTCAGCCTGCTCGCCTTCAACCAGGGCGACCTGAACCACACCGTCGGTTCGTCGTATGCCTACCTGTTCGGGCATGTCGCAGACTTCTACAGCTACAACGCGACGTACTTCGGGTTCAACGACTACCTACCGTCCGTCTACGTCGTCTTCGCGGCCTGGATGGCACCGGTCAAGCTCCTCATCTCGCCGGGGGCGCAGAACGGTGGCGCGCTCTCCGGCTACGAGGTTCTGTGGGCGAAGACCCTCTTGCTGCTCGTGTTCCTCGCGACGGTCCTCATTCTCGGCCGCATCGCGCGGCTCGCCTTCGCGGGACGCGCGAATGCGGAGCGTCATGTGCGGCTGGCATACCTTCTCTCGCCGTTCGCCGCATTTGCGTTCAACGTGATCGGACAGTACGACGTCATCGGCGTGCTGTTCACGCTGCTGGGCGTCCACGCGTATCTACGTGGGCGCAAGTGGCACTTCGCCCTGTTCTTCGCCGTGGCAGCGTCCTTCAAGTACTTCGCCCTTGCCGCGTTCGCTCCTCTCCTCCTGCTCCGGTACAAGAAGTTCCGCGAGATCGTGCCGCTCTCCGTGATCGCGTTGTCGGTGATCGTGGTCGAGGCCGGTGTCCACCTACCTGACCGGGCCTTCCGGGAAAAGACGCTCTTTGGCCTGGCGGGCAGCAAGCTGGCTGGGGAGGGCGGACCGTCCCCGCTGACCACCTTCATCGCCCTGGTCTACCTGGTTATGCTCTTCCTGCTCTGGCGCACGCAGGCACCGGAGCGATGGATCGCCCCCGTCGCCATCGTCGCGTGCGCCACGGCCTACGGTCTCCTTCTCGTCGCCGTGCCGTGGAACCCTCAGTGGTTCATTCTCCTGAGCCCGTTCTTCGCGCTCACCATCGGCCTGCTGCAGAGACCCGTGCGGTTCCTGGTCTGGGAGTCAGCAGTGTTCCTGGCATTCATCGGGTACGCGGTCAACCTCTTCCCGAGAAACGTCGACTCGACCATGGTGCGTGGCGGCGCGTTGCGGTCGTACCTTGGCGACCCACGCCTCCTCCTTTCAGACGTCTACCCCTCGTCGACGACGCGCGCACTCAACGCGGTCGTGATGCTCTACCTCCTGTCTCCGGTCGTGTTCTGGCTGCTCGAGTTCGTAGAACTGAGGCGGTCGGCAGCCATCGGTCGTCCGGACGCGACAGTGCCCACGCCAGTGTGGCTTGCGCGCATCCTCACCCTCCCGGTTGCCTTCACGCTTCCCGTGTTCGCCACGCTCGTGGTGCCGCAGGGCTGGGCGACCTCGATCGACCCGGGGTCGCCGACGCTCGCCATGGACCGGGCGGAGACCTGCAGAGGGATCGATCACGCGTACGGAGAGGTCTCGGACCAGGCGCCCGTGATCCAGCAGTTCACCACGACCAGGCCGGACCTGCAGGCACTGTCGGTGCTGGTCGGTACGTCGGGCCGTTCCCTGGAGGGGAGCATCGTCTTCACGGTGCGCGACTCCTCGGGCAGGGTCTGGGGCACGTCGGAGACCGACCTGGGCCAGGTCGCCGACAACTCGCTGGTGTATGCGGTTCTCGAGGACCCGGTTGGTGCGACGGCGACACCGCCGTACTCGGTCGAAGTCGGTACGAGGGGCGTCCCCGGCGGGTCCGGTTTCGCGCTCTGGGGCTCGGGCTCCGACTGCATCGCCGACGCCCAGATGACCCTCGACGGGGCGGTGCAGGGAGGCGACCTCAACCTCGTCCTCTACTTCGCCCAGCCCTGACACCACTCGGCGGAGGGTTGCGCCGGACGCCGTGCTGGTCAGGCGGGCGCCCGGCGGAGCACCCCGCTCGGGTCGTCGGCCGGGCGCGAGAACACCGTCGTCTGCCAGAGCAGGTTCTCGTAGGGACCGATCCCGAAGTAGTCCTTGCGTCCCCAACCCGCGCGTGCGAGGTCGGTGAAGACCTGCTGGTAGTCCGGCCGCTCCGAGTTGTCGAGCACCAGCCAGCCGCCGGGCTTCACCTTGTCGTACGAGCGTTGGGCGCTGGCGACCCGCGCCCGCCCGTCGACCAGGACGACGTCGAACGATGCGTCGTCGAACCTGTCGATGCTTCGCGTGTAGGCGGTGAAGTGATGGTCGGGGTAGTTCCGGGAGAGGGCGGCCGGTTCCTCACCTGGCACCCGAGGCTCGGGCTGGGCGAGAACGAACTCGATGTTCGACCTATCGGCGAGCTCGTCCTGCACCAGCCGCTGCCACCGGGCGTCGTGCTCGACACTGACCACGTGGGCGGCGCGGTCGGCGAAGAACACGGTCGAGCCACCAGCCCCGAACTCGAACACGTGCATCGAGGCCGTCACCATCGTCTCCAGCCGCCGGAGAGCGTCGTACGTCACCCAAGGGATCCCGTCGTGGAACGGCAGCCCACCCTTCGCCTTCTTGCGCAGCGTCTCGTCGCGTGGCCTCAGGTGCTTCAGCTGGCTCGGACGCAACAGCGCGTAGGCGAGGGCTCTCCGCCGCAGGCTGGCCACCTGCACGGCGGCGGCCCGCTCGTCCACGTTGAAGAGCCGGTCAAGTCGGTTCATCTGGCGTCCTCTGGGGTGGTCGTTACGGTCGTGGCGGGCGCAGCCGCAGGAGCAGGCGTGCCGCTCCGTCCCGAGCCCGCCACGTGCGCGAGCCTCGGATGAGTCGCAGCTGCGATTCCAGATCGACCACACGAGCAGACGTCGCGGCCGCGGCCTGCTCGCAGCGTTCGAGGCGCTCGAGCCCTTCGGCAACCTCCCCACGCAGCCGCGCGTTGTTGGCGCGGCTCTGGTCGAGCTCCGTCGCGCGGGCCGTCCCCTCCAGGAACGACGCACGGAAGTCAGCTTCGATCTGGTGGAACCGGGATACGAGCGACTCGTGTTCCTCGACGACCCGCGAGAGCGTGTCGTGCGTCGCGCTGGCCTCGACGCGCCAACGGGCGGCAGCCTGGGCCTCGTCCGCAGCTCCTCTGACCAACGCCCCCACGAAGGACCGGAACGGTGCCGCCGGAGCCCGGCGCGCCGCGGCGTCCGTCACCAGCGACAGCACCGCGCGGTCGAACTCCTCGTGCCGTTCGGAACCGAGGAGCTCGTCCTGGGCCGTCCGGGCGAGCCGCCGGCCGAGCCCCGGGTCCGCGGCGAGGGAACGGAACGCGGCTGCGAGACCGGCGGCGTCGCCGGGCGGATACGAAAGGCCCGTGGCACCGGGACGGAGGTACTCGACCATGCCACCGGCGTCGGCATACACCACCGGGAGCCCGACAGCGGTCGCCTCGAACGGCACGCGACCGAACGCTTCGGAGCGCGACGTCACCGCGACCGCATCGAATCGCGCGTACATCGCAGCGCGATCCGACTGGGGCGCCACGATCTCGACGCGGTCATCGACGCCGTGATGGCGCGCCAGCTGCTCGAGACGTTCGTACTCGTCAGGTGTTCCGGGGCCGACGAGGACCAGACGCGCGACAACGCCCTCGTCACGAAGGAGGGCGACCGCAGAGACGGCGTCGGCCTGCCCCTTGCCCGGGTTGAGGCTGCCGACGATACCCACCGTCCACGCTTGGCGGGCTGCCTGCCGAGCCGCGTCGCCCTCGCCCTGCTCGCTCACCGGGACCCGAGGCGCCGGGTGCAGGACTGTCACGTCGTCGGCCCCGCCGACCAGGTGGTCACGGACCGCCGCGGAGTTCGCGACCACCCGGTCGGACAGCGCCCGGACCACGTGCCCGAAGGCCTCGCGCCCGCCGGGAAGCGACAAGCCGTAGTCGCGGTCACCGAACTCACGCAGGTACCAGATGTGCGGAAGGCCGAGCGCGGCCGCGGCGAGTGCACCCTGGGGTATGACGCCGGTCTCGGTCAGCACCACGTCCGGCCCGACTCCGGCGATGGCGCCGAGCACCTCAGGGGAGACCCAAGCGCCGGTCGGCCAGCCTTCGCGGGTGTCCTGCCGCTCGGCTGGGAGGTGCATCCACCACGGCAACGGCGGAACCTGCGTGACCGATCCGCCGAGACGCAACAGCTCGGCACGCAGCCCGAGGTCCTCGCCCGGGACGACGGTGTGCACCATGCAGCCCTGGCGCACCAGGCTCTCCACGATCTCGGTGTGACTCCGTTCGGCGCCGGAGAGGCCCCCGGAATGGATGACGGCGGAGATCGTGGTGCACCGTTCGCGCAGCACGCAGTAGAGATTTGCGTACCCGCCAGGATCCATGAGATCGGCCCAGCCGGTCCCGTCGCGCAGCTCTTGCCACGTCCGGCCGTCCTCGTCGACGAGGAACAACCGGAACCCGAAGGCACGAAGACGTTCGACGAGAGCGTCCGCGCTCGATCCGGCCGCCGTGGCGCACTTGGGGTTCAGCTCCACGAGCAGCCGCACGTCGTCGTACCGCGCGAAGGTGCCCTCCAGACCGGACAGCGCGCCGAGCTCGTGACCTTCGACGTCGAGCTTGACCAGAAGGGTGCGGCCCGGAGGCAGGTCGAGGTCACTCCCCTGGATCGCCGCCACGTCGACCGAGCCGAGGGTCGGGGAGTTGGGGTGTCCGCTCAAGCCGTTGTTGTCCGACGCTTCGGTCAGGTGGATGGTCGCGCGCCCTGTCGTGGCGCCGAAGGCCGCCGCGACGACACGGACCGCGCCCTTCCCGGCCGCGTCGACGTTGCGCTGGAGCACCTCGGCGTTCGCGGGTGATGCCTCCACCGCCACGACGGTCGCGCTCGGGCGGGCCGACGCGGCGACGAGCGTGTAGTAGCCGACGTGGGCACCGATGTCGAGCACCACGTCGGCGGCGCCGGCCGCCGTTCGGAACAACGCCGTCGACATCGGTTCGTAGCCACGGGACTCGTACCATGGCCGGTGACGCTCCGGCGCCTCGAGCGTGAAGTCGCAGCCCAGGGGCTGCATACGAACCATCCGCTCCACGCGGGGCTCCCCTTCCTCATGACGACGCCCGGCGTCCGGGGCGCCGCTCCGCCGTCAGCCTAGGCCGCGCCGCCCAAACCGAGCGCGGCCAGCACCGCACCCACATTGGCTGCGGGCGAGTACGCCGCCAGCGCATGCTGGCGCGCCTTCTCCCCCATCGCGACCCCACGCTCGGCGTAGGCGTTCACGATCGACCGGAGGTAGTCGTCCCATTCGTCCACGCGCACGAGGAGACCGTTGACCTCGTGCTCGATGGCCCGCGACATCGTGAACGTGGGCGACGCGAGCGTCGGGATCGCGACGGCCGCCGCATCGAAGTACTTGAGCTCCGACTTGCAGTTCGTGAACCGGTTGTCCTGGAGGGGGGCGATGTTCACCTCGGTCTCGGCGATGAGCCGCTGCAGGTCCATGTAGCTCGTCAGCGGCACGAGGTCGATGCGGTCCTCGAGCCCGGCGAGGGGCGAGTTCTTGAGCTCCAGATACCCGACGACCCGTAGACGGACCGACGCGTCGCTGCGCAGCAGGCGCGCGACCGCGCCTGCCGCGATCGCGAAGTCGCGGTTGTGCGTCGGGGTGCCGCTGAAGTAGCCGAGGTGGACGAAGCCGTCCGAGGTCGGCCCCGCAGCCGCCCGTGCCGCCACGAGCGCGTCGGAGTAGGCGATCTGCTCGGCGCCCATGAAGTTGGGCACGATGCGCACAGGCTTGTCGATCGTCTCCTGAGCGCACTGGGCGAGGTACTCGTTGGTCACGATCAGCTCGTCGGCGAAGTCCATCGTGCGGCGCATCCGCGCGAACGCAGCGAACCACCAGTTCCAGACGCGTTCCGCGGCTTCCGGCTCCCCCTCGTGCTGGTCGAGGGTCTTGACGATCTCTGGGACCATCGCGATGTCGAACACGAAGTCGTCGATGTCGAAGAGCACCCGGGTGCCGAAGCGGCGGGCGACCGCCATCAGCTGCGCGACCTGGTCGCTGTACGGCACCCGGCAGACGACCAGCACGTCCGCCTCCTTCACGATCGGCACGAGGGCGTCCCCGTCGCTCTCCCAGAACCAGCTCGCGCTGACGCCTGGCGCATGGTCGGCGAGCGCCTTCGCCGTGTTGAAGCAGCGGTACCGGAAGGTGCTCGCGTCCGGGCTCCGGTAGTAGTAGGCGACCTTGACCGGTTCGGCGCGGAACATGCGCACCCGGTCCGCGAGAGGCAGGGTCCAGGGGTCGCGGTACACGAGCTCCTGGATCGGGATCTCATACATCGCCGAACCGCCTCACGAGGTGGTCGACGACGACGCCCAGGTTGTCCGACCAGGGGGCGAAGTACGGCGAGTCGGCGGGCTCGAAGGGCTCCGCCGACCGCTCCTGCACGAGCGCCACGCCAGCGGTGATCTGCGCTGCGAGAGCCTCGACAGTCGGCTCTGCGACCAGAACGCGATCCGAGACGCCGCGAAGATCCGGCTTGCCGGGCCACTCGTTGGTGACGACCACGGAGCCGCTGGCGGCGAGGTCGAGCGGCGGATAGCTCGGATGCGGTGAGGCCATCAGCGAGAGCCCGAGGTCGATCCGGCCGAGGAGCTCGTGGTACTCCGACCACCCGAGCGCGTCGTGCAGCACAGGCCTCGACCCGTCACAGAAGCCCAGCTCAGGCACGCCTCGGCCGACGAAGTGGACCCGCCACCGCTCGCGAGGCAGCGCCCCGCTGCCGATCGCCTCGTCGAGCGCCGCCACCCCGAGGTCGAAGAGGTTCCTGGGGTTGTTCGGCCGGGCGTAGAAGAAGAGATGACGCAGGGATCCCGAACCGATGATCCGACCGCGCCGGAAGAAGGCGGCGAAGGACGGTTCGAACGAGATCCCCGTCGACGCGAGGTTGTCGACGCCCGTCGCGATCAGGTGGTCGAGGAGGCCGCGCGTGTTGACGACCACAGTCAGACCGGGGTCGTTCATCGCGCTGGTCGCGCCGAGGGTCTGGGCACCCGTGGGGTAGAAGCAGCGCTCGTCCTCCTGGAGGATGTAGACGACGCGCTCGGCAGGCACTGCACGGCGGACCGACGTCGTCGACCACCACGATGTGGTGAGGAACAGGTCGTCCTCACCCGTGGGCAGGAAGTCTCCAGGTCCCGTCGGCACGAAGGCGAGGTCCGGAGCCGCATCCGGTCGGACGCCGACGGTGCGGAACAGCTCACCCAACCCGGCTGCGTCCGGTGCGGAGTGGCGGGTCACGATGCGCAGCCGCCGGCCGGTCGCATTCGCCCAGAGGACCCCCAGGACGAGCGCCGTTGCTACGCCGCCGAAGAGGCTCTCGGGGCCGATCGAGTCCGTGACCACGTTGAGGCGCGGGACGTCTCGGCCCGGGATCGTCCTGAGCATTCGGAGATCCGGGTAGCGCCGACTGAGGAGGTCTTGCACCGAGTGGGACGGCTCGGCGTCGGACCCTGAGACGCCGGTGAGGTTCGTACCGCGGCCGTTCGGGTGCCGGCCCTCCCCGATGCCGTACCGGAGGTAGTGCACCAGGGGGTTCATCCCCGCGGCCGCGACGTCCGGGTAGCTCTCGAGGTACCACCGCAGGTCGAAGTGCGGGCTGGGGTCGTAACCAAGAGCGGCACCCTCGGTCAGGAAGTGCACGAGCGGGTTGGAGCCCGAACGCGCCACCTCGGGATGCCTCTGCAGATACCACGCGGACGAGAAGCCGACCGGGACGGGGTCGCGGCCTTCGACGCCACCGCTCGTGAGGAAGTGCTCCACAGGGTCGACGCCGCGGGCGGCCACGTCGGCGTTGTGCTCCAGATACCACGCGGGATCGAAGAGCACGCTCGGCCGCCGCTGCTCGGTGCGGCCGTGCATCACGTAGTGGGCGACCGGGTCTGCGCCGGACGCCGCGACATCGGCGTAGGTCTCGAGGTAGTAGGCCGCGTCGAACAACGCCCTGGTCGGCCCGTCGAGGGCAGGCGGGGCCGGGCGGCGCAGCACCTTGCGGGCGGCCGACCGCGCGCGCGCGTCGATGGCGGCGGGAAGACGAACGGGCATGTGGACCTCGTAGTTCCTGGCTCGTGGGCGTGTGGCGTCAGGGAAGGGCTCGCATCAGGCACCACCCCGGCGCCCGCGGAAGAGCGACCTGACGCGACCGTAGCCTCGGCGCAGGACCTCAGCAGGCCCACCAGCCTTGAAGTACGCGCGGGCCAGCACGACGTCGTCACGCAACCGTGGCCGCGCGCGCCGATATGCAGCCGCGCGCACCTCCGGCTCGCCGAGGGTGGTGACCAAGTCGATGGCGCGCTTGGGGTCGCGGCAGAACTCTACGAGGGGGCGCAGCGTGCTGTTCCACGCGAAGCTGGGCGCGTACTGCGCGATCCGGGCGCGAACGGCGGACGCGGCGTCCTCGTCGTAGAGCATCTCCTCCAGGGCCGCCGCGAGCGCATCCACGTCCCGCTCAGGGACGACCCGTCCCAGGCCGTTGTCACGGATCAGATCGCTGAAGGTGTCGCCCTCTGTGGCGACGATGGGCAGCGTGGCCCACAGGTAGTCGAGGATGCGCGTGCGGAACGAGAACTGCGTCTCGATGTGCTGGAAGTGGGTCGAGACGCCCACGTCGGCGTCGAGGAGGTAGTCCCCGCGCTCCACGTACGGCACCCACCCGTGGTTGAAGAACACATGCTTCCCGGTCAGCCCCAGCCGGTCGGAGAGCTCCTTCGCCTCCCACGCGATCCGCATGTCGGGCACACCCGGGTTGGGGTGCTTGAGCCCGAGGAAGTACAGCCGTACGTCCGGGTGTCGGTCCCGCAGGCGGTCGACGGCGTGCAGCAGGGTGAGCGGATCGAACCAGTTGTATACGCCCCCGCCCCACAGGATCACCTTGTCGTCGGGGCCGATTCCGTCGACGACCCCGCGGATGCCCGAGCGCCGACGTACAGGCGGCGTATCGGGGATGCCGAAGGGGACGACGGCGAGGAGCTGGTCAAGCCGCGAGTCCTCGTCGTAGAGGGCAGGGTTGACCCGACCCTGCCCGGCGAGCTGCCCCAGCCAGAAGTCCCGCTGCTTCGGGGAAGCGCACAGCAGGAAGTCGGCCCGGGCAAGCTGCTCGTTGAGCACCCTGGTGGTCTGGCGGACCGCGAGCGCACGCCCGGCAGCGCCGACGTCCTTCGCCTGCTCCAACTGCTCAAGGTGCATCGGGTCATAGACGTCGGCGACGAGGATCGTGCTGCTGTCCTTGAGCCATGGGGCGCCCTCGAGGAGGAAGCCCTGGAAGATGATGACGTCCGCCCAGTCGGTCGCCTCCCGGAGAGTCCGACCGGACACCGAACCGACCTCGAAGCCGTCCCCGGTCACCTGGGCGCCCGCGGTCGATACAAGACGCACGTCCTGCTCAGGAGCGAGCGCCCGGGCGATCTCCCACGCGCGGATGGCGGGGCCGGCCATCCGCTCCGTCAACGGCTCCCCCGTGACGACGAGCACACGCCGGCGCGAGATGAAGTGTCGGTCGATGCCGAACGCCTCGACGATCTCACGGTGCGCGTCGACGTACGTCTTCTCGCCGTACGCCGGCTCGATGGCGTGGCGGAAGAGGGGGAACAACGAACGGTCGGACCGACGGCGCCGTGACTGCACGGCCTGACGCGCTTCGACGAGCCCCGGAAGCTCCTGGGTGAAGTGGTCGATGGCGTAGGCGCCCGTGAGCGACGCCTTCGGCACCATCACGTCCTCCACCTCGTCGCCGCCGGGCGAGCGCTGGAGGTCGAGCACCGTCGTGTCCACGCCGGTGCGGGCAATGCCGCGCCGCACGGCGAGGGCCATCGCGCCGGGGAGGGCGATGGCGAGCGACTGGTCGTCGAGGTTCTTGTACATGGCCATCAGCGCATTGCGCTCCAGGAGGTAGGACTCCCGGTACTGCCCGTACCTCTTCATCGACGCATGGTGCCGGTGGTAGGCGATCGAGCGTGGCTCGTAGCGCACGCGATAGCCGAGCACGTTCAGGCGCCAGCCCAGGTCGACGTCCTCGTAGAACATGAAGAATCGATCGTCGAACCCACCGGCGTCGCGGAACACCGCGCTCGGCATCACCATCGCCGCTCCAGTGGCGAACAGCACGTCCTTGGGAACGTCGAACTCCGGCCCGTCCGGGCGCCCAACCTCCCGCTTGTACCCCATGCCGAACCACGACAGCGAGGCATCCACGTAGTCGACGAGCGCGCCGTCCCAGTCGAGCACCTTGCTCGCGACCGCCCCGATCGACGCGTCGGACCGAAGGGTCTCCACAGCTGCCCGGACCCACATCGGATGCGGCCGCGCATCGTTGTTGAGGAAAGCGATGTACTGACCGCTCGCGTAGGTGACTCCGAGGTTGCAGCCACCGGCGAACCCGAGGTTCGAGCCCGCCTCGACGACGATCGCGCCCGGTACGGCAGTGCGGATGCGGGCGACCGAGCCGTCGCGCGAGTCGTTGTCCACCACGATGAGCTCAACGAGCTCGCGCGGCCAGTCCAGCTCCAGAAGGTGCGTCAGGCACGTGATCGTGTCGTCGGCACCGCGGTAGTTGACGAGGACGACAGACACGACGTCCCGGCGCGCCTCTGGCACACCTAGACCGTCGCCACGCATGTTCATCCCCTGACCGTTCCCCCCGTCCCATGGCGCGCCGGAGCCATACCGGCAATCGCATCCGGACCGACGACCAGCTCGTCACGACCGCATGTCGACTTACTCGGCCCACGAGACGGGCGGCGGACCAACCGCGAGCCTAGCGAGGAAATCAGAGGCAGGTCGAGACGCAGGGCCCGGGTCGACGTTGCGCCCGGGGGTACAGTGGGCGGGCTGCGCTACCCCCGGCTCGCGGCGCAGACTTCGAGCGCATGGAGAACCAGGAGCAGGATGCCGTCCACGTACGACGAGCGGGTCGCGCGCCTGGCCGAGGAACCCATCCGTTATGCGGGCACCGTCCCGGGGGTCCTGCGAGGGACCGCGCGATCCGCGCGGGACGTCTGGGGACGGCGCGAACTCCTGGTCATGCTCGTCCGACGCGAGCTCAAGGCTCGTTACAAGGACAGCATCCTGGGCTTCGTCTGGACCCTCATCCGGCCGCTGACGATGCTGTTGATCTACTACGTAGCGCTGGGCAAGTTCCTGGGGGCGGAGCGCGGCATCCCCGACTTCGCGATCTTCATCTACACCGGGCTGACGGCATGGGGCCTCTTCTCCGAGGCGGTCACGTCGGGGACGGCATCGATCGTCAACAACACCGGCCTCATCAAGAAGGTGTATCTGCCGCGGGAGATCTTCCCGCTGGCGACCTTGGGCTCGGCGATGTTCAACTTCGTCATCCAGCTCGTCATCCTGCTCCTCGCGACGGTCATCGCCGGATCCGTCCCGACAGGCAGCCGATGGGCCTACCTGCCCCTCTCCCTGGCCGTCGTCGT
>Ga0196970_1000539_pt1 | contig 41895 bp, 28 predicted proteins | sample S1v_513CmetaG_FD_148672 | JGI IMG/M metagenome (GOLD analysis project Ga0196970, IMG submission 148672) | Soil microbial communities from Anza Borrego desert, Southern California, United States - S1+v_5-13C | ecosystem: Environmental > Terrestrial > Soil > Desert | place: USA: California... | reverse complement strand
ACCGAGAACACGCGGTTCTGGAACGCCAGCGGCATTGACGTCAACGTCGGCGCCAACGGTTTTGCGGTGAAAACCGAATCGCTGTCGACCCTGCTGGTCGGCGGCATCGCTTTCCGCGCGCCGGATTACAGCCCCAATGACACCACCGCCGCTGAAGACCGCGACTACGAACTGTTCGCCGACCAGACCACTGCCCTCGCCCCACCCAATGGCAAGGCGCAATACTTGACCCTGCGTTTCGATCAGGCCCTGCGCGGGCTCAAGGTCGATGCGCCGGTGGAATTCCTGGGGGTCGAGATTGGCCGGGTAGTGGCGGTCAATCTGGATTTTGACGAGGTCAAGCGAACCTTTCCGGTGAACGTCGGCATCGTTATTTATCCGCAACGCCTGGGCCGCGCCCACGCGAAAATCCTCAAGACCTACAAGGGCGACGAAAACGACGAAGCCACGGGCGCGCGCCTGATCGCCACATTCGTTGAAAATGGTCTGCGCGCACAGGCACGCAACGGCAACCTGCTCACCGGGCAGTTGTACATCTCGCTGGATTTCTACCCGAAAGCGCCGAAAGTCGCCTTCGACGCAACAGCCCGGCCGATCAGCATTCCGACCGTCCCCGGCAGCCTCGAACAGCTTCAGGAAAAACTCGAGGCGATGGTCAACAAGATCAACGCACTGCCGGTGGAACGCATCGCCAGCAACCTCGACAGCAATCTGGTCGAGCTGCGCAAAGGCCTGAGTCAGTTCAACGCCAAGACCTTGCCGAGCGTGCAAAGCACCCTCGCCGACGTCAGCAAAACCTTGCAGTCGGCCAATTCGACCCTCGCCGAAGATTCGCCGCAGCGCGAGCAACTGGGGCAGACCCTCGACGAACTCGGACGCATGTCGCGCTCCCTGCGTGAGCTGTCGGATTACCTTGGCCGGCATCCGGAGTCGCTGATTCGCGGACGGCCCGACAACGCCGCGCCGCTGGACCTCAAAGGACCGCCACGCAATTGAGCACAGGAGCAAAAAACATGGCATCACCGCTGAAAATCAGTGTGCTCGCGGCGATCATGCTACTCGGCGCCTGCCGCAGCGACCCGATCAGCTTTCACACTCTGACCCCGGTGCATCAAGGCGCCGGGCGCAGCGGTGCGGACATTGCCATCGAGAGCATCAGCGTGCCGCCGCAGGTCGATCGGCCGCAAATCGTCATCCGTGAAGGCAACAGTGGCCTGGCGATTCTCGAAACCGATTGGTGGGGTGCCAGCCTGATCGACGAACTGCGCAGCGCCCTCCTCGACCAGTTGAGCAACGGCGCGGGTCAGCAACGCTCATCGGTGCGCGTCGACGTGCAGCGCTTCGACTCGATTCCCGGCCAATACGCGTTGATGGATGTGAAATGGCGCCTGCGTGCGATGGGCGATCCGGATGCCGAACTGCTGACCTGCCGCTCGATCCTGCAGACACCGTCGGGGCCGAGCATCGAGGATCTGGTGACGGCGCAGCAGAACAACGTCAAACGACTCGCCGCACAGATCACTCAGGCCGCCAGCCGTTCGCGCGGCTGCCCAGCCGCGGGTTGACTCATCTCACAGATCGAAACGGTCCACTGCCCGCCGCCGCTCGTTGTCATCGCGCACATCGTAGTTGGCGGTGGTCTGGATGTTGCTGTGATGCGCCAGTTTCTGCGCGATCGACAGGTCGTGTTCTTCGATAACCCGCGTAATGAATGAGCGACGGAAATCGTGCGGCATGATCTTCACCCCGACCTGCGTGCCACGCTGGCGGGCAATGTAGTAGATCGCGTGTTTGGTGATGCGCTCGCGGGTGATGTGGTTGCCACGGCGAATGCGGTTGAACAGAAACGCATCATCGCTCTCGCCTTCCTTGAGCTGCGAACGGCGCAGTTCCAGCCAGGCATTGAGTTTGGCGAACGCCCAGGTCGGCGCGTACTTGATCAACTGCTTGTTGCCCTTGCCGGTGACGGTCAGGCTGCGCTCGCTGAAGTCGACCTGATTCAAATCCAGATCCACCGACTCCGACTTGCGCATGCCGGTGCCATACAGCAGCGCAATCACCGCCGCGTCGCGCAGACCTTGCGGACGTGGATCGGCGGCGCAGACTTCCATCAATTCGTGAATCAGCGTGCGCTTGAGGTTGCGCCCCTGGGACAGGCGCGTACCGGCGATGGCTTTGACCGAGCGCATCTTCAACAGATGATCCTGACTGATCAGGCTCATGCGCCAGGCTTCATTCATGACCCCGCGCACAGCGTTCACGTACAGCGAAGAGGTGTTCGGCGCGTAGCCGTCTTCGCGCAATGCGGCGACCAGCGCCACGACGTCTTCCGGTTGCAGGCCGTGCCAGGGGATGTCTTCGATGTCCACGTCCTCGAAACCGAGGCGATCGGCCGCGTCCTGTAAGACGTAGCGCATGGTCAACTGGCTGGAAGGCGCCAGGCGCGTCAGGTAAAGCGTCAATGGATTGGTGATGGACGCGGTGGATTCAGTACTCGACAAGTCAATCAAACGAAACGGCCTTGGTAAAAAAACAGTTCAACAAAACGACACGATGACAAAAACGGGCAAGTGCCGGGCTGCCCCAAAAAAAGGCCTACAACCTGCCGCCCGACCGCGTGAAAGTCAATCAGGCATTCCCCGGCAGGTAGCCCAACCCTTTGAAGTGCGGTGCTTTTCAGACAACCGGGTGCTGGCATTGCGCCTGCGCCAAGTGAACGGCCGTCAGCATCGCCTGCCTGTCTGCACCGCCAGGAAGTCGCGTCGCGCAAAACAGTAGGCAAATTGAAACATGCCCTTGCCTATCCTGACCTTAAGGCATGAACACCCGTCCGGCTCAGGAGTGTCCTATGAAAATCACGGTCTTTGGCAGCGGTTACGTGGGTCTTGTGCAAGCGGCGGTACTGGCCGAGGTGGGCCATGATGTTGTGTGCATGGACGTCGATCAGCACAAGATCGACCAGTTGCGCCAGGGTCACGTCAGCATCTTCGAGCCGGGGCTGGCGAATCTGGTGCGCGAGGGCCTGGACGCCAAACGTCTGCACTTCACCAGCGACGAAAAACTCGCCGTGCAGCACGGTCGGGTGGCGTTTATCGCCGTGGGCACGCCTTCGCGTGAGGATGGCTCGGCGGACCTGCGTTACGTGCTCTCCGTGGGCGACGCGATTGCCCGGCACCGCGAGCAGCCGCTGATCGTTGTGGAGAAATCCACAGTGCCGGTGGGCACCGGCGACACGTTGCGCGCGCATATCGAAAAGGCCCTGATCAAGGTCGGCCGGCTGCTGCAATTCGATATTGTCTCCAACCCGGAATTTCTCAAGGAAGGCTCGGCCGTTGCCGATTGCCGGCGCCCGGACCGCATCATCATCGGCTGCGAAGGCGATGACGTGCGCGACGTGATGCGTGATCTGTATGCGCCATTCAACCGCAACCATGACCGGATCCTGTTCATGGACCTGCGCAGCGCCGAGCTGACCAAATACGCCGCCAACTGCATGCTCGCGACCAAGATCAGCTTCATCAACCAGATCGCCGAACTCGCTGAACACCTGGGCGCCGACATCGAAGCGGTGCGCCAGGGCATCGGCGCCGACACGCGCATCGGTTATCACTTCATCTATCCGGGCTGCGGCTATGGCGGCTCGTGCTTTCCCAAGGACATGCGCGCGCTGATCCACAGCGCCGAACAAGCGCACTGCTCCAGCGACTTGCTGCAAGCGGTCGAAGCGATCAACCAGCGCCAGAAGCACAAGCTGTTCGAGCGCATCAACGCCTTCTACCGCGGCGACCTGCGCGGCAAGACCTTCGCCCTGTGGGGCCTGGCGTTCAAACCCAACACCGACGACATGCGCGAAGCACCGAGCCGGGTCCTGCTCGAAGCGTTATGGGCAGCCGGCGCCAGCGTCCGCGCCTTCGACCCCGAAGCCATGCAGCAAACCCAGAACCTCTACCCCGACGAAGCGAAACTGCTGCTGATGGGCACCCCCGAATCAGTCCTGCCCGGCGCCGACGCCCTGATCATCTGCACCGAATGGCAACAGTTCAAGGCTCCGGATTTCGACCTGATCAAACAACGCCTCAACAGCCCGGTGATCTTCGACGGCCGCAACCTTTACGACCCCGAACGCCTGGCCCGCAACGGCTTCCACTACTTCGCCATGGGCCGCGGCGAGTCGCGGCAACTGCCGATCCCGCTGCAACAGTGGCCGCGTGCGTCGGATGTGGCGTGAGTCGTCTTGTTTATGCGCAGGATTTTCAGGCTCATTCCAAACAGACAAAGCCAACCCTCACCCTAGCCCTCTCCCGGAGGGAGAGGGAACTGACCGAGGAGGATGCGAGAGGCACGTCGGCTAGCAATACCGAGTCGAATGCAATTCTCAAAAGCAACCAAAATCGGCTCCCTCTCCCCTCGGGAGAGGGCTGGGGTGAGGGGCAGCCACACCACAAATCCAAAGCCAACCACCCGCTTCTAACCACTCAACAATGAATCGCAGCAACTGCCGATCCCGCTGCAACAGTGGCCGCGTGCGTCGGATGTGGCGTGAGTCGTCCTGTTTATGCGCAGGATTTTCAAGTTCATTCCAAACAGACAACGCCGACCCTCACCCTAGCCCTTTCCCGGAGGGAGAGGGAACTGACCGAGGAGGATGCGAGAGGCACGTCGGCTAGCAATACCGAGTCGAATGCAATTCTCGAAACCAACCAAAATCGGCTCCCTCTCCAGGGGGAGAGGGCTGGGGTGAGGGGCAGCCACACCACAAATCCAAAGCCAACCACCCGCTTCTAACCACTCAACAATGAGCGCAAGCTCGAGTGCTCTTGATCTTGCGTCACCGGCGACGTCGGAAGGCTGAGCGGAGGGATTGATCCGGGCGTGGGAGCGCAGCGACCGTCTGGCGCAGCCAGACACAGCGGAAGGAGGTGCAGCGCAGCAAACCGTAGCCGCTGCGCCCGGATCAGTCCCGAAGCGAAGGGACCCGAGCCTGCGAGGGCCGAACGTAGGAGCAAGCGTTTTGGGTTACCTTTTTGGCGTTTGAAAAAGGTGACCCGCTGTAAGAGCGGAACCTTAAGTAGCCGTTACCGCAGCAACGGATATGTACCCGGATTCGCAGTATGACCCTTGACCGCCAGCAGACGCACAGAGAGGATGACTGACGCCCGCCAAGCCTCTGAAACAAGGACATTCAAACTTCGTGGCCACCTATTCGCCCCTCATCCGCCGATTGATGATCAGCTCCCTGAGCGTCGTCGTCAGCCGCGCCCTGATCAGCCCACTGCTGACCCTGTTCCTGAGCAACAAACTCGGCCTCAACCCCCAGGATGTCGGCCTGCTGCTGGGCATCGCCGTATTCAGCGCCACGCTGCTGTCCTTGTACGGCGGCTACATCATCGACCGGCTCGACAAACGCCGCTTGCTGATCCTCACCATGCTCTCCAGCGGCATCGGCCTGATCCTGCTCACCTTCGCGCAAAACCTGTACCTGGTCACGCTGGTGCTGATCATCAGCGAAACCGCCTCGGCGCTGTTCCTGATCGGCTCCAAAGCCATCCTCAGCGAAAATTTGCCAGTAGGCCAACGGGTCAAGGCGTTCTCGCTCAACTACACGCTGACCAACATCGGCTACGCCGTCGGCCCGATGGTCGGCGTGGTGATCGCCGCTGTGCAGCCGGCGGCGCCTTTCATCGTTGCGGGCATGATCGCCATCGGCAGTATTTTTCTTCTCCTCGGCGCTGCCCGGGAAGCCAGTCCGGCCGCAACCCTCACGCCACCACAGAGTTTCCTCAACACCCTGATCATCCTCAAGAACGACCGCACGATGATCCTGTTCACCCTCGGCTGCCTGCTCAGCACGCTGGTGCACGGGCGCTTCACCCTGTACCTGTCGCAATACCTGCTGGTCACCCACACCCAGCAACAGACGCTCGACACCATGGCCGCCCTGCTCGCCTGCAACGCGATCACGGTGATCCTGTTGCAATATCAGGTCGGCCGCTTGCTCAGCCGCGAACACCTGCGTTACTGGATTGCCGGCGGCACCGCGCTGTTCATCGTCGGTCTGATCGGTTTCAGTCTGGCCGACAGCCTCGCTGGCTGGTGCGTGGCGATGTTCATCTTCACCGTCGGCGAAATGATCATCTACCCGGCCGATTTTCTCTTCGTTGACACCCTCGCCCCGGAAGAATTGCGCGGCAGCTACTACGGCGCGCAGAACCTCGCCGCGCTCGGCGGTGCGGCGAGTCCGGTCATGTGCGGCTTTCTGTTGATGCACACGGCGGCACCAAGCATGTTCTATGCCCTGAGTGCGCTGGCAGCAGCGGGCGGTTATCTGTGCTTCATCAGCGGACGCCGGGTCGCTTAAATTCAAAAATAATGCACTAAATCTGCATTAATATGAATTTGTCAGTATCGACTTCGCCCGGCACACTGTGCGCGTTCCTCCCCCAATGTTGGAACGCTTCGAGGGCTTTCCGGATATGCCGGACAAGTCCTTTTTTTTGTCTCGAATTTGCTGCAAAGGATCGGATTCACATGCTCGCTCGCTGGTTGCCCGCCGCTATCAACACCCGTCCCACCGAATGGAGTCGCGCCGCCATCGGCATGGCGCTGGGGACGTTGTTCAGTGTCTGGATGTGCGCACAAGTCTTCGGCCATGACGTTGCCTATCACCTGATCGGCCCGCTGGGCGCATCGGCAGTGCTGCTGTTCGCCGTGTCCTCGGGCGCCCTCGCCCAGCCGTGGTCGATCCTTGGCGGCTATCTGTGTGCCGGCGTCGTCGCGCTGCTGGTCGCTCACGTGCTAGGCCGCACCCTCGGCAGTGCCTGCCTGGCAGCGGGCATGGCGTTGATTCTGATGTGCTGGTTGCGTTGCCTGCATCCGCCGGCCGGTGCTTTGGCATTGACGCTGGTGCTGGCTGACCCTGCGACCATTGCCATGGACTGGAAAGCCATGGAACCGGTGATGCTCGGCGCGGTATGCATGCTCACCAGCGCCCTCGCCTACAACAACCTGACCCGCATCCGCTACCCGAAACGCCCGGCCGAACCGGCGCCGCTGGTGACGCCGACCGACAGCCTCGCCATCACCGCCGAGGACCTGAAACTGGCGTTGGCGGAGATGGAGGCGTTTATCGATGTCACGCCCGAAGACCTTGAGCGCTTGGTGCATGTCAGTGAGCTGTACGCCAAGCGTCGCAGCATCGGGGAGGTTTTTTCCAAGTAATTTTTCGTGGTTCGGCTAAGGTAAAAACGCAAACAGCGCCTGCACATATCCGGGTTGTACACGGCAAATTTGCACTGTTACGATCGGCTACTGCCCGTGCGCGGGCTTTTCGAATAAAGACAATAAAAGCAGGGAGTTACAGATGACAGCTCAGGCTTCATCCCAACGGACCCCGTCCATGGATACCACGCAGAACGAAGTGCTGGCCGAAGTGCGCAACCACATCGGTCACCTGACCCTGAACCGCCCCGCTGGCCTCAACGCCATCACTCTTGACATGGTCCGTCAGCTGCAGCAGCAGCTCGATGCCTGGGCCACCGACGCCAACGTGCACGCGATTGTTCTGCGCGGCGCCGGGGAAAAAGCCTTCTGCGCCGGCGGCGACATTCGTTCGCTGTACGATAGTTTCAAAAGCGGCGACACCCTGCATGAAGATTTCTTCGTCGAGGAATACGCCCTCGACCTGACCCTGCATCACTACCGCAAACCGGTGCTGGCGCTGATGGACGGTTTCGTCCTCGGCGGTGGCATGGGCCTGGTGCAAGGCGCCGATTTGCGTGTGGTGACCGAGAAGAGTCGTCTGGCGATGCCGGAAGTGGCCATCGGTTATTTCCCAGATGTTGGCGGCAGTTATTTCCTCTCGCGCATTCCCGGCGAACTGGGGATTTACCTGGGCGTCAGCGGCGTGCAGATTCGTGCGGCCGATGCGCTGTATTGCGGCCTGGCCGACTGGTATCTGGACAGCAGCAAACTGGCGCTGCTCGACGAAAAGCTCGACCAGATGGAATGGCAGGACACGCCACTCAAAGCGCTGCAGAACCTGCTCGCCAAACACGCCGTACAGACCTTGCCTGATGCACCGCTGCAAGCCTTGCGCCCCGCCATCGATCACTTTTTCGCCTTGCCGGATGTGCCGAGCATAGTCGAGCAAATGCGCGAGGTCACCGTCGCCAACAGCCACGACTGGGCGCTGACCACCGCTGATTTGCTGGAGACTCGCTCGCCACTGGCGATGGCAGTGACGCTGGAAATGCTCCGTCGCGGTCGACAGCTGAGTCTGGAGCAATGCTTCGCTCTGGAACTGCATCTGGATCGCCAATGGTTTGCCCGTGGCGATCTGATCGAAGGCGTGCGCGCCCTACTGATCGATAAAGACAAGACACCACGCTGGAATCCGCCCACCCTCGCCGAGCTGGACGCTGCGCACGTCGCGAGTTTTTTCCACGGTTTTGATGAGAGCGGGAGCTGAGCCATGCACGATCTCGAACTGACTGAAGAACAAGTGATGATCCGCGACATGGCCCGGGATTTTGCCCGTGGCGAAATCGCGCCCCATGCACAAGCCTGGGAAAAGGCTGGCTGGATCGACGACGCGCTCGTGGTGAAGATGGGCGAGCTCGGCTTGCTCGGTATGGTGGTCCCGGAAGAATGGGGCGGCACCTACGTCGATTACGTCGCCTATGCCCTCGCCGTGGAAGAAATCTCGGCCGGCGACGGTGCGACCGGCGCGTTCATGAGCATTCACAACTCGGTCGGCTGCGGCCCGGTGCTCAATTACGGCAGCGACGAGCAGAAGCAGACCTGGCTGGCCGATCTGGCCAGCGGCCAGACCATCGGCTGCTTTTGCCTGACCGAGCCGCAGGCTGGCTCCGAAGCGCACAATCTGCGCACCCGCGCAGAATTGCGTGACGGCCAGTGGGTGATCAACGGCGCCAAGCAATTTGTCAGCAATGGCAAACGGGCGAAACTGGCGATCGTGTTTGCGGTGACCGACCCGGAGTTGGGCAAGAAAGGCCTTTCGGCGTTTCTGGTGCCGACCGATACGCCGGGTTTCATCGTCGATCGTACCGAACACAAAATGGGCATTCGCGCCTCCGACACCTGTGCGGTGACCTTGAACAATTGCAGCATTCCCGAAGCCAACCTGCTCGGCGAACGCGGCAAAGGCCTGGCGATCGCCTTGTCCAACCTCGAAGGCGGACGCATCGGCATCGCCGCGCAAGCACTGGGTATCGCGCGAGCGGCATTCGAGGCGGCGCTGGTGTATGCCCAGGAGCGCGTGCAGTTCGATAAACCGATCATCGAGCACCAAAGCATCGCCAACCTCCTGGCCGACATGCACCTGCAGATCAACGCAGCACGCTTGCTGATCCTGCACGCGGCGCGGCTGCGCACGGCGGGCAAACCGTGTTTGTCCGAAGCGTCGCAGGCCAAGCTGTTTGCCTCGGAAATGGCCGAGAAGGTCTGCTCGTCAGCGATTCAGATCCATGGCGGTTATGGTTATCTGGAAGATTACCCGGTCGAGAAGTACTACCGCGATGCGCGGATTACCCAGATCTATGAAGGTTCGAGCGAGATTCAGCGGATGGTGATTGCGCGGGATTTGAAGAACTATCAGTTGTAGTGGTGTCGGCCCTTCCCCTCACCCCAGCCCTCTCCCCAGGGAGAGGGAGCCGACCGAGGTGTCTGGCGCTATGCATCGACCTGAAAGACCGGGTTGATTATGGATTCAATAGAGCACTTCCAGACCGGCGCAAATCTGAAATATCCCCCAATCAGTCCCCTCTCCCTTTGGGAGAGGGTTAGGGTGAGGGGCTTTTGCTTTTGGCTTTGCTTCTGCCGCTTACTTACCCTGAAACTCAGCCGGCCGCTTGCCAATAAACGCCGCCATCCCTTCTTTCTGATCCTGCGTGGCAAACGCGGCATGAAACACCCGACGCTCAAACCGCACGCCTTCGCTCAGATTCACTTCAAAGGCGCGGTTCACGCTTTCCTTGATCATCATCGCAATCGGCAATGACTTGTCGGCAATCACCGCCGCCACTTTCAGCGCTTCATCAAGCAACTCATCGCTCGGCACGATCCGCGCGACGATGCCGCAGCGCTCGGCTTCCACGGCATCGATCATGCGCCCGCTCAGGCACATTTCCATGGCTTTGGCCTTGCCCACGGCGCGGGTCAGGCGTTGGGTGCCGCCCATGCCCGGCAGCACGCCGAGGTTGATTTCCGGTTGGCCAAATCTGGCGTTGTCGCCGGCCAGGATAAAGTCGCACATCAGCGCCAGTTCGCAACCGCCGCCAAGGGCAAAACCGTTGACCGCGGCGATGATCGGCTTGCGCCGGTTGGCGACGCGGTCGCTGTCGCTGAACAGGTCGTCCATGTAGATCTGCGGATAGGTCAGCTCGGCCATTTCCTTGATGTCAGCCCCGGCGGCGAAAGCCTTTTTCGAACCGGTTAAGACGATGCAGCCAATGTTCGCGTCAGCTTCCAGCGCATCGAGGGCCTGGTTCACTTCGCTGACCAGTTGCGCGTTCAGCGCATTCAGGGCCTGCGGCCGGTTGAGGGTGATCAGGCCAACTCGGCCATGGGTTTCAAGCAGGATGGTGTCGAAAATCATGAAGAAGTTTCCTTGTCAGAGATTGCGCGAAATGACCATGCGCTGAATGTCGCTGGTGCCTTCGTAGATCTGGCAGACCCGCACGTCGCGGTAGATGCGTTCCAGCGGAAAATCGTTGAGATAACCGTAACCGCCGAGGGTTTGCAAGGCCATTGAGCAGACCTTTTCGGCCATCTCCGAGGCGAACAGCTTGGCCATCGATGCCTCGACCAGTGCCGGCTGGCCGCTGTCACGCAGAGCCGCGGCGTAATGGACCATTTGCCGGGCGACAGCGATTTGCGTGGCCATGTCGGCCAGACGAAACGCCACCGCCTGATGCTCGATGATCGGCTTGCCAAAGGTGTCACGTTCACGGGCGTAGTCACGCGCCGCTTCGAAGGCTGCACGGGCCATGCCCACCGACTGCGCGGCGATGCCGACTCGACCGCCCTCAAGGTTGGCAAGGGCGATCTTGTAGCCTTCGCCCTCCTCGCCCAGACGGTTGGCCAGCGGCACCTTGAGCTCTTGAAAAAGAATCTGGCAGGTGTCCGAGGCATGCTGGCCGAGTTTGTCTTCGACGCGCGCAACGCTGTAGCCCGGTGAATCGGTGGGCACGATAAACGCGCTGATGCCGCGCTTGCCGGCGCTCGGATCAGTCACCGCGAACACGATCACCACCCCGGCGTTTTGCCCGGAGGTGATGAACTGTTTGCAGCCATTGAGTACGTAATGATCGCCCTCGCGCCGGGCGCGGGTCTTCAGGCTGCTGGCATCGGAACCGGCCTGCGGCTCGGTCAGGGCAAAGGCGCCAAGCATCGCGCCGCTGGCCAGCGGCTTGAGAAAGCGCTCGCGCTGATCGTCATTGCCGAATTTGAGGATCGGCACGCAACCCACTGAGTTGTGCACGCTCATGATCGTCGAACAGGCACCATCGCCGGCGGCGATTTCCTCCAGGGCCATGGCGTAGGCCAGGTAACCGGTCTCGCAACCGCCCCACTGTTCCGGCACGAGCATGCCGAAAAAGCCCAGTTCGGCCATCTCGGCGATGGCTTCCCTGGGGAAACGGTGCTCGCGATCCCACTCGGCGGCGAACGGTTTCAGGCGTTCCTCGGCGAACTGCCGGGCCATGTCGCGGATCTGGGTTTGGTCTTCGTTGGGAATCATGGTGAATCCTTAATCCTTGTAACAACACAGACCCCTGTGGGAGCTGGCTTGCCAGCGATGAGGCCGTCACATCCAACATTTATGGTGACTGTTCCACTGCCATCGCGGGCAAGCCCGCTCCCACAAGGTCAACTGTCAACCTCAATAGAGGCATTCCACCGCCATCGCCGTGGCCTCGCCGCCACCAATGCAGATCGCCGCAATCCCGCGCTTGAGCTGCTTCTGCCGCAGCGCCGCCAACAACGTCACCAAAATCCGCGCGCCCGATGCACCGATCGGATGGCCGAGGGCGCAGGCGCCGCCGTGCACATTGAGCTTGTCATGGGGGATTTCCAGGTGGGTCATCGCTGCCATGCCGACCACGGCGAAAGCTTCGTTGACCTCGAACAGGTCGACCTGATCCAGCGCCCAGCCGGTTTTCTTGATCAGCTTCTTGATCGCCCCGATCGGCGCGGTCGGGAACAGCCCCGGCGTGTCCGCGAATGCCGCGTGGCCATGGATCACCGCCAGCGGTTTCAAGCCCAGGGTTTGCGCCTGCGACTGGCGCATCAGCACCAGCGCCGCGGCGCCATCGGAAATCGAGCTGGAGTTGGCCGCCGTCACGGTGCCGCCTTCGCGGAACGCCGGTTTCAGCGAGGCGACCTTATCCAGCTTGGCTTTTGGCGGCTGTTCATCGTGACTGATGACCACCTGTTCCTTGCCCACAGTCACGGTCAGCGGGACGATTTCGTCCTTGAAGCTGCCGTCCTTGATCGCCTGCTGCGCGCGGGTGGTCGAGGCGATGGCGAACGCATCCTGCGCTTCGCGGCTAAAGCCGTTGGTTTCGGCGCAGTCTTCGGCGAAGGTGCCCATCAGGCGGCCCTTGTCGTAGGCATCTTCGAGGCCGTCGAGAAACATCGAGTCGAGCACGCGGCCGTGGCCCATTCGGTAGCCGGCGCGGGCGCGATCGAGCAGATACGGCGAGTTGGACATGCTTTCCATGCCCCCGGCGATGACTACATCGGCGCTGCCGGCGATGAGCATGTCGTGGGCCAGAATGGTGGTTTCCATGCCCGAACCGCACATCTTGTTGACCGTGGTGCAGCGTGTCGATTTATCCAGCCCGGCGCCCAGCGCGGCCTGACGTGCCGGCGCCTGGCCGAGGCCGGCGGGCAGCACGCAACCGAACAACACTTCGTCGACCGCATCGCTGGCGACCCCGGCGCGTTCGACCGCGGCTTTGATCGCGGCGGCGCCCAGTTGCGGCGCGGTGAGGCTTTTCAATTCGCCCTGGAAACCGCCCATCGGCGTGCGCACCGCGCTGACGATGACAATCGGATCATTGGAAATAGTCATGGCAAATCCTCCTTACTTCGCGGCCATGCGCAAGGCGCCGTCGAGACGGATCACCTCGCCGTTGAGCATGCTGTTTTCGATGATGTGCCGCACCAGCGCGGCGTATTCGGCAGGCTTGCCCAGGCGGGGCGGGAACGGGACGCCGGCGGCCAGCGAGTCGCGCACTTCCGGGGTCATGCCGGCCATCATTGGCGTTTCGAAAATGCCCGGGGCGATGGTCATCACGCGGATGCCGAAGCGCGCCAGTTCACGGGCGGCCGGCAGGGTCAGGCTGGCGATCGCGCCCTTGGAGGCCGAGTACGCCGCCTGACCAATTTGCCCGTCGAAGGCCGCCACCGAGGCAGTGTTGATGATCACCCCGCGCTCGCCGTCGGCGTTGGCTTCGGATTCGGCAATCGCCGCGGCGGCGAGGCGCAGCATGTTGAAACTGCCGATCAGGTTGACGTTGATCACCTGGGCAAAACTGCTCAGGGCATGCGGGCCGGTCTTGCCAAGGATCTTCTCGCCACGGACGATGCCGGCGCAGTTGACCAGGCCGTTGAGGCTGCCAAACGTATCGAGGGTCGCCTGAACCGCGGCTTCGGCGGCGGCTTCATTGCTGATGTCGGCGACCACGCTTTTGGCGCCAAGACGCTGCGCCTGAGCGGCCACGGCCTCGGCGTTCATGTCCACCAGCATCACTTTCGCACCGGCACTGACCAGCAGCTCAGCGCTGGCGGCACCGAGGCCGGACGCGCCGCCGGTGACGATAAAAACCTTGTTCTCGATCTGCATGACTGTTTCCTTCGATTCAAGCTGAAACGTTGTGCGCCGCGGCCTCTTGAGCCTTGGCGATTTCCTGGTTGCGCAAGATAAAGCGCTGCAATTTGCCACTTGGGGTCTTGGGCAATTCGCTGACAAATTCGATTTCCCGCGGGTACGAATGCGCGGCCAGACGCTTGCGCACATGTTGGCGCAGTTCTTCAGCCAGCTCGGGGGCGGCGCGGTATTGCGCACTGAGCACGACGAAGGCTTTGACCAGTTCGGTGCGTTCCGGGTCGGGTTTACCGACCACCGCCGCTTCGACCACCGCTGGGTGCTCGATCAAAGCGCTTTCGACATCGAACGGGCCGACACGGTAGCCGGAGGTGGTGATCACATCGTCGCTGCGGCCGACGAAGCTGATGCTGCCGTCCGTGTTCCATTCCACGGTGTCGCCGCTGAGGTAATAGTTGCCGACAAACGCCTTGGTCGGCGCGCCTTCGTAGCCGCCAAACCAGCACATCGGCGATTGCGGTCGGTCGATGGCGAGAATGCCGGGCTGGCCGACGCCGAGTTCGTTGCACTGTTCGTCGAGCACCACGATGCGATGGCCCGGCGAAGCGAAACCGGCAGCACCAACGTGCACCGGATGGTCGAGGCCGTGGTGGTTGCACAGGACCATGCCCAGTTCGGTCTGGCCGTAATGGTCGTGGATGACCACGTCGAGATGGTCGGCGAACCAGCGAATCACTTCCGGGTTCAACGGTTCGCCGGCACTGCTGACGATGCGCAGTTTGCCCTTGATCGACTCGGCGAATTCCTCACCGCCGGCAATCAGCAGACGATAGGCCGTCGGCGACCCGGTGAGGTTGCTGATGGCGTATTTGTTGATCACCCGGCAGGTGCTTTCGAGGGTGAACGGCCCATCGTAGAACGTAATCGGATGGCCCAGCGCCAACGGCCCGGTGACACCAAAATAGATTCCGTAGGCCCAGCCCGGATCGGCGACGTTCCAGAACGCATCTTCCGGGCGCAAATCCACAGCATCGCGGGTGTAACTCTTGAAAGCAACGATGGCCTTGAGCGGCACCGATAATGCTTTCGCCGGGCCGGTGGTGCCGGAGGTGAACATCAGCAGGAACGGGTCTTCACCGGTCAGCAGCACCGGCTCGCAAACGCTGGAATAGTTGGCCAGTTCGGCCCAGAAGCTGTAATCGCCACGCACGATGCCCTGGCCCTTGGCGCCGCCCACCGTGACCAGCGTCGGGCAATCGGCGACTTCAGCGAGTTTCGGCCGGTTGACCGCATCGGTCACCACGACTTTGGCGCCGGAACTATTCAGACGGTGTTCGAGGGCTTTCGGGCCGAAGGCGGTGAACAACGGTTGATACACCGCACCGATGCGCCAGATGGCGAGTACGGTAATCAGCAATTCGACATTGCGCGGCAGCAGTCCGGCGACCCTGTCGCCCTTCTGCACGCCTTGGGCAAGAAGGAAATTGGCGAAACGCGCGGCTTTATCTTGCAGGTCAGTGAAGGTGTACGTCGCACTGCTGCCGTCGCGCCCCTCCCAGAACAAGGCAATGCGCCCCGGCAAGGCGTGGCGGTCGCAACATTCGACACAGGCGTTGAGCGCTGCAAGCGAACCGCTCAGCGCGGCATCGACGGTGTGCTGATAGTTGAACTGTGCGGTGGCAGACAAGTAATCGCGCATTGCCAGAATCCCTCGGTGTTTTTATTAGGCTGGGAACCGTAAACAACAGAGGGATAGTCGCGCTGAGCCGGGGCTGGGGCAATGGTCAAAGCCATCAAGCTGGTTGACTGGTTTGGCCAAGGCCCCGGCGAAGATGATCGTTCCCACGCTCTGCGTGGGAACGCAGCCCCGGACGCTCTGCGTCCTTCCGAGTCGGGACGCGGAGCGTCCCTTGAGGCATTCCCACGCGGAGCGTGGGAACGATCAGTCATGCGGCGTCGGCTCAGACCGCGTCGTTGAGGATCAACGTGCGATAGTGGCCGGGGTTTGACCCTGACCACTTGCGAAACGCCTTGTAGAACGAGCTGACATCGGCAAACCCCAGGCGCGCGGCGATCTCGGCGAAGCTGATCGAAGGCTCCGCCAGCCAAGTGATCGCCAGTTCCTTGCGCACGCTGTCCTTGAGGCCCTGCCAGGTCTGCCCTTCTAACGCCAGGCGCCGGCGCAACGTCGAGGCGGACATGCACAATTGCTGGGCCAGCGCTTCGGTTTCCGGCCATTGTTCGGCGGGCAACTGCCGCAAATCGTGCTTGATCCGGCTGGCGAGGCTTTCCGGGTCGCGGTACTTCACCAGAATGTTCGCCGGTGCGTGGGCGAGAAAGCGCTGCAATTCTTCCGGGCTGCGCTTGATCGGCAGGTCGAGGCAGTCAGCGGCGAAAATCATCCGCGTGCGCGGGCGTCCGAAACGCAGGTTTTGCGAAAACATCACTTGATAGTCGTCGGTGAAATCCGGCGCGGCGCAGCGCAGTTCGATCGCCAGAATCGGAATGCGCCGTCCGGCCAGCCAGCAGGCGACGCCGTGAACGATCATCCAGTAGGTGAAATAAGTGAAAGCGCGGCGCGGTTCGTAGTCGTCTTCGAGCAGAACGATTTCCGCCAGGCTTTGCTGGCGCACCAGTTGCGCCGGCAACCGCTCGAGCATCAGCGAGAGAAAACCCAGCCCCGTCTCGAGCCCCGCCACCAATGTCGGTTGCGCCATCGCCGCGCGGCACAGGAACGCCAGGCTGCCAGACTTGAGCTTGCGCGGGTCCATGCCGAAAAACTCGTCGTCGGTGCGGCGGGCCAACAGGCGCCAGAGTTTCGCGTATTGCGATGCGGGCACCCGAGCGTGCTCGGCCTGCAGCAATGCCGGATCGATGCCGACCTTGTGCAACACCTCCTGAGTGGCCGCGCCGGGCGCACAACTTTGCAACAGTGCTTCGCGCACCAGTTGAATGGCGATGGTGTCTTTTTCCGACATGGAACGCGGCGAGCCTTGTTGTTATTTCGATGCCCGGCATCTTACCCCTGTGTGAGCGAGCCTGCTTGCGAAGGCGTTGGGTCAGGCGACTGCGATGTTGAAAGTGCCCGTCTTCGCGAGCAGGCTCGCTCCTTGGATTGGTGGCGCACGCAGAATCGTGCCTGTCCACGCCCCCTGTAGGAGTGAGCCTGCTCGCGATAGCGGTCTGCCTGTTGACTCATAAGTGAATGACACACCGCTTTCGCGAGCAGGCTCGCTCCTACAAGGGGCGTGGGTGAGGCGAAGATCGATTTTGTTCAGGTTAGGTTCAGCTAAATGTCAATCAGTGCCATTTGGGAATGAGTGTCATTATGTTACAACTTAGCTACCTATCTAAATCACCGGTGGTTGTGCCGAATGCTCGTTCCCTTTCTGATCATGCTGCGCGAAGGCATTGAAGCCGCGCTGATCGTTGGCATCATCGCCAGTTATCTCCAGCAAACCGGCCGCGGGCAGTGGATGCCCGCCGTGTGGATCGGGGTTTTCCTCGCGGCCGCCCTCGCCTTGCTGGTCGGCGGCGGCCTGGAGCTGGTCAGCGCTGAATTCCCGCAGAAGCAGCAGGAGCTGTTCGAGGGCATCGTCGGGCTGGTCGCCGTGGGCATCCTCAGTTCGATGGTGTTCTGGATGCGCAAGGTCGCCCGCTCGATCAAGCATTCGCTGCAAGCCTCACTGGATCAGGCGCTGACCGCGTCCAGGCATCAGGTGATCGCGTTGATCGCCATGGTGCTTTTTGCTGTCGCCCGCGAAGGCCTGGAAACGGTGTTCTTCCTGCTCGCGGTGTTCCAGCAGAGCGAAGGCCCGGGCGCGCCGATCGGCGCATTGCTCGGGCTGGTACTGGCAGTCATCGTCGGCTTTCTGATCTACAGCGGCAGCATGCGCCTTAATCTCTCGGCGTTCTTCAAGTGGACCGGGCTGTTCATTCTGGTGGTGGCCGCCGGGATTCTCGCCAACTCGGTGCAGGCGCTGCATGAAGCCGGGCTATGGAATCACCTGCAGACCGTGCTGTTCGACTTCAGCGCAACCCTGCCGATGGATGGCCCGCTGGGCTCGGTGCTGGCCGGCATGTTCGGTTATCAGGACGCGCCGACCGTCAGCACCCTCGGTGCCTATGTGATCTACCTGCTGGTGGCGCTGGTGCTGTTCTTCCTGCCCGCGCCCGCGCCATCGCTGTCATCGACTTCCGTTTCCAGCCAATAAGGGCCTTCATGTCCAAGCCTAAAACTCCTCAGGCCTCGCCTCCCCGCGCCTTGCGCTGGGCGGTGGCCGGCTCGGTGGTGGTGATGATCGCCGCCGGCGGGCTGTTCTACTACGCCTCGCAACTGGCCGCCGCCAAGCGCCAGCACAACCGCGACGAAGTGGTGGTCAACATTCATCCCGGTAACTGCGAGCCGAATGGGCTCAGCGTGCCGGCCGGGCGCGCCAGTTTTCGCATCGTCAACCGCTCGGATCGTGCCGTGGAATGGGAAATCCTCGACGGCGTGCTGGTGGTCGAAGAACGCGAAAACATTGCGCCGGGCCTGAGCCAGGTGATCAACGCCAACCTGCAACCCGGCGACTATGCGATCACCTGCGGCTTGCTGAGCAACCCGCGTGGCACCTTGCACGTGACCCCGACCGCAGCCTCCGACGCCGCGGCCAAAGCCAAGCCGTCGATGGTGGCTTTCGTCGGACCGCTGTCGGAATTCCGGGTGTACCTCGCCAGCCAGAGCAGCGCGCTGATCAAAGCGGTGACCGCGTTGAATCAAGCCATCGTCAGCGGCGATCTGAGTCAGGCGCAGGCGCTGTATGTGCCGGCGCGTGCCGCTTATCAACGGCTGGCCCCGGCAGCGCAACGCCTGGCCGAACTGGATAACCGCATCAATGCCCGCGCCGATTACTTGGAAAAACGCGAAGAGGATCCGGGCTTCGTCGGTTTCCATCGCCTCGAATACGCGCTGTTCCAGCAACGCAAACTCGACGGCCTGACGCCGGTGGCGCAACAACTGCTCAGCGATGTCAGCGAGTTGAAACAGCAACTGCTCGCCCAGTCGTTGCCGCCGGAGCAGCTGGTGAGCATCGTCGTGCGCAACCTCAACACACTCGCCGACGTGCGCGCCGCCAACGGCGAAGAAGAACGCTACAGCCACACGGACCTCAACGGTTTCGCCGCCAATGCGCAGACCGCGCACAAGGTGGTCGATCTGCTGCGGCCAATGCTGAGCAAATCCGCCGCCGAGCTGCTGCCGAAAATCGACGTCGCGCTGGGTGATTTCGATAGCGCGTTAAGCAGCCTCAAAGTTGCTGAAGGCTACGCCAGCTACGACAGCGTCAGCGGCGAACAACGCCAGCAGCTCGCCAATAAAGCCCAGGCCCTGGCCGACGCGCTGGATGGCATCGACCCCGCCCTTGGCCTTTCCGGCCTGTAAGCAGAAGACCTGACCCCGATGAAAGAACTCGAAACGCTCAACCTGCAACGTCGCCGTGTGCTCATGGGCATGGGCGCCGCCGGTGTCGCCCTCGCCGGCTCGGCCCTGAGCTGTCCGGCCATGGCCGCCGCGCCGGCGCAAGTCACCGAAGCACCAAGCAGCGACAAGACCGAAGACCGCCACGATTTTCACGGCGTCCACCAGACCGGTATCGTCACGCCGCGCCCAGCCTCGGGCATGCTGGTCGCGTTCGACGTGTTGGCCAGTGATCGCGACGATCTCGAGCGGCTGTTTCGCACCCTCAACGAGCGCATCGCGTTTTTGATGAAGGGTGGCCCGGTAGCGCAGATCGATCCAAAACTGCCGCCAGTGGATTCCGGCATCCTTGGCCCGAACGTCACGCCGGACAACCTGACTATTACCGTGTCTGTCGGTGATTCGCTGTTCGACGAGCGCTTCGGTCTGGCCGCCGCCAAGCCGAAACGCCTGCAACGCATGGTCGGCTTCCCCAACGACGCGCTGGACGCCGATTGCTGCCACGGCGACCTGAGCCTGCAGTTCTGTTCGAACACTGCCGACACCAACATTCATGCGCTGCGCGACATCGTCAAAAACCTTCCGGATCTGCTGCTGGTGCGCTGGAAACAGGAAGGCAGCGTACCGCCGCAAGCCCCGGCGAAACCGGGAGTGCCGGCGCCATCGGCGCGCAATTTTCTGGGTTTTCGCGACGGCTCGGCAAATCCCGATTCCAACGACGGCAAGGCCATGGATCGACTGGTCTGGGTGCAGCCCGGCAGCGACGAGCCAGCCTGGGCGGCCCACGGCAGTTATCAGGCGGTGCGGATCATCCGCAACTTCGTCGAACGCTGGGACCGCACGCCGTTGCAAGAGCAGGAAAGCATCATTGGCCGGGTCAAAACCACCGGTGCGCCGATGGGCGCGGAGCATGAAAGTCAGGTCCCCGATTACGGCAAGGACCCGGCCGGCAAGCTGACCAGACTCGACGCGCACATTCGCCTGGCCAACCCGCGCACCGCCGCGAGCCAGGCCAACCTGATCCTGCGCCGGCCATTCAACTACTCCAACGGCGTGAACAAGAACGGCCAACTCGACATGGGCCTGCTGTTCATCTGCTACCAGGCCGATCTGGAAAAAGGGTTCATCACCGTGCAAACCCGGCTCAACGGCGAACCGCTCGAGGAATACCTCAAACCGGTCGGCGGCGGCTACTTTTTTACCCTGCCCGGTGTCACCGGCGACAAGGACTTCATCGGTCGCTCGCTGCTCAACGCCACCCAACCAAAAACTGCCGCCTGACAACACACTGGAGCCGCCCCGATGAAAAAGACGCCACTCGCGTTACTGCTGACCCTTGGTTTGCTCAACACCCCGCTGTCGGCATTCGCCGCGACAGCGCCGCTGGATCTGGTGGGGCCGGTGTCGGACTACAAGATCTACGTCACCGAGAAGCTCGATGAGCTGGCCAGCCACACCCAGCAATTCACCGACGCAGTGAAGAAAGGCGACCTGGCTACTGCGCAAAAACTCTACGCACCGACCCGCGTGTATTACGAGTCGATCGAGCCGATTGCCGAGCTGTTCAGCGACCTCGACGCGTCGATCGATTCACGCGTCGACGATCACGAAAAAGGCGTCAAGGCCGAGGATTTCACCGGTTTCCACCGCCTCGAATATTCGCTGTTTTCGGAGAAGTCGACCCAAGGCCTCGATGCACTGGCCGATGGTTTGAACAAGGACGTCAAAGACCTGCAGACCCGCGTCGCCGGCCTGACCTTCCCGCCGGAAAAAGTCGTCGGTGGCGCAGCGGCGCTGCTCGAAGAAGTCGCCGCGACGAAGATTTCCGGCGAAGAAGATCGCTACAGCCACACCGACCTGTATGACTTTCAGGGCAACATCGACGGCGCGAAGAAAATCGTCGACCTGTTCCGCCCGCAGATCGAGCAGCAGGACAAGGCATTCGCCGCGAAGGTCGACAAGAACTTCGCCAGCGTGGACAAGATTCTTGCCAAGTACAAAACCGCTGATGGCGGGTTTGAAACCTATGACAAGGTCAAGGACAACGACCGCAAGGCGCTGGTCGGGCCGGTGAATACGTTGGCTGAGGATTTGTCGACGTTGCGCGGCAAGTTGGGACTTAACTAAGGTTTTGTAGCGCCTGTCGGGGCCCTATCGCGAGCAGGCTCACTCCTACAGGGGAACGCATTCCAATGTAGGAGTGAGCCTGCTCGCGATAGCGGTTGTAGGCGCACCACAAAATCCGAACGATTACAGGATCCGGTAAAGCAACCGCTCAATCCGCACCCGACTCACGCGCTTGAGGAACTTGGCCACCCCAGCCGGGTAATCCGGCAGCGTTTCCAGGGTCTGAAAGCTGTCGATCCGCGTGGTGTGGCGGAAGATTTCTTCCAGCTCCTGCGCCCGCGGTGCCAGCCATTCGCCTTTCGGATCATCGATCAGCAGTGCGTTTTCCAGGTCGAGGCGGAACGCCCGTGGATTGAGGTTGTTGCCGGTCAGCAACGTGTAGCGCTGATCGACCCACATGCCTTTGAGGTGGTAGGTATTGTCGCCGTCGCGCCACAGGTGCAGGTTCAACTGACCGCTGTCGATGTTGCGCTGGTGGCGTTTGGCAAAGCGGCGCAGGCTGATCTCGTAGAGATACGGCAGCGCGGCGATTACCTTGAACGGCTCGCTCGGCGGAATGTAGAAGTCGTTGGCGGTCTTGTCGCCGACCACGATATCGATCTTCACCCCGCGCGCCAGCGCCCGGTTGATCTCGCGGATCACCCCCAGCGGCAGGTTGAAGTACGGTGTGCAGATGGTCAGTTGGGTCTGCGCGCTGGCAATCAGCTCGAGAATGGCCCGGTTCAACGGGTTGTTCTTGCCGACACCCAGTAGCGGGCTGACCGACAGCCCTTCCCTGCCGCTGCTGCCTTTGGCCGTGTCGTACGTCGCATATTTCAGACGGCTGCGCAGATCGCCGATGTCGTTGCGCAGGCTGCGCGTGGTCGGCAGATTGGGCAAGTCGAGGCGATGCACCGCTTTCGATTCGATCAGGCCATGCTTGACCAGGTGATGCATCGAATCCGCCAGGTCGTGGCTTTGCAGGACGTGATAGCGGTCGAAGCGGTACTTGTCGAACTTGTGCAGATAAACGTTGTTCAGGCTCGCCCCGCTGTACACCACGCAATCGTCGATGACGAAGCCCTTCAGGTGCAAAACGCCAAACAGCTCGCGGGTCTGCACCGGCACGCCGTACACCGGCACTTCACTTTCGTGAGTGCGGGTCATTTCCTGATACCACGCCGAATTGCCCGGCTGCTTGCCGGCGCCGATCAAGCCACGCTGCGCGCGCAACCAGTCGACCACCACGGCGATTTCCAGCTCGGGGCGCTTGAGCTTGGCGGCGTGCAGGGCATCGAGAATTTCCTGACCGGCTTCGTCTTGCTGCAGGTACAGCGCAACGATGTAGATGCGCTGCGTCGCGCTGGCGATTTTCTCCAGCAGGCAACGACGGAATTCGGCGGCGCCGGACAGAATGGTCAGGGCCTCGGCAGTCAGCGGAAAGCTGCGCAGTTTGGGCAGCAGGGAACGTTTGAAAAGCAACGGCATAGGGCTCGCAATGGGTCGAATCCGAAGAGGTTGAGAGCTTACACCATCGTATCCCTCGGGTCTTGTCGGGTCCCGAAGGACGCCATCGCCAGCAGACTGGCTCCCACATTTGAAATGCATTCCCCCTGTGGGAGCCAGCCTGCTGGCGATGGCGATTTTACGGCTGAAGATAATACAGACTTGACCAAGGAGAACATCCGTTCTACTGTCAGCCCCATGAACGAACTGACTAGCAACGAAACCCGCGACATCATTCTCGATGTCACCGAAAAGCTGATCTATAAAAGTGGCATCGCCGCCACCAGCATGGATCTTCTGGTGAAGACTGCCGGCGTCTCCAGAAAAAGCATTTACCGTTACTTTGCCGACAAGGACGCGCTGGTGGTCGCCGCGTTGCGACGCCGTGACACCCGCTGGATGGACTGGTACCGAAACGCTGTCGAACAGGCCCCAACCCCGGGCGATCGCCTGCTCAACCTGTTCGGCGTGCTCAAAGGCTGGTTCGCCTCCGAGGGCTTTCGCGGCTGTGCGTTCATCAATACCAGCGGCGAGACCGGCGATGCGCAAGATCCGGTGCGCCTCGTCGCCAAAGAACACAAACAGAAGCTGCTCGACTACGTGTGCGAGTTGTGTACCGAACATGGCGCCGAAGATCCGATGTTGCTGGCCAGGCAATTGCTGATCCTGATTGACGGTGCCATTACCGTAGCGCTGGTGATGGGTGATCACAGTGCTGCCGATAATGCGCAATGCATGGCGCGCAAGTTATTGGACCTATAACGCCTTAATAAGCCGGACACGTTGTTTAATTATTCATTCATTCGGGAGATTGATATGTCGACTGCAGCCCAGGTACGTCCGCCATTGCCACCGTTCAACCGCGAATCGGCCATCGAGAAAGTGCGTCTGGCCGAGGATGGCTGGAATAGTCGCGATCCGGAAAAGGTCTCGCTGGCCTATACCCTCGACACGAAATGGCGCAACCGCGCCGAGTTCGCCAACAACCGCGAAGAAGCCAAGGCCTTTCTCACCCGCAAATGGGCGAAAGAGCTGGATTACCGTTTGATCAAGGAACTCTGGGCCTACTCGGATACCCGTATCGCAGTGCGTTATGCCTACGAGTGGCACGATGATTCGGGCAACTGGTTCCGTTCCTACGGCAACGAAAACTGGGAATTCGATGACAGCGGCCTGATGTTCCAGCGTTACGCCTGCATCAACGACATGCCGATCAAGGAAAGCGAACGCAAATTCCACTGGCCGCTGGGCCGGCGCCCGGATGATCACCCGGGGCTGTCCGATCTCGGTCTTTGAATCAGATTTTCAATGCGAGAGCCCGCCTGCTGGCGATAGCGGATTGCCGGGTCACCGGCAATCCGGCGCAATAAGCGCCACCCCTTCAGGCGATGACAATCCCCTCGCCGCTCAAGCTATTGAGCGACACCCCGACCAGCGTCACCGAATCATTGCCGAACGTCAGCAGCGTGTCCTGGCCGACGCTGCTGGCATGCGCACGGAAATCTTCCGCTGGCAAAACGCCCTGCACGCCGAGAAACACCAGTTTGTCGTTGGCCGTGTAACCGGTCACCCGATCGTGTCCGAATGCGCCGCTGAACAGGAACGTATCGGCGCCACCGCCCGACTCCAGCAGATCATTGCCGCCACCGCCGACCAACACATCGTTGCCGCTGCCGCCAATCAGATGGTCATTGCCGTCGAGCCCGAACAACCAGTCGCCGCCGGCATGGGCCTTGAGCGTATCGGCGCCATTGCTACCCTTCACGCTGGATTCGTAAGCGCTGAGGTTGCTGCCGACCTTCAAACCGCTGGCCGTGACGCTGTGGACCACGTCGTCCTTGAACAGCCCCCAGAGAAAGCCCGGCTCTTGGGTGACGATGCTGCCGATGTCACGGGTGATGCTGATCCCGCCGTTGGCATCGCGCACGTACAGGTTGCCGGCGCCGTCGTTGGCGAAATCGAAGTCCTTCACCGAGCCTTGCAGGTCGAGGCTGTTGCTGCCCTGCCCGCCGAGGATGACGTTGTAGCCACCGCTGTCGCGGAAGCTGTCGTTGCCGGCGCGGCCTTCCAGATAATCGTTGCCGCTGCCGCCCTGGATCAGGTCGTTGCCGTCGCTGCCGATGATGAACGTGCTGCCCTTGTGCGTTTCGGCGTTGCGGTTGAGGTCCTGCACCCAAGTGTTGGCCCGCGCCGGGTCCGACAGGTTGGCGACGATGATCGTCGAGTCACGGCTGGTCAGGTCGTAGAACTTCGAGTCCAGCACCCGCGTCATGCCGTCGCCATAACCGGTGGGCAAATGCGAGATCCAGGTGGGAATGTTGAGGATCGAGAACGGCAGCACGTTCCAGGCGCTGGAGGCGTAATGGTCGTTGAAGCTGACGATGTTGTCGGTGGTCGAGGTGTGCGGCGCATCGTGCACGCCGACCGAAGCGCCGCTGAAGGTCGAGCCGTCGAGCGCGCGGAACACCGGGTCGTTTTCATAGCCGATATTGAGCACCTTGTCGGTGCTGTTTTGGGTCGGCGAGGCGTAGGCGATGTAGTTGGAGTCGGCAAAAAAACCGCCCCACTTGCCGCCGCTCAGGTCCGCCATGCTGTTGACCGCCAGCCCGCCGAGGCTGTGGCCGCTGACCAGAATGTCCTTGCCGGTGAGGCCGTTGGCTTTGGCGAACGCCATGACATCGTTGAGCAGATCGCCGAACGCTTCGCCGACGTAGTTTTTCGCATAATCGGCGGGGCCGAACGCGGCGAGCAGATCATTGATCACGTCACCGATCGAATCGCCAATGAGGATTTCCCGTGGGCCGCTGGTGCCACGAAAGGCAATGCCCAACTCGGTGAGATGGCCCTGAGCATCGTATTTGCCGAGGATTTCCACTTGCGCGCTGGTGTAGCCGGGTTTTTCGCCGAAGAATGTCCCGCGTGCATCGGTCTTGCCGTCGTAGCCCAGTTGCGTGGCGCTGATCGGCGTCCAGCCGGCCTTTTGCACCGCTTCAAGGGCGAGCTTTTCCGAGTCGGGATTCCACGGAATGCCGGGGATCACCCCTTGCGAATCGGTCCCGCCAATCAGCGCGGTGACCAGCGTGGCCGGCAGGCCGAGGCCGAAACCGTTGTGCTGATAACCGCTGGCAAAGCCGTTGTCGAGGTTGTGGTAGGAATACAGCGTGATCGCCATGGCGTCGCTGAACAACGCCTTGGAATCAGCCGTACCGAGGTTCTTGTAGTCATACACACCCATTGCCATTGCCTCTCTTGTTGTTGGAATTGTTCAGAGATAGCTCACAGCCAGAGCGCCCCACGGGGACGCCCCGGAGCATTTCAGAAACTACGCGTAGCTTTTAATGTAGGCCTTCGCCTGCTCGCGATGGCGGTGTGTCAGTTTGCATTTCTTCATCTGACACACCGCCATCGCGAGCAGGCGAAGGCCTACAGGTTACTAGGCGAAAACGAACGCCGAGTCCGACAGGTTAGCCACTCCGACCCCGATCAGGGTTACGGCATAGTCGCCAATCTTCAGCACGGTATCGCCACCGGACTGCGACGCGTGCTGTTTGTAGTCGTAGCCCTGCCCCGCGCCCTCGACGCCCATGAACACCAGTTTGTCGCTGCCCTGATATCCATTGATCGCATCAAACCCGAACGCGCCGCTGAACAGGAAGGTGTTGTTGCCGCCCAGCGCGGTCATCACATCGTTGCCAGCGCCGCCGACAAAGGTCACCTGGCCCTTGTCGCTGATCAGGCTGTCATCACCACCGAGGCCGAACAGCCAGTCACCGTCAGCACTGGCGTGCAACGCATTACCATAGCCATCGCCGCTGAGGGAGTGGTTGTACTGAGTCAGCTCGCTGCCATTGCTCAGGCCCTTGGCCGTGACGCCCCAAGTGATCTCCTTGCTACCCCACCACGAACCCGCCTCTTTACTGACCAGCGCGCCGATGTCGCGGGTCAGGCTGATGCCGCCGTAAGCGTCGCGCACGTACAAGGTGCCGTCGCCATCGTTGGCGAAGCTGAAGTTCTGCAGCGGCTTTTGCAGTTCGAAGGTGTTGTGCCCCCGACCGCCGAGCAGAATATTGAAACCGCCGTCATCGCGGAAACGATCGTCACCGCCCAGGCCTTCCAGAAAGTCGTTGCCGCTGCCGCCCTTGAGCCAGTCGCTGCTGTGCGTGCCGATGATGAACGTGCTGCCCACATGCGGTTCGCCGCTGCGGCCGAGGTCTTCAACCCAGGTCTTGCCGCGCGACGCCTCTTCCAGATTGGAGACGATGATCGTCGAGTCCTTATGAGTCAGCGCGTAGAACTGCGAGTCGATCACCCGGTTCAACCCATCGGCATAGCCCAGCGAACTGTGGGCCGACCAGTTCAGCGGATTGACGATGCTGAACGGCACCAGGTTCTGCGCGGTGGACGCGTAGTTGTCGGTGAAGTTGACGATGTTGTCGGTGGTCGAATCGTGCGCGCCGTCGTGTTTGCCGAGCGAACCGCTGCTGAAGGTCGTGCCGTCAAGTGCGCGGAACACCGGGTCATTTTCATAACCGATGTTCAGTACATGGCTGCCGGTGCTGCTCTGGGTTGGTGAAGCGAACGCAATGTAGTTGGCATCCTTGAAGAACCCGCCCCAATGGCTGGCGCTCAGCTCCGCCACGCTGTTGACCCCGAGCCCGCCAAGGCTGTGGCCGCTGATCAACACGTCCTTGGCGGCGATGCCGTTGGCGATGGCAAATGCGGCAACAGCCTTGAGCAGATTATCGAAGGCATTTTTCGCGTAGTTGCTCGCGTAATCCGATGGACCGAAGGCGGCCAGCAGGTTGTTTTTCATGTCGCCGTAGGTGTCGCTGTAACCGAGCCCGCCGGTGCCACGAAAGGCGATGCCGATACCGATCAGCTTGCCGGCGCCATCGTACTTGCCGAGCACTTCGGCCTCGGCGCTGGTGTAGCCGTCCTGCTCACCGAAAAACGTGCCCTGCGCGCCGACCTTGCCCTGATAACCCAGCGCCGTCGCTGCGACGGGCGCCCAGGCGGTGGCCGGTAACGGTTTGCCGGTCGGCGTGTAGGCATACAGCGTCAGTGCGATGGCGTCGCTGTACAACGCTTTGCCATCGGTATTTCTGTAATCGAACAATCCCATGTCGGTCCTCTCATCCTTCAAAACGGCAGTGCCCTTGAGCACTGCCGATACACCAGGAACTGTGGTTAGAACTGCCAATCCAGCGTCAGCCCCACACCGTGGTCTTTTTCGTGCGAGCCGACCAGACCGTTGTAATCCAGATTGACCCGCACGTCACGGTTGAGTGCCAGGCCGGCGCGCACGCCGACCACCGCGGCGTCGCGATCCATCGACACGCTCTGCACGGTGAAGGCGCTGTTGCCGTTGGCGAACGCCAGGTGGCTGTCGGCGTCGACACTGCTCAGGTTGTGCTGCCAGCCGAGGCTCGCGCCCAGCTCCAGCTGATGCTGATCGGACAAGGCGAAGCTGCGCTTGGCGCGCACGCCGAGGGTCGACAGCACCACGTCGCGGTTGTCCTCACCGCCCTTGAGCGCCGCCGCGTCACCCTTTTCGGTGAAGCTGTCGGTGTTGAGGTGGACGTAGGACAGATTGGCGAACGGCTCCAGATTCATCGGTTGCAGGCCGAGGTCGTAAGCAGCTTCGGTGAACAACTGCGCCGTGGTCGCATCGCGCTTGGTTTTCTGCTGGCCGCTGACACCGGCAAATTGCAGATCACGTTTGGCATCAATGCGGTGCCAGCTGTAGGCGCCGCCGACGGTCAGGCGCAGCGCATCGATTTCATGCCCCAGATACGCACCCAAGTGGTAGCTGTCGACCGACGCCGATGAATGCGTGCCGCTGCCCATGCTCAACGAGCTGTCGCTATAACCGGTGACGAAACCCAGGCGCGTATCTTCAGCGATCAAGCCGTCGACACCGGCCAGCAAGCCACCGATGGAACTGGTGGAATCGGCATTCTCGTGGCCGCCATCGCTTTTACCCCACGACCCGAGCACCTTGACCCAGGCATTGCTGCGATCGTCAGTCGGCGCATCCGCGTTGAACAGATCGCGCTCACGCAGACGCTCACCCACAGCTTCGCGCAGGTAGCGGCTGTCGTTGATCAGCAGCGTGCCGATGGCCGGATGAATCTCGCCGGAGAGTTGCTGGAACGCTTGTTGCGCCGACGCCGCGTTTGGCGACAACAGCAGAGTTTCGAACAAGGCATTGCCGGCGCCCAGACGCTCAGCCGCTGCACCGACCGCGCGCTGATTCGGCGTCAGGCCGACGCTGGCAAACGAGGCGTCGTTGCGCCCCACCGCCAGTTGAATGCCGTCCGCCGAATAGGCCAACGTGCCGCCAAGGAAGGCGTAATCAGGCAACACCTGGCCGAAGCGTCCTTCAATGCCGCCGGCCGCTTGCAGGATGTTGTAGCGCGTACCGAGCAGACTTTGCACTTCACTGGTGGACAGCAGGGTCGGGCTGTTTTCCAGCGACATGCTCACGGTGGCGCCTTCGATGACGGCTTTGCCGCCAGCGACGATCTGGTCGCTGCTGGTCGGCGACAGCTCGACGGCGTAGGTCGAACCCGGCGCGAAGGTCACGTCGCCGGCAACATTCAGCGTGCCGATCGAGTTGCCCGGCGCCACCGTACCGCCGCTGTTGACTGCCAGCGCGCCAATGCGGCCATTACCGCCGAGGAAGCCGCCGTCATTCACGGTGACGGCCGATTGCAGCGAACCGTTGATGGCCAGCCGTCCCTGATTGACCATGGTCGGGCCGCTGTAAGTGTTGTTGCCGGTGAGCACCAGCGTGCCGATGCCTTGCTTGGTCAAACCGCCGTGACCGGAAATATCGTTACGCCAGGTATCGAGGCCGCAGGTAATGTCCGTGCACACGCGCTCGGTCGGTTTGCCCTTGTCGATGATCGCGCCAATGCCCGGCAGATCGGCGACAAACTGGCCGGAACCGTAGGCGCCGTCGATGCGGAACTCAGCGGGAATGTCTTGCTCGGTAACGAACATCGATGGGCCATCGATGCCTTTGCGCAGGTTGATCATGCCCCAGCCGTACAAGGCGTCGATGCCCGGTGCGCCAAGGTCGGTCGCGGTGGTGCGCAGGACCGTGGCGACCTGATCGCCCGTCATGTACGGAAAGCGCTCCATCAACACCGCCACCGAACCGGCCACATGCGGCGCGGCCATCGAGGTGCCGTTGTAGTTGGCATAACTGGTGGTGAGGTTGTCGAGGCTGGTGCCTTCGATGATCGAGCTGTAGATTTTCGTGCCCGGCGCGGCCACGCAGAAGCTCGCGGTGTAGCCGCAGCGCGAGGAAAACGTACTCATGATGTACGGGTTGCTGCTGGCCAGATCCGGGTTCTTTTGCAAGGCGGCGACGGTGATCCAGTTCGGCGCGATGTCCGGGACGAAATAGCCGAGGCCCGCGATCGCATCGGGGTTGTTGAGGTTGTAGTCGTTGCCTGCGGCAAAAATGGTGACGATGCCGCTGCGCGCCGCGGCGATGGCGCCGTCATAGGCGCCGCCGGGTTTGGTCCCGAGCAGCGTGCGGATCTCGTTGAACTGCAACTGCGCGTCGTTGACGGTGAAGTGCGGATAGGCCGGATCGCGGCCACCCAGATCGAAGCGGTCGGTGATGCCAATGCCCCAGCTGTTGTTGATGATCCGCGCGCCGCTGGCGATCAGCGCATCCCAACCGGCCTTGTACACCGCGCCGTCGTTGCCGCGCACGATGCCGTCTTCCGGGCCCGGGTCGCCGTTGTCGGCGCTGATGATCTGCGCGCCGAACGCCACGCCGTGCATGACGCCACCGTCACGGCTGCCGGCGGCGATACCGCCGACATGGGTGCCGTGAGCGCCGAGTTTGCCGTTGGAACCGACCGTCGGCGCGCCGTCATAAAGGAACGCGTCCCCGGCTTTGACCGGGATGTACGGGTCGGTGTATTCGCGGATCCCGCGGGTGACCAGGGTGACGACTTTGTTGCTGCCGGAGAACTCCGGGTGCGCGGCGTACACCGGCTGGTCGAAGATCCCCAGTTTCACGCCTTTACCGGTGTAACCGGCGGCGTAAGCGTAATCGGCACCGATCGCGCCCAGGCCCCAGTCGGCCTGGAATTCGCTACTGCGCCAGCTCGACGGATCGCCCGTGCGGCCGTTCTCTACGTAAGGCGCAGCGTGGGCGGTGCCGAGGGCGGTGCCGAGGGCGCAGAGCACGGCGAGCGTCAGGGTTTTCAGGGCAAAACGGCCACCCGTTTGTGCGGGGGTATTGTTGTTGTTCATCCAGCGACCTTCCTTAGTGTTGTTGCGAAAAATCCGTTACGAATTGACCGTTCCCACGCTCCGCGTGGGAACGATCAACGCCTGTGGCGAGGCGTAGCGATTAGAACTGCCAGTTCAGGCTCAGGCCGACGCCGTGCAGTTTTTCGCGACTGGCCAGTTGTCCGTGGTAATCGAGGTTGACCCGCGCGTCCTTGCTCAACGCCAGGCTGGCCTGCACGCCGACCAGCGCGGCGTCGCGTACCAGCGCTGAGCTTTCCACCGCGTACGGCGTGCTGCCGCTGGCAAAGCGCAGGTGTTGCTCGGAATCGATGTCGCTGAGGCTGTGCTGCCAGCCGAGGCTGCCGCTGACGTCCAGCGCTTGCCTGCTCGAGATATCGAAGGTCTTGCGCGCCCGCACACCGAGGGTGCTGAGCACCGCGTGGCGCTGATCGCCGGAGCTTTTCAGGGCGGCAGCGTCGCCCTTCTCGGTGAACCCCTCAGTGTCCAGATGCACGTACGTCAGATTGGCGAAAGGCTCCAGCGCCAGTGGTTGCAGGTCGACTCGATAAGCCGCCTCGCCGAATACCTGTGTGGTCGCCGCGTCGACCTTGGCTTTCTGCTTACCGCTGACTTCGCCGTAGTGCAGATCACGCTGCACATCGGCGCGATGCCAGCTGTAGGCCGCGCCACTGCTCAAGCGCCAGGCGCCGATTTCGTGCCCGGCGTAGGCACCGAGGTGATAGCTGTCGACCTTGGCCGACGAGTGCGTGCCCGACCCCATGCTCAGCGAACTGTCGCTGTAACCGGTGACCAGACCGATGCGAGTCTGCTCGTCCAGTGCGCCGTCGACACCGGCCAACAGGCCACCAATCGAGGTGTTGTAGCCGGCCGTGTCGTGGCTCGAATCGGTCGAGCCCCACGCGCCGAGGGCTTTGATCCAGCCGTTGCTTTGCCCGGCGCTGCTGTCGCGCAGGCGCTCGCCCACCGTGTCGCGTATCTGGCGGCTGTCATTGATCAGCATCGTGCCGAGCGCCGGGTAGATTTCGCCGCTCAACTGCTGGAACGCTTGTTGCGCAGTTGGCGCGTCGGGCGCACGCAGCAGGCTTTCAAACACCGCGTTACCGGCGCCCAGCCCTTCGACGGCCGCGGCCACCGAGCGTTGGTTCGGGGTCTGGCCGACGCTGGCAAACGCCGTCGCGTTGCGCTCGATGTTCAGTTGAATGCCATTGGCCGCGTAATCGAGGCTGCCGCCGATGAACAGGTAATTGGGCAGTACTGCGCCGAACTGGCCCTGAATGCCGCCGGCTGCTTGCAGAATATTGTACTGGCGGCCGAGCAGGCTTTGCGCTTGGGCAGTGCTGAGCAGCGTCGGGCTGTTTTCCAACGAAAGGCTGACGGTGGCGCCACTGACAGTCGCGGTGCCGCCGGCGACGATGCGATCACTGCGGGTCGTCGACAGCTCCACGGCATAAGTCGAGCCTGCGCCCAGCGTCACATCACCGGCGACGTTCAAGGTGCCGATGGAGTTGCCCGGAGCGACTCGCCCGCCGTTCTTCACCGACAGCGCAGCAATGCGTCCGGAGCCGCCGAGGGTGCCGCTGTCGTTGACCGTGACCGCTGAAGTCAGCGAGCCATTGACCGTCAGCAGTCCGCCGTTGACCGTGGTCGGGCCGCGATAGGTGTTGTCGCCAATGAGCAGCAAATGCCCGGCGCCGGATTTGCTCAGGCTGCCCTCGTATACGCGCCCCGCTGCCGCCGCATCGCGCGCCGTGCCGACCGCGTAATCGGTCTGATCCTGCTGACTGGCCCCGAGCGGAACGCCGTTCTGCCAGCCCTTGTCTTGCAGGGTCTGCTGCCAGGCGCTGTGTTCGGCGAGGTCTTCGCGCTGGCGCTGGAGCAGCGCCTTGTCGGAAATGTCATTGCTCCAGACATCGCTCTGCCCTGCCTCAAGATTGGCGTCAAACTCGCCGAGCAACTGCCCCGGCCCGTGCATCGCCCGGTTCAGATTGGCCACCCCCCAACCGACCCGTCCGCTTGGCGCATCGGTGACCGAACCATCCAGTTGCGTCGCGGTGGTCAACAGCACTTGCAGCGCCTGCTGATTGTTCATGTACGGATAGCGTTCCATCACCAGCGCCAGCGCGGCAGTGGCGTGCGGCGCAGCCATCGAGGTGCCGGACTTGATTGCATAACCACCGCCAGGAATGGTGCTGTCGATCTTCGCGCCGGGGGTGGTGATGCACCAGTATTTGGCGATGCCGCACTGGTTGTACTTTTGCTGATTGCCTTGATCCAGCCCCGACACCGCCAGCCAGTGGCCTTCCAGATCCGGCTGAAAGTACGGCAACGCAGAGCGCACGCTGGCGTTCGGGTAGCCGCTGTTGCCGGCGCTGAACACGTTGATCACACCCCGGCGAGACACGTCCGCCGCCGCATCGAGCCAAGTGCCTTTGTTCCAGTGCTGGGCATAAGCGCCGTGCAGGTCGGCCAGCGTGCGATAGCTGACATCCGGCGGCTGACTGCCCCAACTGTTGTTGATCGCGCGCACGCCGGCATCGGCCAACGCGTCATATACCGCTTTGAAATAGCGGGGGTCGGGGCTAGGGCCGAACAGGAAACTGTCGTTCTTGTTGGTGTTGCCGACGTAGATCTGCGCGTTGAACGCCACGCCGTGCATGCCGCTGCCATCACGCGCGGCGCCCATGGTGCCGACCACGTGAGTGCCGTGGGAATCGTTGTTGGGGTTGAGTGTGCCGTCGACGTTGAACGCTGAGCCGTCGAGGTAAGTGCCGCTGGCCAGCACCGGGTGGTAGCGGTCGCGGGTGAACTCGGGGTGGGCGGCATCGAAACCGGAATCGAGGGCGCCGATTTTCACGCCTTGACCGGTGATGCCCGCCGCGTAGGCGTATTCGGCCTGCATGCGACTCAGGCCCCAATCGCGGACGAATTCGGCGCTGCGCCAACTGGCTGGATCGCCGGGTTTGCCGGCTTCGAGGTAGGCGGCACAGGCCGGTGTTGCCGAGATTGCAAACAGCAGGGTGCCGACCGAAACCGGCTTGATGCGTACGTCCATGTTCTGTTCTCGCTTTTATTGTTTTTGTGGCAGGCTTTTCTATGGTGTCGCCTGCTTCCCCTCACCCCAGCCCTCTCCCCCAGGAGAGGGAGCCGTTTTGTGTTGAGTTTCGAACCGAGTCCAACTCAGCTTCTGTAGTGAATTCACTATCGAACCGTCAGGTCGGCGGATTTCTTCAGCATCCCCCAATCAGTCCCCTCTCCCTCTGGGAGAGGGTTAGGGTGAGGGCTGCCCAGCGACCACAAATGCCTCGTCCACCCGCGCCAGATCCTGCTCGTTCAAGGTCCCGGCGTAAAAATGCAATTTGGTCCAGGCCATCAAGTAGTCATACCGCGCCTGCGCCAGATCGCGCCGGGTGGTAAACAGTTGTTGCTCGGCGTTCAGCGCATCGAGGTTGGTCCGCTCACCGCCGAGAATGCTTTGTTTGGTCGAGACCACCAGCGCTTCCGCCGAACTCAGGGCTTTCTGATAGGCGCGCAATTTACTCACCCCGGACAGGCAAGCGCTGAACTGGCGGCGCAGTTCGATCAGCGTCTCGCGGGTCTTGCCGTCGAGTTCGTATTCGGCCTGTTCCATCGTGCGGCTGGCCTGGCGGGTCGAGGCGGATACGCCGCCACCGGCATACAGCGGCACGCTGACTTCAAAACCAATGGTGTTGGTTTCGTAACGCTGGTTGTAGGTGTTGCCGCTTTCCGATTCGTTCTGGCGCATCGAGGCGTAGGCGCTGACTTTCGGCAGGTGCCCGGCGCGGTTGCGCTCCACTTCGTAACGCGCGACTTCCACGGCCTGGCGTTGCGACGCGAGGTTGGGGTTGTTGCTCACGGCTAGTTCGTGCCAGGTGTCGTAGTTGGTCGGTTGCAGAGCGAAGGTCTGGAAGTTCTGGTTGAGCGGCGCCAGATCACCGATGTCCACCGCTGGTGTGCCGACCAGTGCGCCCAGTTCACGCAGCGCGGCGTCCTGCTCGTTGCGCGCCTCGATTTCCTCGGCCGTCGCCAGTTCGTAGCGCGACTCGGCTTCGAGGATGTCGGTGCGGGTGCCCTCGCCCTGCTTGAACATGTGTTCGTTCTGCTGGAACTGCTGCTCGTAGGCCTTCTTCTTCGCCAGCGCGATGTCGATCTGGTCCTGGGCAAACAGCGCCTTGGTGTAGTTGTCGAGCACACGCACCAGCAATTCCTGGCTCTTGCCACGGAAGGCTTCGTCGGCAAACAACGACTGCGCTACGCCTTTGCGATAGGCCGCATACGCCTCGTAATCGAGCAGCGGTTGTTGCAGGGTCAGTGCCGAGCCGTAACTGCTGTAGTTGCGCTCGTCGGTGTTATTGCGCGCGCGTTCATCCAGAGACGTGGCTTTCGAGGAGTTACGGCCCTTGTTGTAGGTGTAACCGATGCGCGGCAACAGCCCGGCGCGGCCGATGGCGCGGTTTTCCAGGCCCGCATCGCGTTCCTTGATCGCGCCGAGGAACACCGGGTCATTGCGCAACGCCTGTTCGTAGATCTCGAACGGCCCCATGGCCGCTACTGCCGATTGGCTCGCGAGCAGCGTCAGCGCCGCCAGCATGGAAAACTTGGTCATACAGCCGAACATCCTTATTCCTCGGTCAACGCGGAACCGGCCCGATCGAGCAGCGGTTTGAACAGGTAATTGAGGAGTGAACGTTCACCGGTGCGCACAAACATTTCTGCCGGCATGCCGGGTTTGATCACCAGACCGTTGAGCTTTTCCATGGCCTGATCGCTGACGCTGCTGCGCAGCACGTAGTACGGCACGCCGGTTTTTTCGTCGACCATCTGGTCGGCGGAAATCAGGCTGACTTCGCCCGGTACGCGCGGGGTTTTGCTCTGATTGAACGCGGTAAACAGAATGTCCACCGGCAAATGCGTGCCGACCTTGTCGATCAGGCTGATCGGCAGGTGGCCTTCGACTTCCAGCGAGGTGCCCTGCGGCACAATCTCCAGCAAGGTTTCGCCCTGGCGCACCACGGCGCCTTCGGTGTGCACGCCAAGGTTGACCGCCACACCGTCGGCGGTGGCGACAATCTCGCTGTGTTGCAGGTCGAAACCGGCCGAAGTCAGTTGCTCCGACAGGGTCACGCTTTTCAGTTGCGCGTCGGCCAGTTGCGTACGCACTTCCTTCTGGTATTCCTCGCTGTGCTGTTGCAGCTTCAGGCGCGTTTCGAGGATGCCCTGCTCGACCCGGCCGCTCTCGCCGGTGTTCTCAGCCAGTTGCTGCTGCACTTGCGACAGTTGCCGCTGATATTCCATCAAGCGGTTGCGTGGGATGTAACCGTTGTCGGCCAGTGGCTGCAGGTTGCTCAACTGCTGTTGCAGCGAATCGGCCTGCGCGTTCAGGTCGGTGCGGGCGCGGCGCATGCCAGCCAGTTGCGCGGTGGCGCCTTCGATGCTCGCACGCAGCCCGGCCTGCTCGCGGTAGAACGCCTCGCGGCGGCTGCTGAACAGTTGCCGCTGGCCTTCCAGCACCAGCGCCAGGCGCGGGTCCGGGTCGCTGCTCAGTTCTGCCGGAAAAGTCACTTGCTTGAGGTTGTCACGTTCGGCCTGCCAGCGTGCGAGGCTGGCCCAGGCCATGCGGTATTGCGCTTGCAGCGACTGCACGTCGGCGGCGACCTGGGTCTGGTCGAGACGGAACAGCGGCTGGCCTTGTTTCACGATTTCGCCTTCGCGCACCAGAATCCGGCTGACCACGCCGCTGCTCATCGACTGCACGGCTTTGCGTTTGCCCGAGACCACAACGGTGCCCTGCACCGGAATGCCTTGATCGAGCGGCGCCAGTGCGGCCCAGGTAAAGAAACTGCCGGCGCCGACAATCGCCAGAATCCAGCCCATGCGCGCGAAGAATTTCGCGTCACGCTCCGGGCGTTCGCTCAGGTAGGCATGTTCCATGTTCGCTTCGTTTTCTGTGTTCATGCTTGCGCTGCTCATACACCCGAATTCCTCGCCGAGGGCTGATACTGTCGGCTCATGCTGAGCCCGCCCGGTGCCTGCGCGGCTTTTTCGCGTTGTTGTTCAGGGTTGCCAGAGAGTGCCTTGAGCACGTCCTGGCTTGGGCCAAAGGCTTGCAGACGACCCTCGTTGAGCACCAGCAACTTGTCAGCCTGGGCCAATACCGAAGAACGATGCGTCACCAGCACCACCGTGGTGCCCTGCGCCTTGAGCGCGGCAATCGCGCTGGCCAGCGCCGCTTCGCCGACGGTGTCGAGGTTGGAATTGGGTTCATCGAGCACCACCAGGGTCGGCGTGCCGTACATTGCACGGGCCAGGGCAACGCGCTGTTTCTGGCCGCCGGACAAGCCACTGCCGTCCTCGCCCAGTTGCGTGTCGTAGCCTTGCGGCAACCGCAGGATCATCTCGTGGACGCCGGCCTGCTGTGCGGCCGCCACCACTTGCTGCGGGTCGGCTTGGCTGAAACGCGCAATGTTGTCGGCGATGCTGCCGCTGAACAGTTCGATGTCCTGCGGCAGATAACCGATGTACGGGCCGAGTTGGTCGCGATTCCAGCGATGAATATCCGCGCCGTCCAGGCGCACGGTGCCGCCCAGCGTCGGCCAGACGCCGACCAGTACCCGCGCCAGGGTCGATTTACCCGAGCCGGAAGCGCCGAGCACACCGAGCACTTCGCCCGCGGCGAGATTGAAATTGACCATGTGCAAGGTCGCGGCACGCTGCCCCGGCGGGCCGGCGCTGACCTGCTCGAAGGTAATCTGGCCTTTCGGCGCCGGCAATGCCATGGCGTCGTCACTGGGCGGGAACGCTTGCAGCAGCGCGTCGAGACGGCGGTACGCCAGCTTCGCCCCGCTCCACTGTTTCCACACCGCGATCAACTGGTCGATCGGGCTGAGCACGCGGCCCATCAGAATGGAACCTGCGATCATCATGCCGGCGGTCATGTCGCCCTTGATCACCAGCAATGCGCCGAGGCCCAGCACCAGTGATTGCAGGCACAGGCGCAAGGTTTTGCTCAGCGAACTGATCACTGCGCCGGTGTCACTGGCCTGATTCTGCAAACCGAGGAAGCGCGAGTGCACCTGGAACCAGCGCTTGCGCAGCGAACCGAGCATGCCCATCGCCTGAATGGTTTCGGCGTTATGCAAATGGCTGGTGGCCAACTGGCTGGACTTCTGCGAAAAACCAGCGGCTTCGCCCAGCGGCTTTTTGGTCATGTATTCGTTCAGGCATGCCAGCGCGATGAGCAACAGCGCGCCGGCCGTGGCGAGCACGCCGAGCCAGACGTTGAACAGGTAAATCACGAACAGATAGACCGGGAACCATGGCGCATCGAAAAACGCGAACAGCGCCGGGCCGGTGACGAATTGGCGAATATGGGTCAAGTCGCCCAGCGATTGCCCGGCATTGCCCTCGCCCTTGAACAGGTTGCGTTCGAACGCCGCTTGATACACCCGCAGGTTGAAACGGCGTTCCAGCTGACTGCCGATACGGATGACGATAAAGCTGCGCACCACTTCCAGCAGGCCGATAAAGGCGAAGAAACCCACCACCATCAGCGTCAGCATCGCCAGGGTCGTTTCGTTCTGCGACGACAGCACGCGGTCATAGACCTGCAGCATGTAGATGGAGGGCACCAGCATCAGCACGTTAATCAGCGCCGTAAAGCAACCGACACTGATCAGAATGCTTTTATAGTCAGCCAAAGCCTTGAACAAGGGAGCGGTGGCTGGGGCCTTCGCCATCTTCATTGATTATTCCTGAAAACTATCTCTCGCCATTCATTGGCGAAATTCGAGTTGATAATCCGCCCACGGCGGAACTTGCCTTTTGCCTGACGCTTACACTTTCATAACAACTAGCGCCTTGAACTACGGTGCAGTTGCCAGTTGAAGGTGACTTATAACGCCGATGCAGCACTTTATATTCAAACTTCGTCTCAGACTTGATCGTTGCCGGTCAACGCGCTATGCGCTCAAGGGTAATGATCAGGCCCGACTTCAAAGTACTCAGATAAAGCCCATCACGTTGTCGGCTGAAGAACTGGATTCTTGAGCCTTCGTTGCCCGTGATCGACAGGCCGTCAGGGTCGGCAAACCAGCCGATTGGCGGTTGTTCCAACCACGCGCCGAGACAGTCGGCGCCTTCACCCAACGTCTGATTCGCGCGCAATTCGACGCCACAGGTGTTCGAAGGCTTGTCCTGTTGCTTTTGCGCCTGGCGATCATCGCTTGCCGCGGACAATGTCGCTTGCCAGTGCCCGGCAAATACCGCCGGATCTTCCAGTCTGAGGCTGCTTGCCATGCTCGTTTCTCCTGAAACCATGATGAACGCCGCCGTTAGCCACGCCCCTGCCTTGTAGGTAAAAGCTGTACCGATCATGGGAATAATCGCTCCGGCGTGTAGCCTTGCTTACCGTCCAGCACGATGCAAGCGGAGAAAGCGACGCATGACGCGCCGCTTTGTCCTTTTACATCACGCCACGATGTCGCTGGTGGCTGCCTGGCCAACGGTGCTGACGATGAAATCAGCCACGCCGTGCCCGGAGAAGTCCACCGACAACAGGCTGTTGCCACCCGACGAGGTCAGTACCGCATCGCCGGCCGCACCCGTGAAGGTGTTGACGAAGTGCAGGCCTGCGCCATTGGTGATGCCGGTCAGGTCGATCTTGTCCAGACCGCTGACGAAATCGAGGATCTGATCGATCGCCCCCGGCTTGGAATCGGAGCTGGCCGCAAACACAAACGTGTCCGAACCTGAACCGCCCCACAACTTGTCGGCACCGCCCGCGCCGAAGAGGATGTCGTTACCGGCACCGCCCTTCAGCTCGTTGGCCACGCTGTTGCCGATCAACAGATCACTGCCGGCACCGCCAATGGCATTTTCGATGATCGCGCCTTTGGCAATCGACACGTTGCCGACCATGCCACCGACATCGGAGAACGAGGCGTCATTGAGGTTGATTTTCTGGTTCTGGGTGAAACCGGAGAAATCCAGGGTGTCCCTGCCGCCCGCGTCCCAGACCGAGAACACCACTTTGTCGCTGGACGACGAAGCACTGAGGAAATCCCGCCCGGTGTTGGAGTTGAAACCGTAAGTGCTGTCACCGGTACGGGTGTTCATGTTGGCGCCGTAGAGCTTCTGGATGGCAGCGATATCGTCCATCAGCGGCCCGGAGGCATACGCTTCCACCCCGCCCTTGCTGAAGTTCTGGTTGGTGTTGCTTTCACTCCAGTAGCTCATGATGCTGTAACCGCGGGTGTCTTGCCCGTAGGTCGCATCGTTGTAGGTCGGGTTGCCATTGCCGGCATTGTAGTCACCGGGGTGCGCAAGACCGAGGGTATGACCGATCTCGTGGGTCAGGGTCTGACGGCCGTAGTTGTTCAGGTCCGGGTTCTTGTTTTGCGTGTAACCGCTGTTGATCAAGTACCACGAAGTGCCGTCATAACCGGCACCGGTCCCCGGCAAATAGGCGAACGCCGCAGCGCCATCCTGACCACCGCTGTAATTGCCAAACGTCATGTGCCCGTCCCCGCCCGAGGCTTTCTCGGTGAAGGTAACGTTGGCGACATCGGCCCAGGACTGCATGGCCAGTTTGGCCTGAGCCTGCTGTTGCGCACTGAACTGGCTGAACCCGCTGATCCCGTGCTTGTTCATCGTGCTGAACGACGCCGAGGTCAGGAACGTATAGGTCAGCTCGATCTTGCCGCTCCCGTCCTTGTCCTGATAGGCAGCGCCATCGCGCAGCAACTGGGTCGCCGCCTGATCGACGGTGTACGAGGGTTTGCCATTGACCGTGAGATTACCGCCACGGTCATATTGATGGCTGAAGCTATTGATCTGGTTATACGCCGAACTGGCAGCGGCCAGCGACTGCGGCGCCGCAGACAGCAACAAAGCCTGCTCGGCGGAATCAATAGCATTGGTTTTGACTTTCGACATAAACACACTTCCTTGTTAAGCAATGGAACAGTTTTTGTCCGATAGCGACGATCCCGGCGAGATCGTCCTATCACTCGCCCAATGAAGGCGTAAGAAACCTGACACAATTCGAAATGTTGCGTAAAGGATTTTTTTAGTTCGAAAAAGAGTGTTCCGGGTAAATGGCCGAAAACATGGCACAAGACGGTTGAAGATTGTTTGAAGTTGCGCAGGGAATGGGAAATTGTCTGACGATTTTCTATTTAAATATTAAATATCGGTAAGTTGTATTTTGTTAGGTGCGTCGCACTTTGCTGGTGGGGCGATATTGGATTGATATCAGATGCTATATGGAGTGCATACTCTTCAAAGCGGCGTCACCCGCAAAAGCCCCTCACCCTAGCCCTCTCCCGGAGGGAGAGGGAACTGATCCAGTTGTTTGGACCAAGCGCGCCAACATGCGATATCGAGTCGAATGCAGATATTGAAACCAACCAAAATCGGCTCCCTCTCCCCCGGGAGAGGGCTGGGGTGAGGGGCAGCCACACCACAAAACACAAGCCAAACGCCACGCTTCTAACCACTCCTTACAATGAGCGCCAGCTCGAGTGCCCTTGATCTTGCCTAACCGGCCCCATCGGAAGGCTGAGTGGAGGGATCGATCCGGGCGTGGGAGCGCAGCGACCGTCTGGCGCAGCCAGACACAGCGGAAGGAGGTGCAGCGAAGCAAACCGTAGCCGCTGCGCCCGGATCGGTCCCGGAGCGAAGG
>Ga0196970_1000538_pt1 | contig 41934 bp, 27 predicted proteins | sample S1v_513CmetaG_FD_148672 | JGI IMG/M metagenome (GOLD analysis project Ga0196970, IMG submission 148672) | Soil microbial communities from Anza Borrego desert, Southern California, United States - S1+v_5-13C | ecosystem: Environmental > Terrestrial > Soil > Desert | place: USA: California... | reverse complement strand
CCTCATGGAAGCCCGCTACAATGATCATTGGGATGAGTTGCTGAACCCGTGATCTGGGGCAGTGTCAGAATGCACCCCCCCGAATGCCGTTGCGCACACGTCGATAAAACTCGCGACAGGGGCTCGAGCCGCGCACCCGATACACTGCTCCGCGCATCATCCAATCGCGCAACCGCCTTATGCCATCCCAACCCTACTCGCGTCGTCGGTTTCTCACCTCCACCGCGCTCAGCCTGCCGCTGCTCGCAGGATGCCACGGCCTCGGCGCACGCACGCGGACAGGCGACTTCGTGCGGGTGAAGAACGGCCAGTTTGTGCTTCGGGGAAAGCCGTATCGCTTTGTAGGGGCCAACATGTGGTTTGGCTGCTACCTCGGAGACGCAGCGCTGCGGGGCGGACGAACGCGGCTGGTGCGCGAACTCGACCAACTGCAACAGATTGGCGTCACCAACATCCGTTTGCTCGCGGGCTCGGAGACGTCGCAGCTCGCGGGTGCAATCGCCCGCGGCATCACACGAAATCCGGGAGATTACGACGAGGAACTGCTTCGCGGGCTGGACTTTTGCCTCGACGAAATGGCACGCCGCGACATGAAGGCAATCCTGTTCCTCTCCAATTTCTGGCAATGGTCCGGCGGCTTCGCCCAATACGTCAACTGGGCGACGGGCGCGGCAATTCCCGATCCGACAAACCCCGCGTCGCTGCGGGAGATTGGAGCGCGTTCATGCGGATGTCGGCGCAGCTCTACTCAACACCAGGAGCGGATGAGTTATACCGCGGCTACACTTCGCGGTTGATACATCGCAAAAATTCTGTGAACGGCCGGGTCTATCGCGAAGATCCCACGATCATGACGTGGGAACTCGCCAATGAGCCGCGTCCCGGCACGGATGACGCCGCCGGCCAGGTCTCCCTCTTTGCCGCGTGGGTGGATCGCACGTCGCGCTTCATTCACGAACTCGCGCCCGAGCAACTCGTCTGCACCGGTTCCGAAGGAGTGTGGGGTTCGCTCCAACGTGAAGACGCCTTTGTGCGCATTCACGAATCGCCCGCTGTGGATTATGTCACCGTCCACATGTGGCTGAAGAATTGGGGCTGGCTTGAGACGCCTCAACTCGGCGAAGCCTTCGAGCGCGCCGCTGAGCGTGCGCGCGATCATGTGGCGATGCACACGCGTATCGCAACCAACACGCTCCGCAAGCCGCTCGTCCTTGAGGAATTCGGGCTTCCGCGCGATCACGAACGTTACGAACCCGCCGCACCCACAACGGCGCGCGATGAATATTTCCGTCGCATGTTCGACCAGGTTGCGGTTTCCGCTCGCGAATACGGCTCTCTCCAGGGAGCGAATTTCTGGGCGTGGGGCGGTGAAGGCCGAACCGCGGCGGGTGGATCCTACAGCGCGGAAACGCTCATGGGTGACCCGTTTTGCGAACCGCAGGGGCTCAACTCGGTTTTCAATTCTGATCGTTCCACGCTGCGTGTGATCGCGAACGCGAATGCCCGGTTAAGCGCGTTGTGACGGTAATGGCACACGGAGCGCCGGACCCTCACCTGCAGAAGATCAGCACCAGCACCTGCACCGCAACGATGCGCAACAGCATCGTCAATGGATACACGGTGGCGTAAGCGACGGACGGGGCATCCGAGCGGCTGACGGCATTTGCAAACGCCAGGGCGGGCGGGTCGGTCATGCTTCCAGCAAGCAAGCCGCTGATCACCGTGAAGTTCAGTTTGAACACAAGACGCGCAAACAATCCCACGATCAGGATCGGGATCACCGTGATTGCGAAGCCGCCGATCAGCCAATGCAATCCCTGCGCCGTGAACACTGTTCCAAAAAACTTCTCGCCTGCCTTCAATCCGACGCATGCCAGGAAGAGGACGATTCCCAACTCGCGGAACGCCAGGTTTGCATTCGCCGGCATGTACCATAACAGCGGCCCAATGCGGCCCAGGCGGCTCAGCAGAATCGCCAGGATCAAGGGTCCGCCCGCAATGCCGAGCCGCACGGGCACGGGCATGTTCGGAATTGCGATCGGCATCGTGCCGACCAGCACGCCCAGAGCGATGCCAATGAAGATCGGGATGAAGTGGGTTTCATTGAGGGAGCGGACCGAATTGCCAAGCACATCGCTCACCTTCGCCATCGCCTGCTCGTCGCCCACCACCTGCACGGTGTCGCCAAACTGCAGCTTCAATTCGGGGACGGCGGTCATTTCGATGTCCGCGCGCTGAACGCGCGTGATGGCCACGTTGTAGGTGTAGACCAGGTTGAGCTGTGCGAGCGTCTTGCCCAGCACCTCCTTGCGCGTGACAATGACACGGCGCCATTCTACGCGGCTCGGAAGTTTGAAGAGGTTGATCTCGCTTTCGCGGCCAATGACAACGCGGAACTGATCGAGCGCCTTGCGCGTCCCCACAGCAAGCAGGATATCGCCCTTGTGCAAAACCGTCTGGTCCGTTGCGGTCTCCACCTCAGGATGTCCCGAACGCTTGATTCGCGACACCACCACTTCGTCGCGCGCCGGCACGCTGCCGAGCGGCAGGTTCTCGACGTTCGCGTTTTCGACCACGAGGTTCATGCGTTCCAAGGGCTCCACGCCGCTCTTCTCCTCCGCGCGAAACATTTCGGCCTCCTTCTCCGGATTGACCCGAAAGAATCCGCGCAACAGAAGCAGCACAGTGATGATGCCGACGATGCCGCCCGGGTAGGCCACAGCGTACGCCAGCGCGGGAATGCCTGCCTGGCTGGCATACGGTTCCTGGAACGTCCGCAACATGGTCTGTGTCGCGCCCAGCGAAGGCGTGTTGGTCGTCGCGCCCGAGAAGAGTCCCAGCGCCGCGACAATATCCACGCCGCTCAAGTATGCGACTCCGACTGCGATGAGCGCACCCATCACCACGACGGCGGCGGCGAGCACGTTCAGCTTCAAACCCGATTTGCGCAGCGACGCGAAGAAGCCCGGCCCGAGCTGCAGCCCGATCGTGAAGACGAAAAGGATGAGGCCGAATTCACGCACAAACTCCAGGATCTTTTCCTCAATGTGAAAGCCGAAGTGGCCAAGGACAATTCCCGCAAAGAGCACGCCTGCTATTCCAAGGCCAACACCCTTTACCTTAAAACTGGACAATGCCAGTCCAAGCACCGCCACAAGCATCAGAACCAGCACCGCCCAGGCGATGGGTTGGTGCTCTGCCATCTGTTTCAGCCAGATCATGGGCGAAAGGTGATATAGAAACGGAAACTCCGCTACTTCGTGAAAATTGCCGGGGTTTGATCATGGATTGCGGCGGGCATCCCTGTTCGAGGAGCGATCGCGTGCAAATGTTTTCGCTTGCCGCGCAGCCAAAATCGGCCGTTCGCTCGCCCGCCGAGGAAACGCATGGCGCTGCCAATCTGCCTTCTCATGTGAATCACCCCAGCCCTTTGTCAGTTGCGCCCGCGAAACTCCAGCCAATTTTTTCCGCGCCTCCCCGCCGCCCGCAGCGAAAAGCCGAACGGCGGTGGCGTCAGGCATCCTGCCTGACATAGAGGGCGTGCATCCTTGCCGCCTGGAAAAACCGTTAAGCGCGCGAGACACTCAGATCCTTTCCGTGCGCTCAGCTTTGGTTTGAGGTTCCTTCCACCGGGCTGGAAGCCCGCCTCCACGGCAGGCAAGGATGCCCGCCACCACAGGGCTATCGGTCCCGATACACGAGCGAATAGATCGCCGGAATCAAAACCAGCGTGATGATCGTTGACGCCGCAAGTCCGCCGATCACCACCCGCGCGAGCGGTGCCTGCGCATCTGCACCCTCCCCGATTCCGAACGCGAGCGGCAGCAGGCCGAGCATCGTGGTAAGTGTCGTCATCAAAATGGGCCGCAGGCGCCGGCGGCCAGCTTCCGCAACCGCAGCCCGCGTCGTCCATCCAGGGCTTTTGCGCAAATGTCCCGACTGATCCACGAGGAGGATCGCATTGTTCACCACGATTCCGCCCAGCATGATGCAGCCAATGTAGGACTGAACATTGAGGGTTGTGCCCGTAAGAAAGAGAATCAACAACACACCGATCGCCGCGAGCGGAACGGAGGCCATTACGATCAGCGGATCCCGCAACGCTTCATACTGGCAAGCCATCACCATGTAAACCAGGACGAGGGCAAGGACTAGACTGACCATCAGCTCGCGAAACGATTCCTGCTGCTCCTCGTAGGTTCCCGCCACTCCAACTTCATAGCCGACGGGCCGGACAATACTTTGCAGCCGCTGTTCGACTTCCTCCGCAACGGAACCAAGATCGCGCCCCGCCACGTTCGCCTCCACGGTGACAATGCGTTGCTGATCCTTGCGATCAATCAGGATCGGGCCGCGCCCCGATTCGGTGGTAACCACGTTGCGCAGTGCAACCTGCTGCCCATTTGCCGACGTCAGCGTGAGATCCAGAATCTCGTCCAGCGGAACACGCTCCGCGTCCTTGAGCTTCACCAGGATGCGATACGAATTGCCCTCCGAACGGAATTCCCCCGCGCGGCTGCCTGCCACCGCGGTTTCAATTGCCTCGACAACACGGCGCACCGTGATTCCCAAATCCGCCGCCTTTTCGCGATCGACCGTGAGTGCTTCCTGCGGAACACCAGCCTTGCGGCTCGTTTCTACATCAGTAATGCCCGGAACATCCGCAATACGTTCGCGCACCTGATCCGCGAGCAACTCGAGGGTGTCCAACTCAAAGCCGCGAACTTCCACGATCAACGACTGTTCACCGCCCAGAATGCGTTCCAGGATGAACTGTCCCTGGGGCGCGCGCGTCCGAATAATCATGCCAGGGATTTGCCCCGTGAGCCGCCGCCGCAGGTCTTCGGCAATTTCCGTGTTCGACCGTTCCCTCTTGGTCGCGCCGGTCAATGACATTTGAATTTCACCCTGGCTCGCACTGTCCGGCCGCCAGCCAGTCGCACCAACGCTCGCCACCGCCGAGACCGCCTCAGGAACAGCCGCGTAAACCACTTCCTCCATTCGGCGCGTCTGCTGGTCGACAATTCCCAGTCGCGTGCCAATCTCCATTTCGCCAGTGATGCGGACCTCCCCTTCATCGCTCGGCGGCAGAAATTCGGTCCCGATCAATGGAATCAGCAACAGGCTGAACCCGAACACGACGACCGTCGCAATAACTGTCGTCCAACGCCGCATCAGCACACGCTGCAACAAGTCGCGATACGACGTGTCCAATCTGTTGAATGCAGCTTCGGCCCGTCGATTCCAGCGTGTCACCCACGTCTCGGGCGCTGCCTTCGATGGCTCCGCGCGCAGGAGCTTGGACGCGAGCATGGGAACGATGGTGAGCGCGACGAACAGCGAGCAAACAAGCGAGAACACGATCACATAGGCGAGCTCCTTGAAGAGGATTCCGGAAACTCCGCGGACGAAGATCAATGCGAGGAAAATCACCAGCGTTGTCAGCGTGCTGGCAACGATCGCCGGCCCCACCTCATTCGTGCCATTCACGGCCGCTGCCTCGGGCGTTTCGTTCTCTTCCTTCCTGCGCCGGTAAATGTTCTCCAGCACCACGATCGAGCAATCCACCATCATCCCCACCCCGAGAGCGAGGCCGCCCAGCGTCATGAGGTTGAGCGTAAACCCGCCAAAGTAAATCAACGCAAAGGTCGCGATGATAGAAATGGGAATCGCGAGCGCGATGATCACCGTGCTGCGAAAGCTTCGGAGAAAAAACATCAGCACCAGCACGGCCAGGACGCCGCCGTACATGACCGAGTTGGCCACGTTTTCAATGGAGCGTTCGATGAAGTTGCCCTGGTTCACGACGGCCACAACCTGCAACTGGGGGAAATCACGGTTTACCTCCTCGATCTCGCGGAGGACGGCGTTTGCGACTTCGACCGTATTCGCGTTTGCCTGTTTGCGAATCCCGAGCCTCAGCCCAAGCCGTCCGTTCACCCGCACAATGCGCGTCAGCTTCTCGTACGTGTCCCGCACGTCAGCGATCTGTCCCAGCGTCACCGCCGCACCCTCGCGCATCGCAACTACAGTCGCCCGCATCTCGTCGATGTCCTGAAACTCGGCAGGCGCGCGCAGGGTCACTTCATACTTCCCCTGCTCTATCATTCCGGCTGGCACATCGAGGTTCGCGTCGCGAATGGATTCGAGCAATGAATCCAGTGGAAGTCCGAGCGCCTTGATGCGGCCGGGATCCAGCTCGATCCGCACTTCTCGATTATAACCGCCGAACAAATCCACCTGGGCGACACCCGCCAGCCGCGCAAATCGATAGCGCACCTGGCGATCAATCAACTCGGTCAACTCAACAGGATCGAGCGTGCTCGCCACCCCAAGAATCACGACCGGAAAACTCGCGACATCAAACTTGCTCACGCGCGGGCGGACGATGTCCTCAGGCAGCTCGTTCAACTCGTCTTCAAGCGTCGCCTGGACATCCAGCGCCGCGGCGTCAATGTCCGTTCCCCACCCAAACGTCACCCGCACGCTGCTGCTTCCGTGCGATGAGATCGATGTCATCTCCTCCACGCCCGGAACCGTCGCAACAATCTCCTCGATGACCGACGTGACGAGCCGTTCCATGACCTCGGGACTGGCGCCCTCGTATTCGGTGCGGATGGAAATCGTGGGCAGTTCGATGTCGGGCAGGAGGTCAATGCGCACGCGGCTTAGCGACACCGCCCCGAGGATCACCACGATCAGGCAGACCATTGTGACAAAGATCGGTTTGTGAACGCTGAATTGAGGAAGCCTCATCCGTTCTCTGCCGTGGGCGCCTGGCTGGATTGGCGCTGGGGAATCGTGATCGCCGAACCGTCATCCAGCAGCTGTTGCCCAAGGGTAACGACGCGCCCGGCGAGGCCGTCGCCAATCACCTGCACACGCTCGTTCTCGCGGATCCCGACTTCCACCGGCCGCCATGCGACGCGGTCACCTGCATCGCTTACGACGAAGACCCCAGTTTTCCCATCGCGCGTCGTCAATGCCGACAACGGAACAATCGTGGCGTTCTCCACGCGCTGCAGGATGGTTTCAGCCCGCACGAACATTCCAGGCTTCAACTGCAGGTCAGGATTCGCAACGGTCAATTCGGCGCGCGCCTGTCGCGAAGCCTCTTCAAACACGGGAGCAACGCGCGTTACCCGCCCGGCGAATGTTTTTCCTGCATACGAATCCGACGAAAGCGCCACCGTCTGCCCCGCTCGCATGTGCCCGTAGTCGCGTCCTGTCAGGTGAATGACGGCCTTGATGGGATCGAGTTCCACGATGGTCAACAGGGGCGCATTGGCGGCCACCGTGTCGCCCTCCTCCACATGCCGGTGGGCCACGACACGTTCATCGCTTCCGCCGGTCCAGATCGCCGCCACCTTCGCGTAACCGAGCCGGATGCGCGCCGTGCTGACAGCGGCCTCGGCACGGAGAACATGAGCCTGCGCCACCTGGACCGCAGCGTCCCGCGCCAGCTGGTCGGCGAGCGCAATGTCCAGTTGCGATTCCGATCCGATTCCCTGCTGCGTCAGCGTTTGCACGCGCGCGATTTCCCGCTGCGCGAGTTCATGCATGCTGACGGCTTCCTTCAGATTGGCCCGCGTCACCGCGAGTTCCGCCTCCGCCTGCGCCACCTCCTGCACATATTCGTCATCGTCGAGCTCCGCCACCACCTGTCCTCGCGACACGGGATCGGCGAGGTCGACAGCCAGGCGTTCGATCCGCCCTGAGATCTTGGGTGCAACAACGAATTCGCCGGAGGATTCAAGCGTTCCACTGAATGCGCGACGCCATTCGATCGCTCCGCGTTCAATCGGAGCGACCTCCACGGGCGCGGGGCCCTGCTCGGATTGCGCCACCGGCGCCTTGGCGTTGCGGATGCGGTCGACGAGAACCCACCCAAACGCGATGGCGCAGCAAACAAGAATCAGCACTACAGCGGCTTTTTTCATCAGACAATGTCCCAAGGCTGACGCCGTTCAGCGAATCAAGGTAACGACAGCGCGGGGTTTTGCAGGACAACGTATCACCAAGTGCGGCGCGCGCGCAGGAGAAACAGGGACCGCCGCAATCGATTTCCACCGCGGCACGGTGGATGCGATCAATTACCGCCAGCCCACTTCGGTTGGTTGCGGAGGTGATACAGCATCTCACCCGCCTTCGGCACGTAAAGGATTCCCTCCGCTTCACGGTTCGCGAAGTCCTCAGGGCGAATCGTCTTGGGATCACGGTAGCCAAGGTTGATCTTGCGGCAGGTCGACTCAGGAATGCTGGTCGCGAGCGTGACCTGGATGCGACAGCGCTCCACGCCGTCTTCAAAGGTTCCGATCCCGCGCACGTGGGTTGAGTGCGCAACGATGCCCCACGGAAAGTTTTTGAAGAGGTCCCATTGCTTCAGGAAGTAGTCGCGGCAGTGATAGCCAATCTGCTCGATCACACGCCCATGCGTCACGGAAATCTCGTGAACGTGCGGTGCGTAAATGATCAGCTCGCCGCCATCAGCAACGACAGGTTCAAGCTTGTACATCCCCTTGCCAGCCACCCAGAGGTCGTCATACATCGGCGGCATGTTCGACAGCACCGTCTTGAACGGCTTGTCCTTGTAGACGATATGCGTCTGCCGCGAGAGCTCGCTGGCAGTATCCCATGCGCTTTCAGGTGTTCCGAACGCGAGACCCACGAGCGACTTGTCGGGCGCGACCACCATGGCAAAGCATCGCTTTTCAATCTTCACCAAAGCGCCTGCGCGATCGACCACCTTGCGAACAGGCGTCCATTTGTTTCCGATGATCATCGGGTTCGTGACAACGGCGCCCAGCCAGTGAAAGAAGTTGAGAATTTTCGGACCGCCGATGCCGGGGAAAAGATATTTGTTGCCGCCCGAGAAGCCCACGACCTCGTGCGGGAAAACAGGACCGACGATCATCACCTCATCGTAATTGAACACGAGACGGTTGATTTCAACGGGAACATCCATCGAGAACAATCCGCCCGTCAACTCGCTCACCTCAGCCGAGGTCAGCGATCCGATCTCGCGAAGCGCCTGCGGGTTGTCCCATTCATGATTGAAGAAGCGCACCTTTGCGTAGCGCGAGCGGCGTTCGTCGAGTGTGATCTCAAGCCGCGCGCAGATTGCTTCCTCGCTCATTGCGGGATGAGTGCCGAGCGCAACGATGACATCCAATTCGGCGGCCACACCGCCAATCTGCTGATGAATGGATTTGAACAGCAGGCCGACGGGTGCCGTGCGGGTGTGGTCGGGAACAACCATCAGAATGCGCCGTCCGTGATAGGCCGCCTCCGGCAATGCCTGCGCCACCAAAGTCTCGACCTGTGCAGCGGAGACGGGTGAAGTCTGTCCTGAAATCGATAGAGATTGAGTCACGGCCGGATGGTAGGCCAGCCGCGCGGAAAATCCACCTTGAACCACAGGTTTCCAATGCGCCCGCACCTGGCACATTCGGCCGGATTGGAAGCCTGCGATACAGTCCCGGCTCGTCGGAGAGACCTGGCGCCACGCAGCTTAATCCGCCCTTCGGTGCCTACTCGTCGCGCATCCAAACGATCGAGTTCGGGCCGCCGCCGGGACCCCGGCGTTGCGGCTGCGCCGATGGGGCATTGGTCGTGGCGCCCGTCGCCGATGCGCCCGGCGCGTAATTAACCACTTCAGTCTCCTCGCCCGCGACCTGGCCAACCCGATTCATCCGCGCATAGTTCGGTATCGCGATCATTGACGATCCGTTTGCCCACTGGCCTTTCAATACCGTCACGCCGCCCAGGAGATCACCCATCCATTCTGCTTTGATCGGAGCCTTGCCGAGGGGCTGGTCGAGATTGGCCTGATCAGCGCGTTCCACGTTGTAAACCAGCGGACCAAATCGAAGAGCGACCCGGCCGCGATTACCGACGATCCGCTCGTCGGCCTTGATCCGCTGGGGCAGGAGCGGAACCTCGAAATCGATGCGGTCCCCGGCCGACCAGCGTCGTTCAATAATCGCATAGCCCTTTTCAACCTTGGGTTTCATCGCCTTGCCATTCACCGAAAGCGACGTCAATCCGCGAACCTCGGGAGTATGCTCGTACAACGCACTCGTCTGGCGATCCGGCACGCGAACGCGAATCGCGAAGCGCTTCGACTGCTTGGGATTAACGGTGATCGAAACCTTGCCGTCCCACGGATAATCAGTTTTCTGGACCATCTGCACATCGGTGCCCGCAATGCGATCGACGTTGATCGTGCTCCCAACAAACATGTTCACGTAGATTCCGTCGCGGCCCTTCACGTAAGTCCAGGTCGGGATCATGAGCAACGTGCGCGGAATGTTCCCGACGCAACAGGGACACGCATGCCAGGCCGTGCGGCGTCCATCGATCAATGGATTGGTGTAATTAAACACGGTGCCGTTCAGGTCCGTGGCGCCGAGCAGCGCGTTATACATCGTCTCCTCATAAAGGTCGGCGTACTTCGCGTCGTGATAGGCGAGGTTCAGCTTGTATTGAAAGAAAATGAGACCGCAGCTCGAGCACGACTCACAGTAGGCATTGTTGCGCAGCGAATAATCCGGGCCGAAGCCCTCCGAGGTTTCGCCGCTGCCAATGCCGCCCGTCACATAGTATTTGCGATTCACCATGTTGTCCCAGAGCGACATCACTGCGCTTTCGTAATCGCGATCCCCAGTTTCGGCAGCGACGTCGGCCATGCCCGAGTAACTGTAGACCGCGCGCACGGCGTGGCCGACTGCTTCGTATTGTTGTTGGACAGGAAGGTGGCTCTGGTCGTACTCGCTGCCATCACCGCGGCAGTCGAGCAGGAACTTGGCGAGCCGGGTGTAACTGTCGCCGCGGCCCTGGCCTTCCACGTCATTCACGAAACGGCCAAATCGCACCAGCGCCTGCTCCATTTCCTGATGCCCATCCCACCATTGCTTTTTGCCAGGGCCAATATTGGCAACCCAGCAATCCGAAAGCTTTTTGGCCGCGTCGTAAAGGCGGCGGTCCTTGCCGCCCGTGAGGGTGTAATGATTGATGGCCGATTCAATGAAATATCCCGCAACGTAACCCTCGTGGTCAGCACGGTTGCGCGGCCCCCAGCGTTCGGGCCAGCGGCTGCGATCCGCCAGCGTGTAGGCTGTCTGCAGGTATCCATCAGGTTCCTGCGCCGCAAGAATCTTGGGAATCCAATCCTCGAGCGTGGCCTTCATCTTGTCCTGCGCCGCGATGATTTCCGGGTCGCCCTTGGGATCGACCATCAGCGCGATGCACATGGCCTCCACCGTTTGATGCACCCATGCGTTGGCGAAAACATAACCCTTGTGGCGCGCCGCCGGCTCGCCGCGCAGTTTCTTCGCCGCCTCAACAAAATTATCAATGCCGCCCTGCCCCTGCGTCAGGTTTGTGCGGTTGTTCATGTCGATGCAATGCGGAATCCAGTTCACGATCAGCGCCTTGGCGCGGGAATTCCAAAGCGGGCTGTCGATGCTGTAGCGCGTGGTGTAAACAACATCGAGACGCTCCCTCGGCGGGGCTGGCGTGACACGCACCCGCAGCGTGGATTCGTCCTGGAGTTCGCCCGACCCCGCCGTCAGCTTCAGCACGTAATCGCCAACCTTCGAAAATGTCGCGGTGGTATCTGCGGCTTTCGAGTTTTCAAACCTCACGCGCCCGGGGCCCGATTCAACGCTCCAGACAACGTCGCCCGCAGCAGCGGACGGCTTCAGTGTCTTCACGTGGCCGGACAGGTAAGTCTTGCCTCCCATCACAGCGATGCGATCGACTCCTGCAGCAACTGACGGCGGGAACTCGGGCGACTTGCCGGAATCATGAACGCGCCATTCCAAAACGCCGGTGGACAGGCGTCCGTCGGATTCCATTTCCAGCCGCAACTTCGGCGTGGTGACTTCATCGAACGACGTGGTGTTGAACTGGTTTGCCGCCACGCCGAGGCCCGACGCATGGTTCACTGGAACAAATTCGGTTCCGTTCCAGTAAAGCAAGCGGCACGATTTGGGCACCCCGACACCCTGGCCATCTGCCCACCAATAGACTTCCACCTGCCGCGTGCTGATCGGGCGGCTCCATTCATACTGCACCCATTCAGTCCCTGTGCGCGGCCAGTTCCCATAGGTTCCGCGCCGGGCGTCGCGCGAACTGCGCGGGTTGAAACCGTCGTTCAAGGCGTTGGGTGAAGTGTCTCCGGAATTGAACGACGCAGACGCTTTTGCAACGACCGCCATGTTGATCGAACTGTTCGTCGGTTGCTGCGCGGGTGATGAAGCAATTGCGGCGGCAAGGAGGCACGCGGGGAACGCGACGGTTCGAAACAGATGAAGCCCACGGTTTGAAAACGCTTCGGCAAAGGCAGGCAGGTAATCGAGCATAACGTTGAATTCTGGGTGCGTGCAGAGGATTCAGGCAAGCCCGGTGTTCGCCCATGCTCGAAATCCACCCGCAGCTATTCGATTTCATCTTCACCAGCGAAGTTCAGGCTGGATGCATTCCACGCTTTGCTTCTAGCGCACGGCAAACCTCCGAAGCTCGCGTGCGGCGATCTCCGCCGCCGCCCGGCGTCCGCTCGCCAGCGCTGCGTGCACTGTCCCCTGATGCCCGTTCGCATCGGTCGCCTCCCCCGCAAAGAAGAGCGTCTGCGCAATGGGTTCCCCCAGCAACTGCGGCATCGCGCCACATCCAGCCGGAATGTAGCTGTAGGCGCCCAGCGTGAAGGGATCGTGATCCCAATCGTGCCAAAAGCTCTGGATCAATTCCTCGCGAACGCTCTGTTCCGATACCGAGAAAATCCTCGTAATTGCCTGGATCGCTTCGTTCAAAACAGCACGTTCGCCCTCCTGCGCGAGCAGTGCCGCGCGCGGCCCGCCGGCCCAGCCCACGAGTGCAAGTCCCCGTTCATCCGCCCACCAGGTCGGCAGCCACTCCTCGTCCGAATGGATGAATCCGAAGTTGTCGACGGGCCAGAAACGGTTGCGGAACAGCAACGAAATCTTCACGACTGACCCGGCTTGCAATCTCTCGATGGCATCCGCCTTGGGTCCGAGCGCTGGCTCGAAGCGCACCGCGCCGGATTTCAGCACGCCGAGCGGAAGTGTCACGACGGCGGCTCGCGCCCGTAATTGCCGCATTCCCGCAGAGGTTTCCGCGTGGATCTCCACGAACTCAGGCCGCCAGTGAATCGACTTAACGCGCGTTCCCAGCAGCAAACGCCCGCCGCGCGCGAGCACCTGCGCCAGCAACCAGCCCGCGAGCGCCCCATAGCCGGCATTGATCCGGAACGCGGCGTCGCCCTCGGTTTCCTTCGATGCCCGATGACTTGTCGCAACCGAGTAGAGGCTGATTCTATCCGCGGGCGCCGCGTGAAAACCTTCCGCAAAATGCCATGCACGCTCGCGTGAGCTCTTGTCAATGCCCCGCTGATGCTTCAGCCACGAATGAAAATCCTGCTCAGGATCCAGCGAGGGGTTGATCCGATCGAGGACCGTTGCGAGATCATCCCAAAAGGAGCGCGTTTCAATGAGCCGGTTCCGTGCGAATCGCCAGTGCCTGTCAGGCACCTCGTGCGTCGACAGCGCTGCCGTGCGGGCCATTTCCCAAACGTCGTTGCGGCGACCGTGAATGAACTCCGCTCCGGCATCGATCGGGAATCCGGCCGACGATGGCTCAAGAGACCAGATGCGGCCGCCGACGCGATCCCGAGCCTCAACGATCGTGGTCGAAAATCCTTTCGCCGTCAGATCCTTCGCCGCCATCAAACCAGCCGCTCCGGCCCCGATCACGATGACATCGTCCATGCCTGCACTCTCGCCCCAACCCGCGTCCCGGGCAAACGAAGAACCGTTCGCGCCTGACACGATCACTTGCTAAACACCAATTCACCGTCAGGCGCTGTCACCTGGATGCGGTCACCGGGCTTGAAATCGCCCACGAGCAGCTTCGTCGCGAGCGGGTCGAGCAGCCGATTCTGTATCGCCCGTTTCAAAGGCCGCGCTCCGAACTGCGGATCGAAGCCTTCCCTGGCAATCAGCCGCTTTGCGGATGCATCCACCTCCAGGCTCAACTGTTGCGCTGTCAATCGTTTCGCCAGCCGCTGAAGCTGAATGTCCACGATGCTCGCAATCTGCGATTCGTCCAGGCTGTGGAAGATGATGATGTCGTCCACCCGATTCAAAAACTCCGGGCGAAAATGCGCTTTCAATTCGGTGCGAACGAGGTTCTCCATCTCAGCATGGCCCGCGGCGCTCAGCGCGCCCGAGCTGTAATATTCCTGGATCACGGGCGATCCAATATTGCTGGTCATGACGATGATCGAGTTTTTGAAATCCACTGTCCGCCCTTGCCCATCCGTCAATCGCCCGTCATCGAGCACCTGCAGCAGCACGTTGAAAACGTCGTGATGCGCTTTCTCAATCTCGTCAAAGAGCACCACCGAATACGGCTTGCGTCGAACTGCCTCGCTCAACTGCCCGCCTTCCTCGTAGCCAACGTACCCCGGCGGCGCGCCAATCAATCGCGCCACGGTGTGCTTCTCCATGTATTCGCTCATGTCGATGCGCACCATGGCGTTCTCGTCATCGAACAGGAACTCCGCCAGCGCACGTGCCGTTTCAGTCTTACCCACGCCCGTGGGTCCGAGGAAAATGAATGAGCCCATGGGACGATTCGGCTCCTGCAACCCGCTGCGCGAGCGGCGCACCGCGTTCGCAACGGCTTCAATGGCTTCCTTTTGCCCAATCACGCGCTGCTGCAATCGCTCCTCCATGCGAACCAGCTTCTGGCGTTCGCCCTCAAGCATGCGCGTCACGGGGATTCCCGTCCACGACGCAACCACCTTGGCGATGTCCTCGTCCGTGACTTCCTCTGAAAGCAGCCGGTTCTCGCTGGGCTTTTCCTTCAAAGCCTTCTCCGCCGCCGTGAGTTTCTGCTGCAATTCCGGAAGGCGCCCGTATTGAATCTGCGCCGCGAGGTTCAGGTCCGCTTTCCGCTGGGCTTCCTCAAGGTCGAGCTTCGCTTGCTCGATCTGGCCGTTGATGATGCTCGCAGCGTTGATGGCGGCTTTTTCGTTCTGCCACTGCGCCTTCAGCTTCGTCGATTGTTCCTTCAAGTTCGCGAGCTCCCTCTCGATGCGACCCAGCCGCTCGCGCGACGCCTCATCCTTCTCGCGCTTCAACGCGTTCTGCTCGATCTCCAGCTGCATGATCTGCCGCTCAAGCTGATCAATCTCAACGGGCATCGAATCGAGTTCCATTCGCAGGCGTGAAGCCGCCTCGTCAACGAGGTCAATGGCTTTGTCCGGCAGGAAGCGATCGGAGATATATCGATGAGACAGCGTCGCGGCCGAGACGAGCGCTGCATCCTGGATGCGAACCCCATGATGCACTTCATAACGCTCCTTCAAACCGCGCAGGATTGCGATCGTTGCCTCCACTGTGGGTTCGTTGACCGTGACGGGCTGGAATCGCCGTTCGAGAGCCGGGTCCTTTTCAATGTGCTTGCGATACTCGTCCAGCGTGGTCGCACCAATCGCACGCAACTCGCCGCGCGCGAGCTGCGGCTTCATGATGTTCGCCGCGTCGGTCGCGCCCTCCGCAGCGCCCGCCCCAACCAGCGTGTGCAATTCATCGATGAACAAAAGAATGCGTCCTTCGCTTGCGACAATCTCCTTGAGGAATGCCTTGAGCCGATCCTCAAACTCACCGCGATACTTCGCGCCCGCAATCATCGCCCCAAGATCCATCGCGACGAGCTTCTTGTTCTTCAGCGATTCGGGAACGTCTCCGCTGACGATGCGCCGCGCGAGCCCCTCGGCAATCGCAGTCTTGCCGACGCCCGGCTCGCCAATGAGCACGGGATTATTCTTTGTTCTGCGCGTGAGCACCTGCATCACGCGCCGAATTTCCTCATCGCGACCAATCACTGGATCGATCTTTCCCTGCCGCGCAAGAGCGGTCAGGTCCCGACCGTACTTGTCCAGCGCCTGGAACTTGTCCTCTGGATTCTGATCGGTCACGCGCTGGTTCCCACGAAGATCGGCCAGGGCACGCAGGATCGCATCGCGCTTGAGGCCGTGTGTCTGGAGGATTTTCTTGAGGGAAGTATCGGGGTCATCAAGCAATCCGAGCAGCAGGTGCTCGGTGCTGATGTAATCATCCTTGAGCTTCGATGCTTCGTTGCCGGCCGCATCGAGGGCCTTTCGCAGCCCGGGACTCATGAACACCTCGGCCGCGCCCTGAACCTTGTGGCGCCGCGCCAGCTCGCGTTCAAGATCCGGCTTCAGCTTGCCGCCCGGGACGCCGACCTTTTCCAGCAACTCGGGAATCAGGCTGTCGGTCTGGCTGATCATCGCGAGCAACAAGTGCTCGCCATCGATTTGTTGATGCGAATAACCCTGCGCGACGCGTTGCGCTTCCTGCAACGCCTCCTGCGATTTAATCGTAAGCCGTTCCAGTTGCATGTACAAACCAATATGTCGGGTTCGGCGGACGTCAAGCGGGCGTCGCGCAGGTTTCCAAATCTGTCCGCCCTCCGCAGTAGCCCGCTACGGAGGACGGGCTGTATCGCGGGGTCCCAGCCGGCGGGCCGTAAACGCGCAAGCAGGTTGGAAACCTCGACACCGAAGCAGACTCGGAGGTCTGCTCTATGAAACGGCGCCCGTAGCGCCGAAGACAACGCGTCAGTGCGAGTGGCCGCCCGAAGCCTCCACGGCTGGCGCGCCGGGAAGCTCTGACTCCGAATTCGCGCCAGGCAGGGCGCCTGCGCCTTCCGGATCGCCCGCTGCCTCGGTTTTGATCTCCAGCAACTCGCCGCGCGGCTTCAGGAGCGGCTCGACACTCCACGTGGAGACCAGGTAGGTCCAATTCGCAAGACCCTGCTCCTGCTTGAGTTTCTCCTGAAGCCTCGCCTGCTGTTCCTTGAACTCCTTGTCGAGACGTTCCTTGTCTTCGGGCTTTTCGTCGGCAGCCGTGCTGCGTTGTGCTGGCAGATTGGCAGTAACGTTCACCGTGAGGGGATACGCATCGTTCGTCTGCCCCCCCACCTTCAACGCGTAGGCGAAACCATCGAACGTCTCAATATTGATCAGCGTCGGCTGATCTCCGCCCGCCGTTGTGACATGCTCGCCAGAAAGGACATCGTTGAACGAGGCGGAGCTGAATGGATATGTCACGCCGGAACTTTTCGAGCTGTCCAGCTTCTCCTCAGGCTTCGCGTTTGCAAGCTCCCATTCTCCTGTCTCACTCGCGCGGACGAGCTTCCAGGAATTCGTGGCTTCGGGGAACACCACCTCAATGGTCCGCGGTTTCTCAATGCGCAGAAAGTCCTTGTTCACCCATTGCGCAGGGTTTGCCTCGATTTGATCGAATGTCTCGGATACAAGCGCCACGGAATCCGGGTTCGGTCCCACGGCCACATACCGCCCGTCGGGCCAGCTTCCGCCATCCATGCCGCCCATTGGCGACCCTCCCCGCCGCGCGCTCATGTGCATCTTGCCGAGCAACAACGTTCCCAGCGCCTTGCCCTCCGCCGACTTGAATTCCACCACCGTCGCGGCGTTCGTGCCCGAACCTGTCGCCAGCTGCATTCGCGCGAGTTGCGAAGCACCGACTTCCTCCGATTGCACTGCCTGAAGCTCCGACGCCTTGATCACAAATTCGCGCAGCTGCGAAAAATTGGCGGGATAATCATTGCGCTCATCGACGCGCCACGTTCCGTCTTTCATTACAAGCGTCACGCCATTGGTTCCCTGATGGATGCGCACCTGTGCAACATTATCGACGGGCAGGTCCGCGAGCAGCTTCTTGCCGAGGCTTGAATTGCCAGCGGATCGCGCCTGCTTTTGCTTGTTGAATATCACCAGCCCGGCGCCGCCGAGCACCACGACAAGGACGAGCAGAATGCCAAGTTGTTTCCGATTCATTTTGCTGAAGTGCGTTTGTGTTTGAAAACGGCAAGGGCAATTCCCACGAGGCCAACCGCGATGGGGATCGTCAGGATGTTATACCACTGAATGCGGCGTTGCAGCGCAGTGACTTCGCGTTTCAAGTCTTTCTCCACCTGCCGCAACTTCTTCCCGATTTCGCCCTCTTTCTTGCGCAGGTTCTCGATTTCAGCCTGCTGCTCCGGCGACATCCGAAAACGCTGCGACGAATCCTTGTGCTGCTGCAATTCATTCAGCCGCGCGACAGTCTGCTGCTGGCTTTCCTGCAGGTTGCGTATTTCCGCCATGTAACGCTCCTCCGCGTCCTTTTGCATCGCCTTCACGCGCGTGAACGGACGATTCATCACGGTCCGGCTGCGAACCGCGATGAGGTTGCTGTCGCCCGAAAGCTGCTCGACGAGGTTCAATGCGAAATTGAGGTTCCCATTCAGCGGCGCCGCCATCTGGCCGAACGGCGTGTTCATGCGACGAATGGAAAACCCGTCGTTTATCATGTCCGCGTCGCCAATCAACACCACGCTGGTCTCCCGTTTCCCTTCCTTCAAGGCAGTGTCCGATGTGGCAACCGCATTTGTGTCGGAGTTGCCCGCGTCCTGGTCGGAGGGCTTTCCGTTCGGAAACGCGGTCTTGAATTTTCCTGTCAGGCGAACCGCCAGCGCGTATTCCACGCCAGCCGGCTTGAAGTCGCGAAGGATTCCCTCCGCTCCGAAGTTCGACATCATCCCGTCCACCAACTGCGCGTCCTTGCTGCTCTTCAGCAGCACGCTCTGCTTCAACCCCGCCGCGGGCGTGCCAGTGAATGCACCGCCGGAAAAATACCAGACACTGTCCAGCGTCGCGGTCGCCAGGTCTTCAGGATTGATCGCCTCGCTCGCAAGGGTCAGCCACGCAGGGCGGCGTTGGGTGCGATCCCCCGCCTCGCCAAGCTCCATGTTGTAGGTCCGATCCGCCACGACTTTCGCGGTGTCGTACTGCAGGCCCCAGCCCGCGAGAAGGCGTTCCAGCGACGATCCCGCGCCCGGCATCTGGCGCATCATCGGATTCTGATTCTGGCTGTCCACCAGCGATTGCGAATCCAGGAAGGCCACCAAACGCCCTCCGCGCAGCACGAACTGGTCGATCGCAAACTGCGCCTGCTCGGAAATTCCCTTCGGATGAATTAGGAACAGCACATCGACATCGTCTTCAATTATTTCCACATCGACGGCGACATTGCGAACTGTGAAATCATTCTGGAGTTCGCTGATAATTGCCCACGGTTCCTGTCCGCGCTGGCCCATCTGCATCATCATGGGATTGGCAGGTGCTCCAAACACGGGAAGGCCGGACATCACGCCCACCACAGGTTTCTCCGGCGTGACGACGCGTGTAATCGCGCGGGAAATGTCATACTCCAGCTGCCGCTCCCGCTCAGGTGACAGAAATGGAATCGCTTCCTTGGCGTCCAATTGGCTGACAGCCAGCCCAAGGTAGAAGCGATCGCCGCCGGGCAACGGCTGTTCCTCCAATCCGTCCAGCCGCGCGGAGTCTTCAGCATCCGAATCCGGCTCTGGATTGAACTTCTCGATGATCAACTTGCCCTTTGAAACCTGGCGATACTCAGCGAGCAGGTCTTCAACCTTCCGCGCGTGCGAGTTCAACATCACGGTGTAAGGCGTCGCGGCGTCAGTCTGAGTGCAGTAAAAGCGGATGCGCACGGGTGTATCAAGCTTCGAGAGAATCTGGCGCGTGCCTTCAGAAAGCGTATAGGCCTTTTCCTTGGTGAGATCCACACGGGCTCGCACGGCACCCGTGATGACATTGACCGCCACCAAAATGGCGGCCATGACTAGCACGCCAATCGTCGAATACAGAATCGTTTCAACAGTTTTCTTCTGCATAAAAATCCTTGTTCAACCCGCGCGATGCCCGCGCAGGATTACGCTCGTTGTGAAGAGACAGAAACCGATCAGGGACACAAAGAATACAATGTCTCGGGTGTCGAGAATGCCGCGTTGGAATCCATCGAAATGCGTGATCACACTGATCGACGTGATCAGGTCCACCCACAACGGCGACAACACGCCCGAGATCAGCCGCACCACGGGCGGAAACCCGGCGAGGATCAGGAACAGGCAGGCAACCACCGCGACAATAAAGCTCACCACCTGGTTGCGCGTCATTGCCGACGTGATGCAACTCACCGCGAGATACGATCCCGCCATCAGCCAGCTTCCGAGGTATCCCGCAAAGATAACGCCATTGTCGGGTTCGCCCAGGTAGTTCACCGTTATGACGATTGGGAACGTCAGTGCAAGCGCCAGTCCCAGAAAGATCCACGATGCCAGGAATTTGCCGACAATCGCCTGCCACGGGGTGATCGGCATCGTGAGCAGCAATTCAAGTGTCCCCACGCGCCGTTCCTCCGCCCACAACCGCATTCCCACAGCAGGCACCAGGAACAGGTAAAACCATGGATGCCAGAGGAAGAACGGCCGATCGAGTGACGCCTGGCCGAGCTCGAAGAATCCTCCGACGAGGAATGTGAAGAATCCGCAGAGCAGCAGGAAGATGATGATAAAGACGTACGCAAGCGGCGATGAGAAGTACGCCGCGAGTTCGCGCTTTGCGATGGTTTTAATGTTTGCCCAGGTGTTCATTTCGATGCCTCCACTTTCGCCGTGTCGGACATGGTGATACTGCGGAAGACTTCGTCCAGCCGGCCCTCCTCGGTGTGCAGTTCCTCAATGCGCCAGCCTTGCGCGGCGTCGGCAATGCTCTGCGCCAGCGCGCCATTGATGTTGCCGTTCGGGAAGACCCGCGCCGTGACACTCGTCGCCTCCTCCCGCAGAATTGCGGTTCGCTTCACGGTCGCGAGCTGTTTGAGCCGCTGACTCAGCGCCGCCGCATTCACGCCGCTGACCCGCAGCGTCACCGCGCCGGCGAGTTCCGATTTCTGCCGCAACTGCAGCGGCGTGCCGTTCGCCACGATGCGTCCGCGGTCGATGATGATCGCACGCGAACACACAGCATCCACTTCCTCAAGAATGTGGGTGGAGAAAATGATCGCCTTCTTTTCGCCCATGCGGCGGATCAACTGCCGCACCTCGTGCTTCTGGTTGGGATCCAATCCGTCGGTCGGCTCGTCCAGCACGAGCACGTCAGGGTCATGGATGATTGATTGCGCGAAACAGGTTCGGTGGCGATAGCCTTTGGACAGCGTGTCAACGCTCTGATGCAGGACGGTTTCAAGAAAACAGAGTTCCGCCGCGCGATGAATCGCTTTCTTTTTGGCGTCGCCGCGCAGCCCGCGAATCTCTGCCGCGAAATTCAGAAACCCGCCCACGGTCATGTCCGCATACGCAGGGGCATTTTCAGGCAGGTAGCCAATCAGGCGTTTGGCGGGAATGGGATTCTCCACCATGTCATGCCCGCCCACGCTCACCTTGCCCTCGGTCGGAGGAATAAACCCGGTGATCATGCGCATCGTGGTGGACTTGCCAGCCCCATTGGGGCCGAGAAAACCCAGGACCTCGCCGCGTTCGACGGAAAAGGAGATCCCATCGACGGCGCGCTTGGCGCCGAAGACTTTGACCAGATTGTCGACTTTGATCATAGCAATCGATTTTTAACCAGAGTGAAACGAGCGTTTCAAATATCCAGACGCGCTGCGCTTGTAAATGGTTTTTGGCAACATTGTGTTTGGCCGGGCCATTTTCTACACTGCCGCGCAATTTGGTTTTTTTGACAAATTTCGGAACAAATGTTCAAAGATTTTTCATCGGTTGCGCGCGTTGCATTGCTCGCGGTGTTCCTGACAGCAGGCTGCAGAAGCCTGCCGCCATTGCCGCGCGCGGACCTCGCGGCTCCGGGTTGGACAGTATTCCAGGGCCAGGCGCTCTGGCGTAGCGAACACGAGGCGCCCGAAATTGCAGGCGAACTGGTGGTTGCTTTCCACAATGACGGCCGCACGCTTGTGCAGTTTTCCAAAACACCCTTCCCGCTCGTGATCGCGCAAACCACCGCAAATGCATGGCAGATCGAGGCGCCCGTGGAGAACCGCCGCTTCGCCCGCAACGGCGCCCCGCCCAGGCGCGTGCTCTGGTTTCATCTGCCTGAACTCCTTCAATCTTCTGCAGGCGAAAAGCCGCCTGAGCCGTGGTCCTGGCGCAAGAATGGCGACGAACTGCGCGTGGAAAACCGCTCGACGGGGGAACACCTTGAAGGCTTCCTCGAACCCGCCGCCAAGGCGCCGCGCGGCTCCCAATGATTCGCCGTTTTCGATTCTGGTTCTCGATCGCCCTGCTTGTCATCGCGGTGCTGGGTTTTTGGCGCCTGCGGTTTGACGCGGAAGTGTTGAATCTGCTCCCTGCAAAACTGCCAGCCGTTCAGGGATTGAAAATTTACCAGGAACATTTCGCCAATGCGCGCGAACTCGTCCTGACCATTGAGGCGCCCGATGCAAACGCGGCCGAGAACGCAGCGCGTCTTCTTGCCGGCCACTTGCGTTTGCAAACGAACCTCGTGGCAGACGCCACGTGGCAGCCGCCATGGCTCGAGCATCCCGACCAGGCTGCCGAGCTGATTGCGTATCTCTGGCTCAATCAGCCTCCGGATGAATTCGCGCGCCTCACAAACCAATTCGCGCCCGATGCCCTGGCACGCGCCTTCACCGCTGCGCGCGAGCAGCTGGCAACATCCATGTCGCCCGGTGACATCGGCCGGCTCAGCTACGATCCCATCGGGCTCACGCAATTACCCGCCGCTGCCAGCAGCGCGGCTCCATCGTTTGGTGAAGGCCAGGAACTCTTCAGCTCCGCCGAGGGGACTTTTCGCGTGATGTTTGTGCATGCGGCGGGCGACCTCCGATCCTATCGCGACAACGCAACCTGGTACGGAGCCCTACAGGCTGAGATCGACCGGGCTCGCCCCGAACAGGAAATCGCTCCGGATGTTCGTATCGGATTCACGGGAGGTCCTGCATTTGTCTCAGAAATTTCTGGCGGCATGGAATCCGACCTAACGAAGTCGGTCGGAGGCGCGGTCCTTGTCATCTTCGTCCTTTTTCTGCTGGTGCACCGGCGCATCCTGCCCTTGCTGTGGATGCTCGCGCTGTTTGCGCTCGTCCTCGGAGGAACGCTTGCAGTGGGCGGATTGCTTTTCGGGACGGTCAATGTCGTGAGCGTCGGCTTCGCCGCCATTCTGCTTGGGCTCTCCGCAGATTACGCGCTCGTGTTGTACCAGGAAGCGTTGCACGCGCCGCATCTCTCGATCGGCGCCCTGCGGCGCATGCTCGCGCCGGGCATTCTGTGGTCCGCGTTGACGACCTGCGGCGCCTTCCTCGTTTTGAACCTTGGCGATCTTCCAGGGCTGGCGCAGCTGGGATCCCTCGTGGCCATCGGCATCGTGCTCGCCGCAGCCATCATGCTCACCTTTTTCCTCCCGCCGCTCCTGCGCAAACGCTCTGCAGCGGAAGGCGACGACCTGTCACACCCTGCTGCCTCGGCTCAAACCCCCTCGAAGGGCACAGCAGCGTGGATTGCCACCGCAATCATCGCCGCCACGGCGTTGATTCTGGTCCTGGTGAAACCGCCGCAGCTCGATTACAGCACCAATTCATTGCGTCCCAGAAGCAGCCCCGCCTATGTCGAGATGGAAAAAATCCAGTCGAAGCTGAGCCGTTCGGAATCCGCCGACTGGCTTCTTGCCGAAGCGGCCGATCCGCAGCAGTTGATTGAAAAACTTCAGGATGTCGATGCTGTTCTCAGGAAGGCTGTCTCGAATGGTGCCGTTGAAAACTACACCCTTCCAATGGCGCTGCTTCCGAACCCCGCGGCGCAGCGAGCAAATCATGCGGTGGCAGGCCGCCTCGCAGATCAGGCTTCAGCCGTCAGGCAGGCCGCGCAAGCGGCGGGATTCACGGGCGCGTCCACTGCCTTCACGGAATCGGTCCTGAACACATGGAAGCTTTCCGCCGCAAGCAATGAGCTCCTTTCGCCCACGAACGCGCTAAGCCGATGGATCTTCGACAAGGTGATCGCGCGCGACGACGGCCGCTTCTATGCGCTCGGGCTGATCCAATCCGGCAAGCGCGACGACCGCGTGCCGCTTGCCTGGGCGGCTGAACTTCCGCACGATGGCGTCTGGGTTGCAGGCTGGGAACGGCTTGGTTCGGACCTGCTGCAATTGGTGAAGCGCGATCTCTGGCGCGTGCTTGTTCCCATCGTGCTGCTGCTCGTCATCTCTCTCTTCCTGGCGTTTCGCAACGCTGTGGAAGTGCTGTTGAGCTTTGCAGCGCTGGCGTTCAGCGGCCTTTGCCTCGCGGCAGTGATGGGCGCCCTGGGCTGGTCGTTGAACCTGTTGAACATCCTTGCGCTGCCGCTCATGCTGGGCGCTGGAGTGGATTATGGAATCCACATGCAACTCGGCTTGCGCCGCCATCGTGGGAACGTTGCTGAAACGCGCCGCACCATAGGCAAAGCGTTGATGCTCTGCGCAGCGACCACGGTTGCGGGGTTCGGATCCAACGCCTGGTCCAGCAATCTCGGCCTCGCCAGCCTTGGAATCGTATGCGCCGCGGGCGTGGCGCTGGCGTATTTCACTTCGTGTTTTCTGCTGCCCGCGTGGTGGCGCACCTTTGCGTGGAGAAACCCGACGCCACCCGCAGCCCCGGAACCGGCGCAGCTCGACACTGTTCGTGCCTCCTCTCCCCGGCCCTCTCCTCCTTTGGGCGAGGAGAGGGAGAAGACTAGTCCAGAGGCACGCTTCGCGAACGGCGAACCCACCGCGCCTTCCTCGCTTTACACGGCCGGAATCTGGCGCCTGGGCCTCGCGCTTGCCCGATTTCTTCCGCGCAACGTCTGCATCGCGCTGGGACAACTTCTTGCCCGCACGTACTGGCATCTCGCCTCGGCGCGGCGCGAGGTCGTCATCGACAATCTCGTGCCCGTCATGGCAAATCGCTCCGCCGCCACTGCGAGCGCAAAGGAATTGTTCCGCAAGTTCGCCATAAAGCTCGTTGATCTCTGGCGATATGAGGCCGGCCTGCCCATTGAAAACATGCTGGGCAACGCCAGTGGATGGGATCACTTCGCGCAAGCCCAGGCCAGCGGACGCGGTGTCCTGCTGCTCACACCACACCTGGGCAACTGGGAGTTCGGCGGTCCCTGGATGAACTACAAAAACGTGAAGCTGCTCGTCCTGACGGTTGCCGAGCCAGGGCGTGACTTCACGAAACTCCGCCAGGCTTCGCGCGCGCGATGGAACATTGAAACGCTCGTGGTCGGCGATGATCCGTTTGGCTTTCTCGAGATCATCAAGCGCCTCGAAGCGGGGGCAACCGTAGCGTTGCTCGTCGATCGGCCGCCGCCGGCAACAGCTGTCGAAGTGGAATTGTTCGGAAAACCGTTCCCGGCCTCCGTCGCCGCGGCAGAACTCGCGCGTGCTTCCGGCTGCGTGCTGCTGCCGGTTTACATCCCTTACGAAAACAACGCCTACGCCGCACACATCCTTCCGGCCATTGAGTATGATCGGCCGGCCTTGCGCGAACGGGCGAACCGGCAGAAGCTCACGCAACAGATCATGCGAATTTTTGAGCCCGCCATTCGTCAACACCTGGACCAATGGTTTCATTTCATACCTGTATGGCCACGAAACAAGCAGTAGCCCGGGCGCGCGTTGCGCTTGCGATCGTTGCACTATTCCTGGTTCCAGCAATGGTCGCGTCCGCGCGCGCTGCCGCAACGAACTCGCTCGTGTCCGACTGGCTGGCGGCGCAGTCGAACCTGAAAACATGGTCGGCCGATTTCGTGCAGACACGCTCGTTCAAATCGCTGTCCGAGCCCGTGCAAGCCTCGGGCCAGCTGTCATTCGCGGCGCCCGATCGCTTTCGATGGGAAATCACACACCCTTCGCCGACCATTGCTTTGCGCACCGGCCCCGAGCTGTGGGTGATTTACCCGCGCTTGAAACGCGCTGAACGTTACCCCCTGACGGGCACTGCAGCGGGACCGTGGCGCGACACGCTGGCCTTGCTCGAGGCAGGTTTTCCCCAGAGCCAGGCCGATTTGGAAAGCAAATTCATGGTCCAATCACAAACCGTCACGAACGGGATCTGCGCCCTCGACCTGCAGCCCAGGTTAGCATCCGCGCGCCGCATGATCCCGCGCATCACGATCCTCTTCGGCACAAATGACTTCACGCTGCGAGCCACCGAACTGCAGTTTGCAGACGGCTCCACCATGCGAAACACGTTCACCCGTTCCGCGATGAACCCGCCGCTCGATCCCGAACTCTTCAAGCCCAGCGTAGGAAATGATTTCAAAGTGACGGATCCAACGCGGGACGGAAAACGATGAGGGCGCACCTGGACGACGCGCTGCGCCAGCTTCCGCACGGCTCCGAGTTCCGTTTTGTGGATCGCCTCGTAGCCCTTGAACCCGGCCGGACAGGCGTTGGAGAATATCTTGTCCGTGGCGATGAACCGTTCCTGCGCGGACATTTTCCAGGCGAGCCGATTTTCCCGGGAGTGTTGCTCGTCGAAGCCGCGGCGCAGGTTGCGGGAACGGTCGCGCAATGTGATCCGGAAATCCCCCCGCTGAATGGATTGAAGCTTACCGCGATGCGGGCGGTTAAAGTGCTCGGAACAGCGCGGCCCGGCGAAGTGTTGCACATCGATGCGAAAATCACTGGCCGCCTTGGCAACCTCGTCCAGGCCCAAACCAGCGTCACCGTGAATGGCACGACAGTGATGCAGGCCGACCTGACACTGAGCGGCGCGTAAGCTTCACGGCCCCGCCGAATCCACCATTCGAGCACCGTTCTATCGCATCGAAACAGACTGGCGGCCGGGAGAGTAACGCCAATCCTGGCGGCCTTCATACGCCATCGTTTCATGCACGAGCTCGTAGAGATCCGCGTCGTAGTTCCGCAAAGCCTCGCGCGTTGCAATGGACGGCGCACCGGGGGAACGACTTTCGTTGGAGGCAGCATCAAAATAGGCCGTCACACCGCCGGCCCAATAATCCACGGCGCTGCGCTCTGAACGCGAACCCTTCCACAAGCCCTTCGCTACGGCGTCGCCATGGATCTTGCGCAACCGCGCATCAAACTCCTCGTCCAGTCGTTTCACTCGAAGTTCATACTGCTGCACGTTGCGGCCGCGATTGTTCCAGTTGGGGTCGACGGGCCGAAGCGCAGTGTGAAAGTAGAGGGCGCGCGCGAACTGCCGGATGACCTCGCAATCGTTGGTCAAGCGTCCGCCGCGTTCACCAACGATGTTCTCCTCCCCCACCACAATGAGCCTGGCCTCAGGCACGTAATCAAACCCACGCGCATCACCTGCCACCCTGGCGTCGCCCGCAAGGCGCGCAAATTCGGGAAGGTCGTCCAGCGATTCGCGGCGGCCAAGCACCACGAGTTTTAGGTCCGCCGCGATCAACGCCTTCAAAATGTCATGCCGATACGCAAACATTTTGCGAATGGTATCGTTCGCCCGAAGCATCGCCTCGTCACTTGCGCCCCGGCCAACCACCGGAAATTCCCGCGCCCAGGTAAACTTCGTGTAATAGGGCTCGATCGCGAACTGCGCCGGCGGGGCGCTGATGCTGGGCTGTCGCTGCAGGAAGGTGTAACGCCAATCATTGCTCCCGCTCAGGTTGAACGTAGAGCGCACCAGCTCGTATCCAGCCGGGTCATACTCCTTTAACTGCTCGCGCGTCCCGATGTGATTGTGATTCCAATTGTTCACGCGATTGCAGTCAAAGTAAGCCTGGCAAATCTCCGCCCAATATTCCCCCGCGCTGGAACCCGCGTAAACATTCTGCCACAAACCCTTGTCGCGGGCCTCGCGGAAGGCGGCGTTCTTGCGCTGGTTCCAGGCGGGATCCATCGCCCTCAACGCGCCATCGATCGTGTGACAAAATTCATGCAGCCCAATGCTTTCGTCGTCGTAACGGTCCAGCGGCAGGCACAGCAGGTTCTCCTCGCCAAAGCTTGTCGGCTTCCCGCCCGTTCCCCGCACGCGCTCGTTCAGGTATTCGGGGTTGGCGTTGTTTCGATACTCGGGCATGTCGGTGTAGACCTGGTCCTTTCCAATAATGATCAGATACATGCCGTTCGATACCATCGCCGCCGCGATGTCCGGACGTCCAGCCAGGAGATGAGTCACGAGCCAATGTGTGCGTTGCAATGCTGCGTCCGCGACAACGGATGAAGCCACGACGGGGATGCCCGACACGTTCACATGCTTGCCGTAGAACTGGCGTGCCGCATCGCGGTCGCGATCGCGGACGATCTCGAAGAATGACTCAGGCGGAGGGACAACGCGGATGTGGTTGGCGCCCGTGTCGAGCCTCGTCTCCTTCGCAGAATGGGAAAGGCAGCCGCAACCGTAATGGACAGCAAGGAACGCAAGAAAGAGGATTCGAATCGATCTCATGGTGAACCGTTGAATTCAACGGGAACCCTGCGGGAAAACCCATGTTCGAAATGCACCCGCTGCTATTCGGCATGCTCCTTCAGCCGAAAGATCGTGAACGAATGCGGCGGGAGTTCGTGCCGTAACGCCCCACCTGCCATCTGCGTTGTGCCATTTCGTGGAGTCACCTTTTCCGCCGTCTCGAGCGAATTGTTGTCCGCTGGATCGGCGGATGTCAGCGTGCTTGTCCAGACCTCTGATTCAAATCGCGCCGACCCAAAACGAAAATGCGCAGGATACGCCTCGCTGGAGGAATTGATCACCTTTAGCACGAGTTCGCCGGCCTTCTCATCGCGCCCCGCCACGGCATAAACGGGCGGGGTTGGCTCCGCCGTGACATCATGAACCCGCTCGCCGTCCAGGTAGCAGCGAATGTTCTTCCCGGCGAGTTGAATGCGGATGTCATACCAGCGATTCGTTTCGATCCGTCCGCGCGCGGGAATGCCGATGACGTTCTGGTTACCTTGCGAGCTGAACTCGACTGCGTGCTGCGTGTTGCCCCAGCCGCCCAGATTCCACCAGTATGTTTCGCCGCCTTTGCGCCCAAATTGCACAAGAAACCCTTCGCCCCCGGCGAGTTTGCGCGCCTTGAGGCTCAGCGTGTAATCGCTCCACTCCGGGTCGCCGTAAAAACGGGAACTGCGGCCGGGTTGCCCCTGGCGAAATGCTCCCTCATGAATTGTCCATTGTCCGCCACGACGCTGCTCATCGATCCATCCCTCGCTCCCCTCCGAAAAATCGGACGAATACAACGTCTCGCCATTTTTCTCGACCCGCACGTCCTTGAACTCCGCGCTGGTGTTCCACGTTCCCACGCCGATCTGCCCCGCGATCCGAAAATCCGCGAGTGACGGAACGTTCACCTCCGTCGGCACCGTGCGCGCTGGAACATTCTTCCCGAACATTTTCCACAAGTAATAGGAAGCCGTTCCGAACGATCGCGTGCCATCGAAATAGATCATGGCGTGCCATGGCGGCGGCGCCCCCGTGAGTTCGGTTCGTCCTTCAACGTGCCCCAGCAGAGGCGCGTACGAAACCATCTGCACGGTGTCCGCATTCCTCTCGCAACCCAGCAGGAAGATGCCTTCCGCCAAAGCGGCGCGGAGGTTTCCCCGGGTGTTCCCAGCATCGCCCGACGTTACGGCTACCTCTCCCAAATACAGCGGCGGCAGCGCCCGATCCCGCCCGTCGTATTCCTTGAACCGCCCCGCAAACCACGCGGTTGAGCTGTAGTAATGCCGATCCTCAATTTCGAACCTGGCGCCGCCCATTGATTCGCGGCTCGTCCAGGAAAGATCTGCCAGATACTGGATATCAGGATGACGCGCTTTCATCGCGTCGTGAATGAAACGATAGCGCTCGCCGTATTCGCGTCCCTGGTTTTCGTTTCCAATTTCGACCATGCGCAAATTGAACGGGCCGCTGTGTCCCGCGTCCGCGCGCAAGCGGCCCCACTGCGAATCCGCAGCGCCGTTCGCATATTCCATCACGTCTAGAAAGTTGTCGCGGATGCGGCCCATCTCCGACATCGGGACATGTTCGCGTTCCCGATGGATGCAGGTCTGGCCGGCAAATCCCACCCAAAGCGGTTCGGCGCCAAGGTCCTCGCAGAATTGGAAATACTCAAAGAGTCCCATTCCTTGAGTGCGCCGATAATTCCACGGGCCCCATCTTTCCTGTCGCTGTTCCAGCGGCCCAACGGTCAATTTCCAATCGTAAGCAGTTTCCACGGTCCCGGCATCGACAACGCAGCCTCCAGGAAAACGCACAAACCCCGGCTTGAGATCCGCGATCAATTGCGCGAGGTCCGGACGCAAACCGTTCGAACGCGAGCGCCAGGTCTGTTCGGGGAACACCGAGACGAAGTCCAGCCACACGGATCCCTTGAAGGCAGCGCCCACAACGAAACGCGCCTCCGCTGAATTGGTGCGTGCGGTGATTCTTCCGGAATACCGTTTCCAGTCGCGGGTCGTCACATCGAACTGCACCGCGTCCGAACAAGCATTTCCTTCCGCATCTTCAAACCGTACCCAAAGCGCCCCCGAAAAATTGGTTCCCGCGCGTGCGTAAAGCGAAACCTGGTAGTTTTGCCCTTCCCGAATTCCAATCCCGAAAAATCCTTCATTCACGAGTCCGACGTGCCCGCCATCCACCCGCTCCACGTCCAGGCGCACGCAATATCCCGAAGCTTCCGTCACGCCTCCCGCGGTTTGCAGGTGCATCGATGCCGCCGCGTCGCCTCGCTGCAACAGCGTCCAGAAGGGAACCCCATTCGTCGTGTAACCGTAACGCGAAAACCCGGAATCAAAACCGTGTTCATCACGCCAGCGGCCATTGCGAAACGCGTACCCTTCCGGCGGCCGCGAATCTTCGAACCCACGATTGCGAATCATCTCGGCATACAATCCGCCGTCGACACCGTGATTAATTTCTTCAAGGAAGATTCCATACATCCGCGGATTCACGGCCGGACCGGCGCCGCGGACGTCCACATCGATGATCGCCCTGCGTCGAACCGGCCGCGGCTCGACGAGTGAAACCTGCAGCCTGCCGCTGTAGAAATCGTCCAACAACGCGTACGCAGCGGGATCGTATTTCCGCAAGCCCTCGGGACCGCTTTCAGGCTTCGGTTCCGTCATGTTCATGTCGCCATGCGTGCCGAAGTACCACATGGAGAGCTCCGAGAAGAATTCATCGGCGTTCACCGCGGCATAGCCCTTCGTCCAAAGTCCTTTCCCGATTGATTGCTGATATTGCTCATCAAATCGTTCGCGGACATCACGGCTCATCCCAAGATTCCGGACGGCGTGGGCGAATTCGTGAACGCAGATATCGCGGCCGTGGTATTTGTCGTTCGGAAGCCGCAACAGGTTTTCCTCGCCGCACGAGGCGAGCCGCCCGCCCATGCCGCGCGTGCGCTCATCGCGCGTCAGCCCGCCGTATTCGGGCAATGGCTTGCCCTTGTCATGGCGCCATTCGGGAAGATCCGTCGTGACCTGGCCGCGGCCGATGATGTGCAAGGCGACGCGATTCGTGATCAGGTTGGCAACAAGGTTCGGCTGGTGGGAAAGCATCTTATCGAGGCGGCGAAAAGCTTCCCGCAAGGCTTCGTCGGCAACCACCTCATGCGCCTTGATGGGAATGCCGCGACAAACGATCTGTTTCGAAAAGAAATCCCGTTCCGCCGGCTGCAACCGTTGAATGGGCGGAGCTTCCCCGGCCGCGGCCTGCGACAGGCCGCCGGCCCAGCAGCAAAGCCACACGACGAGTAATTCGACGATTGCCAGGGATTGGCTGAACGGCGAAACGGCGCGATGGCGCCCCCCAACGAAACGGTTGCCTGGAGTCATGTGAAATGTGAACCAAACGGCACTGCCGCGGTTACAGCAAATGCGGCTTAGGGAATCAGCGCATCGCCAGGGCCGGAGCCCGGCGGCGGGTGACAACGGGATGATGTCCGTTGCTGCCGTTGGAGGATTTAACGGGCACATTCATCAGCGCCTCGATTTCATCGGCTTCGATCGGGATGTTGGACATCAGGTCGACTGGACCGCTCTGCGTTACAAGAACATCATTCTCCAGCCGCACGGCCAGTCCTTCCTCGGCAATGTAAATCCCCGGCTCCACAGTCATCACCCACCCTTCCTGGATGGGCTCAGTCGTGATGCCCACGTCATGAACATCCAGGCCGATAGGATGTCCGACCCCGTGCATGAAGTATCGCTTGAACGCGGGCGAGTCGGGGTGCTGCTGCCGGATTTCTCGAGACGTTATCAACCCAAGCTGGAGAAGTTCCTCCTGAACGGCGGCTTCCGCATCAGCCTGCCAATCCTTGATCTTGCGGCCCGGCTTCAATCCCGCGATGCATTGACGCAGCACGCGGAGAACTGCGTTGTAAACCGTGCGCTGGCGGCGCGTGAATTTGCCGCTCACCGGAATTGTGCGAGTCAGGTCGGAATTGTAATTGCCGTAGGCCGCCGCCACGTCAAGCAGCAGCAATTCGCCCTTTTCGCAGCGGCGCGCATTGGCAACGTAATGAAGGCAGCAGCCGCTGGAGCCCGACGCAATGATCGGCAAATAGGAAAACCGTGCGCCTTGACGAATGAATTCATGCGCGAACTCTGCTTCAATCTCGCGCTCGAGAACGCCCGGCCCCGTCATCCTCAACACGCGATGAAATCCCGCGGCCGTGATTTCAACAGCGCGCCGCATCAGCGCGAGTTCCCATTCCGATTTCACCGCGCGCAACCGGTGCAACAGCGGTGCAAGCCGTCGATACTGATGCAGCGGATATCTTCGCTTCATGTCCGCAATAAACCGCGCATCACGGCTTTCCACTTCAATGATCGCGCGCTTGTGTTCGTTGCTGTTCAGGAAGACATACTGCGACTCACAGACAAGCCGATGGAACAAGCGCGGAAATTCAGCCAGGCCATGAATGTTCTGGATGCCGGTCAACGCGCGCGCCTCGTCCTTCGTCAGCTTGTGCCCCTCCCAAAGTTCATTTTCCGGGGTTGCCTCGCGGAGAAACAACAACTCGCGATGCTTGCCTTCGTCGGCGTCCGGATACAACACGAGGACCGTCTGCTCCTGTTCAACACCCGTCAGGTAGAACAGGTCGGAATTGACGATCGTGCATTGGGTGCCGTCAGCGTTCGTCGGGCAGATGTCATTCGCATTGACGACCGCCAGCGCGTTTCGTGGAAGCAAAGCAGCAAGGCGCTTTCGGTTTTCCACAAACAGCTGCGGGTCGATCGGATCGTATCGCATAGGACTCGCAGAGGCTAGGCATGCACCGCTTGTGCGCCCATGAATTAAATGCACAGCAACCTATCGGATATCCCCCAGAAAAGCGGAAAGAGGATTGCGGCGCTTGGGAGCAACTCCAAAAGCGGGATTCAAAATCCCATTGTCGTAGCGCAAACTTCCAAGTCTGCTCAGACCGTCAGGATCTCCTTCTCCTTCGCCGCAACATGCGAGTCGATCTTCGCAACGTATTCATCAGTCAACCGCTGAAGCTCCTTTTCCGCCTTCTCCACTTCGTCCTCCGTCACACCACTGTCATGGCCGTGCTTTTTCAGTTGTTCCATTGCGTCGCGGCGCACGTGACGCACAGCCACACGACCATCCTCCGCCATTTTCTTGATGATCTTCACGAACTCAAGGCGGCGTTCCTGGCTCAGCTCCGGAAAAAAAATGCGGATGGTGCGGCCCTGGACTGCCGCAGAAAGGCCGAGATTGCTCTTCTGGATCGCCTTCTCGATCGGGTGCAGTGAATTGGCGTCCCAAGGCTGGATGGCTAGTGTGCGCGGCTCGGGAGTTGTGATGCCGGCCAGCTCGCGGATGCGCATGTTCGAGCCGTACACATCCACCATGATATTTTCCACCAGGCCCGCCGACGCTTTGCCAGTGCGAACGCCCGCGAAGTCGTTGATGACGACCTGTTCGGTCTTGATCATCTTCTCTTCCGCCTCAAGGAGAATTTCGTCCAGTGCCATAGTGGCGGCAACCTAGCAAAGGCTCCGAAACGTGTATAGCGGCAATGTTCCCTGCTGCAGGTCCGCGGGCTTCAGCCCGCTTCAACGTGAAATGTTCCGCTCGCGCGTGCAGTTTCCATGCTCGATCCGCGTCCACGTCCAAGCAGCCTAAAGGCACGCGCTCCTTTTATGCATCCGGATCAACCCAAGGCGATCGTGGCCACCGCCGTATAACGCGCTCCGCCCGAGCCCAATTCACTGCGAATCAACTCAACCTCATTGGCTTCCCATTCGCCAAAACTCCGGCCCTCCATTCCTTTCGCCGCCTGAAACAATGCCTCCGCTCCCGCCCGGCGAATTCCCTGACAACGTCCCAGCGTGACGTGGCCCGTGAAGGGTTCGGCACGGTCTTCCGATGCAAACAATCCGACGGCCGATTGCACCTTTGCTTGCAGGCCTTCCAGTTGCCGTTGGTCGTCACGAATGCCCGCCCAGATCACATGTGGAAATCGCGGATGCGGAAAAAAGCCAATCTTTTCTGCCGCCAACCGCATCGCACACCAACCGTCGACGCCGCGGCGCAAGGCCGCCGCCACCGCGCCAGCAGTGGTCGAATCCACATTGCCGAGAAACTTGAGGGTGATGTGAAATTGCTCCGGCCGCGTCCACCGAACTGCACGGGGATCTGAAACAGCCGCGCGCAACTCCTCCTGGGCGTGTTGCAATTCAATCTTCACTGCCTCAGGCAATGCAATTGCAACGAATAATCGCCATGCATTCGGAAGCGACTCCATGCCCGCTCCTCCACTCATGGCAAAGGCTCGCCACGGGCCGCGGTAAGCAGTCGATACCATTCCTCGCGCGTGAGCGTAATCTCGACGGCGCGCGCGGCGTCACGGATCCGCTCGGGATTGTTGGAACCTACAATCGGCACGATCCCGCTGGGATGCCGCAGCAGCCACGCAAGCGCAATCACAGTTCGGCTGACGCCGCGGGCTGACGCGACCTCCTCCAGCACGGGCAGGAACTTGTCGGGTTGATACTGTTTCTGCCACGAAAGCAGCCGTCTCGCGCCGCCGCCGATCAACCCACCCGCCAGCGGACTCCACGCCATTGGCGTGATCTTCTCGACGAGGCATTGATCCAGTGTGCCATCGTCGAACACATTCAATCGCGCCAGGCTGATTTCCACCTGGTGCACGATCAAGGGCATCGGACACACGACCTGTAACGCGGTAACCAGAGTTGGGCGAAAGTTGCTGACGCCGAACCAGCGCACCTTTCCAGCGTCGCGCAAACGGGTGAAGGCACTCGCAATCTCCTGCGGATCCGCGAGGTAATCGGGCCGGTGCAGCATGAAAATATCGATTGCCTCCATGCGCAGCCGCTTCAATGAGGCTTCGCATTGTTCGACAATGTAATCGCCCGAGAAATCCCAGCGATGCGGCGAAGAGGGCTCGGGATCGCCCGCGTGCCGAACACCGCACTTGGTGGTGACAACGATCTGGTCGCGCATTCCCGGGGTGTCGCGAACCACGTCACCGAGGATGCGTTCCGCCTCACCGCGGCCGTAGATATTTGCGTTGTCGAAAAACGTGTAGCCCGCGTCAAATGCCGCCCTTACTGCGGCGCGACCATTCGTTTCGTTTTCAGCTGCGGATTTGTCCGACGTTCCCGCGATGCGCCAGCAGCCATACGCGAGCCGGCTTGCCTTAAGCGAACTGACGCCGATGGAAATCGTTTGCATGCATGCGAACCTAGAACTGCCTGACCCTGCTGCAAAGGAAAGAAACGGGCTGCCCAGTGGTTGTGAGGAGTGCCGCACTCTGGGCCGCAGCAACGTTCGCAACCAAACGCATCATCGCACAGCGCAAGAATGAGGTTCGGTCGTACGAGCGGTGCTGCCAGTCTGTTGCCGCCGGGTTCCTTCGCTAAATGTTAGTTCGGAGTCCCCGTTGCAGGATGCATCTTTCCAGCTCGCCGCGAGACCCACAGAAACGCCGAGGCTGTCGCGATCCCGTATGGAAGAAGAAAAGTCATCATGCGCGCGGAGTCGTGACCGGAGCGCCCGTAGAAAACAGCTGCAGGCACGCAGGTATGTGCCTGCATGGCATTGAAACAAAAAGCGGCTGGATTTCTGCAGCCGCTGCAGTGGCAACTCTGATGCGATCAAGCGCGGCGGCGAAACGCCGCCAGGCCAGCCGCTCCCAACGCCAGCAATGCGCCTGTCGCGGGTTCCGGCACAACCGAGATCATTATGTTATCCACTTGGACGGTGTTGTTGGCATCGAATCCGAACCCGCCGTTGCCATGGCTCAGGCGAAACCAGAAACCAGCCGTGGGATCAAAGGTAGCCGGTCCAGTTGTCTGGTCCAAGGTGAACTCCACGTGTGTGTATTGGCCGTTCGCCAGTGTGGGAGTGAAAATGCGCTCAATGGCGCCGCCGTTCTGGAGGACGGAAACGCTCAGGGGACTGTTGTTGTCCGAACCGTTGATCAATATGTCAAGTGCCACGAGAATGTCGCCCATCCCCGCCGCTGCGCCGGCTCCGCCGACTCCGTAGAACGTGTACTGGTTCCATGTGTAATCCACGCCGCCGGATAAATCCCACGTTCCAAACAGCGCCTGGCTGCCGCCGACACCGCTGTTATTCACGCCCGCAGCAAACGAGACCGAACCGCTGCCCGTACCGCCCTGGATCTGCCATCCCGTGCCCTGAATATCGCTGATCGCGGTGTAAGATCCAGGCGTGCTGGCACTGGAGCCTGCGGCCGATCCTTCGAAGTTTTGTTGATAAAGTGTTGCAGCGGATGCCGATGGAATCGTCAGCGCGACGGCAGCCACGGATAGAAGTGTTAGGGTTTTCATGGTGCTCCTGATTTGTTTCTTTGGCTCTGGCTTTATCGTCGAAAACCGTTTCGGCAGTCAACTGCAGAAGCGCCCTCCAGCCGTAGCGAATTATACTGAACACGAAACACCCCCGGCTGAGTTACGCTTGTTCCAGCGGCGATCTCACGTGCGGATGTATATTATTCCCCCAACCTCCTTTCGGATGCAGGTTCGAGAGCGCGACTCCTGCGGCTGCCCGGTGGGAGGATGCCACTTGATCAATGCAGAATTCTCGCAGATGCACACGCGCTCGGGTGGAATCGCCATGCTCAGTCCGTACAAGAGTGGCCTCTTTAATGCCCCGGCTGTTCAGTTCGTCGGAACGACCCCGGGCCGAAGTTACACCCTCACCGCATGGGCATTAACCCCTGAGGCCTTGCCGCAGGGATTTCGGGGCGACTTATTTCTGTTCTTCGCGGACATCAATGGTGCGGTGATCGGAAATTTTGCCGGAAGCGTAACCTGGCTGGATCACGCGCGCGCTGGGACCGCGCCGCCCTTCACCAACCGTCGTGCAGTCTCGAGGGTATCAATGTCTGCGACAGTCTTGTCCGTTCGAATGCGGGCTATCCGCGGAAAGCGCATGGCCAGGCCGCTGTCGTGGCGCTGGCTTGGCTGCAATTTGTCGAACGCGATTTCAAGAACCGTGTCCGGGGGCACTTCAAAATATCTTCCGTGCTGGCGAATCGCCCGCGCGAGGAAATGCTCCGTCAGCGCGGCGATCTCGACATCCGTCAATCCGCTGTAAGCTTTGCCGATCACTTTCAATTCTCCCGATTTCTCGTCGCGCACGGCAAACGTGTAATCACTCAGCACCTTGCTTCTCTTTCCATGCCCATACTCGGCACCAACGACCACGCAATCGAGTGTGGCGAGCGCCTTCTTCAGCTTCAGCCACGCGAGGCCGCGGCGGCCAGGCACATAAACACTTTCCGGATCCTTCACCATCAGACCCTCGTTGCCGCGCTCCCGGGCCGCAGTGAATGCTCCGTCAATCTCAGCAGCCGAATGCGCCTCCGTGATCCGCGCGAGGTCGAGCGCTGACGACAACGCGAGCTGCTCCAATTTTTTGCGCCTCGATCGAAGCGGCTCATTCAGGAGCGTCGCGCCGTTGTGCCAAAGGAGATCAAACGCGACAAACCGCACGGGCACTTCTTCATGCATGAACAGGTCGTGTTCGCGACGGCCCAGCCGCTTCTGCAGTTCGGAAAACTCCAGCACCGTTTCGCCACGCATTGCAACGATCTCTCCATCGAGCATGAAATCGCCAGGCATTTGCGCGGCCGCCTGGGCAAGCTCGGGAAATGTTCCCGTGATGTCCTTAAAGTCACGCGAATACATCGCGCCACGCTGCCCGACCTTGTGCAGCTGGCATCGAATCCCGTCGTATTTGTCCTCGATCCACACTGCTTCCAAAGGCGTCGCGTCCTCCGCTGTAACAGCCGTGTCGACTCGTTTCGCCCGCCCCTGGATGCGTTCCCAAATATCAGCCGCCGTTTCCTCTGGCGACGCAAGCATCACCTTGATGGGCCGGAACGGAACCAGTGAGGCCTGATCCAATTGACGCCGCGCCGCGAGTTGCGCGGTTTCGCCTATGTCGCCCAGGAGCAGATTTGCCCGCCGCACCTCGTCTGCGCTGCATTCAAACGCGCTCGCAATCGCCTCCTCCACCAGCCCTTCCTTGAGCCCGATTCGCAGATCCCCTGTGATGATCTTGACGAGATATTTGCCCTCCGTTGGGGAGCACCCCGCAAGGACGCGGCTCAACACCGGACGTTTCCCCGAGGGACCCCGCGCCGCGTGAAGCTGATGAAAGAAACCATCGATGTCAGCGACAGTGAAGGTGCCTCCGAACGCACCGGGTCGCGATTGGAGAACCTCAGATGCCGTTTCGCCGAGATCGCTGTGCTTGAGATAAACCTGATGAAAAGTGATCTCATCGATGCCTGCCGTTTCGCAGAGCGCATCGCGCAACACGGCCCAACCAAGTTGCATCACCTTGTTCTGGCTCGATGCGAATGGGCGCCCTGAAAACCATGTTGCCGCAATTCCAGCCGAAACCGCATCCAGCGATTTGAGATACTCGGCAAGCCGCCGGATCTTTTCAAGTTTGCTGCTTGTCTCACAAATCGCGGCGCTCACGCCGGCGAACCGAGCGAATGCATTTGTTGTCCCCGTTGATGCTTCACGGCTCGCAATGGACGGACTGTCGTTGATCGTTGGCGAATCCATCGCTCGGCGCTTCGATCTTAAAACCCGCCCGATTCCGGCGCTCCCTTCCAATCGCAGCGCCAGCTGCTCGTCCTCGCTCAATGCCTGCGCGTCAAATCCCATTCCTCGCAGCGTTTGCGCGAAGTCAGCAGCGAACCCGTGAAGCGTGTAAACCTTCTTCGGTTGAACCCGTTTCACGAACTCCAGGAGATCGGGAAAATCGGCGTGGTCGCTCAGCGCAAATGCGGCGTCGCATTGATACCGATAGCGGCAATTCGGGTCCACGGCCCAACCCGTAAGTATCGCCGTGCGCGTTGCGCCCAACTTCCGAAGCATCGCCGAGTTGGCGGCGTTTGGCGGACAGATCAGGACTTTGCCGCGCGCGGATGCAGCGTGATACAATTCGTATTGGGGAAAGCAATGGCCGAACTGTTCATACACCTGTGTCAGCTTGTGAACCGCGCCATGCAGCATGATCGGCATTCCCGCCTCTCCCAGGCTGCACAAAATTTCCTGGCTCTTGCCCAGTGAATAGCCAAGCAGCACGGGTGTTTCGTCATTGTCGAGCGCTTCACGGCAGAATCGCAACACACTCTTCATGACGGCTTCGGTCGGCGGGAAGACGTAGTGCGGACGTCCAAACGTGGTTTCCATGATCAGGACGTCGGCAGGTTGCGGCTCGCACGGTTCCGCCGACAAACCGCGGCGCAATTTGAAGTCGCCTGTGTAAAGCAGCCGCGCCCCGTCCTTCTCAACCAACGCCATTGCGCTTCCGAAAATATGGCCGGCAGGAAACAGAGTGATGTCAAATTCCCCGCCATCGTTTTGGAAAGTGGCCGTTTGACCGAACGATAGTCGATGTTCGAATCGCTCGCCTCCCATGCGGGCGTGCATCAGCTTCGCCGTCGGTTCGCTGAGGATGGTTTCGCGATGCGCCGCTACGTGATCGGAATGGGCGTGGCTGATGAAGACGCGCTCGGGACCAAGCCGCGGCTCGTGCGCATCGAGCCACAAGCCAAGCTCAGGCAGGTGAACGGCACCGCGCTGAAACTCGATGTGGAACTGGGGCACAAACCAATTTAGGCGGACGCCGCCCCGTGTCAAAACGCGGAAAACCCGCGCTGCCGGAAAGCGGGAAATCGCGTCCCGACTCTCTGTGTTATCCGTGCGTCCTCCTGTTCAAACTTTCTTTCTTCGCGTCCTTCGCGTGAGGTTATTGCTTGGCCACGGGAAGAGGTATAGCCACGAAAACGCGGTCTCCGGGTGGCATTCCAAACCGATTGCAACTCGGCGCTCCAGCACACCGTAATCCTTTCCTATGGATTTTTTTCGCGGCGGGATACTATGCTTCGTCATGGCAGAGAAAAGTCTCAGTGAGATTACAAGGGACGTGCGCCTCCTCTATCAGAAAGGTCACGATGCCCTGCAACGGGATAATTTTGATTACGCGGTCGATTTGTTCAATCAGGTGCTGCAGAAGGAGCCCACGCTGTTCGATGCGCGCAAGGCGCTGCGATTGGCCCAGAATAAGAAGGCCGCCGCGGCTGGCGGTGGATTTTTCAAGCGCGCATGGGGCAGCGCCAGCTCGTCACCGCTCGTAGCGCGCGGGCAAATGACCGTTCGCAACAACCCGGCCGAAGCCCTTGCAATGGCGGAACAGGTGCTCAACAACGATCCCCATAATTCCGGCGCGCACCGCATTGTTGTCGATGCGTCAGCGGCACTCGAAATGCCGCGGACCGCAGTGTTGTCGCTGGATATTCTGCATCGCAATTCTCCCAAGGACAAACACGTCGCGATCCAGTTTGCCGAGGCATTGAGCAACATCGGCGAACCCGAACGCGCCGAAAGAGCATTGCTGGAATTCGAGCGGAATTTTCCCCGCGACCCGGACATCGCCCAGGCGCTGAAGGATGTTTCCGCGCGCAAGACATTAAACGAAGGCGGGTATAAGGCGGCTGCGTCGGGCGAAGGTTCCTATCGCGACATGCTTCGCAATGAAGGCGAGGCGGTGTCGCTGGAGCAGGAGAATCGCGTCCAAAAGACCGAGGATGTTGCCGAGCGGCTGATCGCCGAGAACGAGGCGCGGCTGAAGCAGGAACCCAACAACCTCAAGATCCTCCGAACCCTCGCGGAACTTTACACGCAGAAGGGATTGTTCGAAAAGGCGTTGGGCTACTACCAAAAGATCAAGGCGACCGATGCCGGCTCGGGCGATTCCAGCGTCGACCGCGCGATAGCCGAGACCACCGTGCGGCGATTCGATAATGACATCGCTTTGTTGGATCAGCACGCAGCGGATTACCCGGACAAAGTGGCGGCGATCCAGGCGGAGAAGTTGAATTACCAGGTTACGGAGTGCCAGCGCCGCGTGGAACGATTTCCAACGGATCTGGCCATTCGTTTTGAAATGGGTGTTCTGTATTTTCAGGCGGGAAAGATTGGGGAGGCCATCCAGGAATTTCAAAAGGCGCAACAGAACCCGCACAAGCGCATTGCCGCGATGAACTACCTGGCGCAGTGCTTTGGCAAACGGAAGATGTATGACCTTGGCGCGCGCACGTTGCAGAACGCCATCAAAGAAAAACCGGGGTTCGACGACGAGAAGAAGGATTTGATTTACCAACTCGGTTGCATGCTCGAAAGCATGGGCAAGCGCGACGAGGCTGTGGAGCATTTCAAGCAAATCTACGAGATCGATATCGGATACAAGGATGTCGCCGCGAAGGTTGACGCTTATTACGCTGGCCAGTAGATGGGTGTGCCCGCGCCGGGCAGCAGCACGCTAAATGCATTGCACCACGTTCCTGCGGTGGGGGAGGCGCGCGCTCCTGCCCGCGAAACCCAGTGATTCCGGAAGGTGGTCAGGAAAAATGGGCCAAGACATGGGAACTGCGAGGTTTTATCGAGATTCCGTCTGATGAGCAGATTTCTGTACTTGCATTCCGCAGGCGGCTTGGCATTCTTGGCCT